>Ga0209641_10001267_pt1 | contig 22789 bp, 18 predicted proteins | sample RifCSP16_1_FD_184022 | JGI IMG/M metagenome (GOLD analysis project Ga0209641, IMG submission 184022) | Soil microbial communities from Rifle, Colorado - Rifle CSP2_sed 16_1 (SPAdes) (version 2) | ecosystem: Environmental > Terrestrial > Deep subsurface > Rock core/Sediment | place: Rifle... | reverse complement strand
TGAAGCCGAAAGTATAGAAAGTCTGCTTGGGATGAATTGGAATTGTCCTTATATGCAAGAGAATCAACTCTATAGGGGTTAAGGGGTTACGCCATTCAAAGGGGCAGACTTGAGGTCTTGCCGAACTAGAGTCAGTATCTACATAGCCAAGCCATAACCCGGTCTTGTCCTGAGTCTTAAATCCTCGCTGTCAATTCCCCAGAAAAATACCTCAAGATATAAAAATTTTTGCTTGACGGCTGACTGATTACGTATATTTTATCAAGCTAACAGTAATGAGACTCAATCTTAATATCCCTTAACTACTAAAGAAGGAGGTAGAGTGAAAAAATTAGGCATTACATTTTCAATTTTAGCGCTGGCTTTGGCACTCTTTATTTATCTGGGTATAAAAGAGACCACCGCAGCCGGAAAAGGGGATTGGACATTTAAAGCCACCATTATAGAGGGGTGCTCCTGCCGCTTGATGTGTCCCTGCTTTTTCAACACCACACCGGATAAGCACTTCTGCCAGTTCAACAATGCCTTAAAGGTCACTTCTGGGCACTACGGCAGCGTGAAACTGGCCGGGGTGAAGGTATGGCTGTCAGGCGACTTGGGAGAAGATTTTGGCGATGGCACTGGCGGCTGGCTGGTCTATACTTTTGACCCGGCCACCACTCAGGAGCAAATTGACGCCATGACCAAAATCTTGCCCACTATCTATCCTTTGAAATTTGAGGTTCTGGGGATCGACAAGAAGCCTATTTCCTGGGAGGCAAAGTCGGATAAGGCAATTGCCAAGATTGGAGATGGTATGGACGGCATGCTTGAGCTGACTCCTTTTAAGAATAACGCCGGAAAGACTTCAGTCATCCAAAATCTGACCTATATGGGTGCCAAGTCCAACAACGGCTTTATGTTGCACAGGTCCAAGCACCACTACAAAGGACACGATAAAGAATACAGCTTTGAGAATACCAACGGATTTCTAATAGAGATTTCTTCTTCAGGCTCAATTTAAAGCAGCCTGCCTGATTAGGTGGAAAAACGGGACGAGAGTCCCGTTTTTTTTATGACAAAGAGTTGATCTATCTTATTCCCAGCTGGGCGACCATTCCCGTCTGGGAGCATCCCTGGCCAGGCTTATTTTGAGTTTAGCCGGGTAGCTTCTTGTGCTGGACTGACGTTCAGGAATTGTTTAAGGTGCAACAATTTGACTAACCCCTCCCTTTCCCCTCGGGGTGAATCCTCGGGATGAACCCTCCCCTAGAAGGAGAGGGAACAGAATGACCCCGCCTTAGTCCTTCAGGATGAATCCTCCCTTCAGGGTGAACCCTTCAGGATGAACCCCTCTTAGGGGAGGAGATTAGCTCCCTCTCCTAACAGGAGAGGGAGGGGGTGAGGTTTTAAAAACAGATTGCCACGTCGTACCTCGACTCCGCTCGGGACTCCTCGCAATGACTGCCCCAGAGTAAACCTCTGCTTAGTTCACCCTGAAGGGCAACCTGGGGCTACACTTGAGCTTAAAAAAAGTTTACCTTCTTACCATTTTATATCGTATATTAGACAAGTGTCTAAAGCTCTTGAGAGGCTAAGCTAAATATAAGAGCGGTCGAAGTTATAAATATGACTTCAGTTAAGATAGCCAAGAATGCGGGCATAATAGGGCTGATACTCTTAGTCAGTCTCTATTTATTGATCCCGGTCAAGATGTGTGGAGCCTCCTGTCCGACCTGTTTAGGCTCATCTGTCAAGACTTCTGCCAGCCAAACCGAAGAGATGCCCTCTTGTCATCAATCTCAAGCTCCGAGCTGTCACCAGTCTCAAGCTGCCGAAAATCAGTGCACCTCCCAGCCGGGCAAGCCGCATCAGTGCTGCATCAAGTCAGCCCCGCTTTTGGGTACCAGTTCCGGAATAACTTTCTCCACTCAGCCCAGCAAATTTTCCAACTGGCAGATTAGCCAGCCAGGACTAGTATCTCACTATTTGAAAGCTAATAGCTCTGCCTTAAATAATAAAGATTATTACCAGCATAGGTTCAAGGAAGCCAAACTCTTTCTCTTAACCTCAGCTCTACTTATTTAGTCCTCTCCTACTCTGTCGTCTGATAGAGTTTTTCCCTTTTCAAAAATCTGTTGTTGAATCTGGAGCTTTTAGCCTCTAACTTCAGAGGAAAAGGGTCAACACGTTAGTTGACGAAAAGAAATGGGTTAAAGGACAAATAAGTGAGCGGAGGTATGCAAAGAAAAAGAACAAAAACAAGAATCAGAATAATATGGTTGACCAGCATCATCTGGCTGGGGTTGGTTAGCCTCACTTCAGCCGGTGAGTTAGACCAGCTGGTCAAGCAGGCTTTAGAGGCTAACCCGGACTTAAAGTCGGCCGAGGCCAGATATAAAGCCTTTCAGGCCAAAATCCCCCAGGCCGGGGCTCTGCCAGACCCTATCTTTATGTTCGGCTATGCCAACCTCCCCAGAACTACTCTGGCCTTAGACCAAATGGAGATGAGCGGCATCGAGCTGGGGCTGTCGCAGGAGATTCCCTTCCTTAAGCTAGGTCTAATGAAGAAGTTTGCCCGCCTGATGTCGGAAAGAGAAAGGCAGGATTACAATTCACTGAAGAATTACATCACGAGTCAGGTTAAGCAGAACTACTATGAGCTCTCTTTCTGGCTGAGATCTATCCAGATTACCTATCAAAATAAACTCCTCCTGGAAGATCTGGCCAAAATCGCCTCGGTCAAATACTCGGTGGGCGAAGGGCTGCAGCAGGATGTCTTAAAAGCGCAAGTGGAAGTCTCCATGCTCTTGGACAAACTGCTTATGTTAGAAGAGCAGAAGGAAGCGACAGAAGCCAGATTGAATATCCTTTTGAACCGCTCTCCCCAGGAGTCCCTTTCAGTAACAGAAGAACTGTCATTAGTTGACCTAAAAGTAAATGAATCTGAGTTACACCAGTTAGCCTTAGAGTCCAACCCAGAACTCTCAGCAATGCAGGCTATGGTTTCCGCCTTCCAAACCGAGCACAAGCTGGCCAAACGGGAGTATTTGCCAGACTTAGACTTAGGCGCCACTTATATGATCCGCAAGAACCGAGCCGAGGATATGCTCCGAGGAGAGGATTTATTAACCTTTCGGGCCGCTTTGAATCTGCCTTTATACTTCTGGAGCAGGCAGAGCAAGAAAGTGAGCGAGACCAGATACCTGTGGCAGTCCGGCCAAGAGAAACTGCAGGATACCTCCAACCGGGTAAAGTACCAAGTCTCTGAGATGTTCTACCAGCTCCGGAAAACCACAAGCCAAATCGAGCTGTATCAGAGAGCGCTTTTACCCCAGGCCCGGCAATCTCTGGAGTCAGCTAGATCCGGCTATCAAGTCAATAAAGTAGATTTTCTGACCCTCTTGGATAACCAGGTAACCGTGTTAAACTACGAGATAGCTTATTACCAAGCTTTAAGCGGGTATCTCAAAACCATTGCCCAGTTAGAAGAGATGGTGGGCAAGCCTTTACTGTAAACGAGAAGGTGAAAAAATGAACAGTTCTAAACTCAAACTAACCATAATAATTTTAAGCGGGGCAGGACTAATCCTGGGCCTGGCAGGGGGATACATACTCGGCAAGAAATCCCACCCTCCTGTCAGCAAGACTGAGATGGGAGAAGAGCAGCATCAGCTCTACTCCTGTGGAATGCATCCCCAGATTATTCAGGAGGGCCCAGGAAATTGCCCGATTTGCGGGATGAAGCTGACCCCGGTGCGCTCCGGCACCAGCTCTGTGCCGGCTGGAGAAAGAAAGATAAAATACTGGAAATCCTCCATGGACCCGACCTATGTCTCAGACAAACCAGGGAAGGACCAGATGGGGATGGATCTGGTCCCGGTCTATGAAGACCAGATCCAGGAAGGAGCCATCAGCATAGATCCGGTTACCATTCAGAATATGGGCTTACGCACTGCCTTGGTGCAAGAGCAGAAACTGAGCCGGACCATTCGCACGGTGGGACACATCGATTACAACGAAGAATTGCTATACACGGTGAACACCAAGATCTCCGGGTGGGTCGAGAGGCTCTATGTAGACAAGACCGGAGAGCTGGTGAAAAAAGGAGAACCGCTTTTGGAAATCTACGCCCCGGAGCTGGTCAGCACCCAGGAAGAATATCTGGTAGCTCTGAGGAACTTCCAAAAGCTAAAGGATTCACCCTATCCAGAAGCAACCCGGGGAGCGACCGAACTCTTGGAATCGGCTAAGCGAAGGCTGCTCAACTGGGATATCAGCCCAGAGCAAATCGATAAGTTGGAGACAAGCGGCGAGGTCAAAAAGAGCTTGACTCTTTATTCTCCAGCTAAAGGAGTTGTCACAGAAAAAAAAGTAACAGATGGAGCCTTTGTCGAATCAGGCAGTGACCTCTTCCAGATTGCCGATCTATCCTTGGTCTGGGTCCTGGCACACATTTTTGAATATGAGCTACCCTATGTGAAGCTGGGGCAGTCAGCTTCTATTGAATCCCCCTTTTTTCCAGGCGAGAGATTAGAGGGCCGGGTGACCTATATCTATCCCTATTTAAACGAAGTGGCCAGGGATGTCAAACTCAGAATAGAAGTCCCCAATCCGGGTCTGAAACTGAAAGCGGAAATGTACGCCAATGTCAGCATCGCCGCAGAGTTACCCGGCAGAAGAGTCGTAGTGCCGGAGGAGGCGGTCATACGCTCTGGCAAGCGGGAGATTGTGTTTCTGGACTTAGGAGAGGGGAAATTTTCGCCCCGGGAGGTACAGACCGGAGTCACCGGCCAAGGGAACGTCATCGAAATCAAAGAAGGACTGAAATCCGGAGAAAAGGTAGTGGTTTCAGCCCAGTTTATGCTGGACTCGGAGAGCAAGACTCAGGAGGCGATCAAGAAGATGATCCAGATGAAAAAGCAAGGCTCGGTTACTGCGGCTTCGGCTAAGTCACCTCCCCAGGAAAAGGAGATGCAGGATAGTCAAAAGTCTGGTAACCTGAACCTGACCCCGACTAAAATGGCTCATTCTGCTGAAGAGGTTTTTACCTGCCCGATGGATGAACACAGTCAGGTTCTGCAGGTCGGTCCAGGGGATTGCCCCAAGTGTGGAATGGAACTAGTGCCCAGCACCCAGAGCGGACGTAAAGTCTACGCCTGTCCGAAGGAAGAGCATCACAATGTCTTGAGCGATAAACCGGGTAAGTGTCCGGAATGCGGGATCAAGCTAGTGCCTCTAACGAAGCATTCTCACTAAGGCCGAGAGGAAGCCATGATTGAAAAAATAATTGAATACTCGGTCAAGAATAGATTCTTGGTCATCCTCTTGGCAGTGGCGCTGTTTGTCATCGGGGTGTACTGTCTGCAGAACATCAAGCTGGATGCCATTCCGGACCTATCTGATGTTCAGGTAATCATCCAAACTGATTACGCCGGACAGGCCCCTCAGATAGTAGAGGACCAGGTGACTTATCCCTTGACCACGGCTATGTTAGCGGTCCCCAGGTCAAAAGTAGTCCGAGGATATTCATTTTTTGATTACTCTTTGGTCTTTGTAATCTTCGAAGATGGCACTGATTTGTACTGGGCCCGCTCCCGGGTGTTAGAGTATCTGAATTTTGCCCAGAAGAGACTCCCCGCTGGAGTGACCCCTAAATTGGGACCGGATGCCACCAGCGTGGGATGGATTTTCCAGTACACAGTGGAAGACACCTCCGGAAAATATGATTTATCAGACTTGCGCTCCATTCAGGACTGGTATCTCAAGTATCAACTCACCGCAGTCCCAGGAGTGGCGGAAGTGGCCTCCATCGGCGGCTTTGTCAAGCAATACCAGATCGAGGTAGATCCCAACAAACTCTTGGTCTACAATATCCCCATCTCACGAGTAACCGAAGCGATTAAGAAATCCAACCAGGATGTGGGGGGGAGGTTAGTGGAGATGGGAGAGACCGAATTCATGGTGCGAGGTTTGGGCTATGTCAAAAGCTTAGAGGACCTGAAGAATATTCCCCTGGGAGTAAACGAAGTAGGAACTCCCATACTCTTGGGCAGCCTGGCCAACGTCAAAATCGGACCGGAATTAAGAAGAGGCTTATCTGAAAAGAATGGAGAGGGGGAAGTGGTCGGCGGCATCATAGTGATGCGGCATGGCCAGAATGCGCTCAAAATCATCAAGCTGGTCAAACAGAAATTGGAAGAACTCAAACCCGGTCTGCCACCCGGAGTAGTCATAAATACAGTCTATGACCGTTCGGAGTTAATCCACCATGCGGTCGGCACTCTAAGCGAAGCGCTCTGGCAGGAGCTGTTAATTGTGGCGCTTTTTATAATGCTCTTTCTATTGCACGTTCGCAGCTCCATGGTGGCAGTTTTCGTTCTCCCCACTGCAGTCTTGGTCAGCTTCATTGTGATGTTCGTGCAGGGGATCAATGCCAACATCATGTCTTTGGCTGGTATCATCCTGGCTATCGGAGCGCTGGTGGATTCATCCATGATCATGGTGGAGAATGCCCACAAGCATCTGGAAAAATACCGGGGCCAGAAAAGCCACTGGGAAATCATTACCGGAGCGGCCAAGGAGGTGGCGCCGTCGCTGTTCTACTCTATGCTGGTCATCACGGTTGCTTTCCTCCCAATTTTTCTATTAGAAGACCAGGAAGGAAGATTGTTCAAGCCTCTGGCCTTCACCAAGAGCTATGCCATGGCTGCCGGAGCGCTTCTCTCCATAACCATTGTCCCGGTCCTGATGGGACTCTGGATTCGGGGGAAGACCAGATCTGAAGAGCAGCACCCCATCAGCAGGTTCTTGCACAAAATCTACCACCCGGTGATAAGCTTTGTGCTGAAACATCCCGGGCGGGTGATTACCGGCGCGCTTCTGCTTATGGCAGTTACCATAATTCCGATTCTGAAAATCGGCAGCGAATTCATGCCCCCTTTATACGAAGGGGATCTGCTCTACATGCCCACTACTTTTCCCGGAATCTCAATCACCAAAGCCAGGGAGATCCTGCAGCAGACCGATAAGATCATCGCCAGATTCCCGGAAGTCAAAACCGTATTCGGCAAAATCGGGAGAGCGGAAACCGCTACTGACCCGGCCCCTCTGATGATGGTGGAGACCACCATTCAGCTCAAGCCCAAAAAGGAGTGGCGTAAAGGGATGACGCCGGAAAAATTAGTAGATGAGATGAATAAAGCCATCCAGTTCCCCGGCTTGACCAACGCCTGGACCATGCCGATAAAGACCCGGATTGATATGTTGGCTACCGGAATTAAAACTCCGGTGGGGATTAAAATCCTGGGGGAAAATTTGGATAGCCTCTCGGCCATTGGAGAAAGAATCGAGGCTTCGGTCAGAAAGGTAAAGGGGACTCTCTCCGTCTACGCCGAAAGAGCAGTAGGTGGAAATTACATCGACTACAGAATAAAAAGAGAAGAGGCGGCCCGCTATGGACTAACAGTGGGAGACGTGCAGGAAGTTATCCTGACTGCCTTAGGGGGAGAGAACATCACCCAGACCGTGGAGGGCTTGAAACGCTATCCGGTCAACGTCCGCTATCCCAGAGAATTAAGGGATAACTTAGAAGATTTAAAAAGAATTCTGGTCCCCACCCCTACCGGGGCTCAGATTCCGATTGCTCAACTGGCTGACATAGAAGTGGTCAAGGGCCCGGACAATATTAAAACCGAGAATTCCCGGAGAACGGCCTGGGTCTATGTGGATATCAAGGGGATCGACGTTGGGACTTACGTCAAAAAAGCCAAAGAAGTAGTCACAGAGGAAGTGAAACTGTCCCCTGGTTACAACCTGGTCTGGAGCGGACAGTACGAGTACATGCTGAGGATGCAGAAGAGAATGACGATAATCATCCCTTTAACCCTCTTGGTCATTATCTTCATCCTCTACCAGAACACCAAGTCGGTCACCAAGACTTTCATCGTGCTTTTGGCAGTCCCCTTCTCTTTGATCGGAGCGTTTTGGTTCTTGTATGTGTTGGGCTACAACACCAGCGTGGCTATCTGGGTAGGGATGATCGCCTTGGCCGGAGTAGATGCCGAGACCGGTGTGGTCATGCTGCTCTATCTGGACTTAGCCTATAATGACCGGATAAAGGGAGGTGCCTTAAAGACCAAGGCTGACCTGCGCCAGGCGATTCACCAGGGGGCAGTCAAAAGAATCAGGCCCAAGCTGATGACGGTGGGGACCGATATGGTGGCTTTACTCCCGGTACTCTGGGCGACCGGAATCGGGTCTGATCTGGCTAAAAGGATTGCCGCCCCTTATTTCGGAGGACTGGTCACCTCGTTTCTGTTAGAGCTTTTGGTCTATCCGGTCATCTTCTATCTCTGGCGGGGAAGAAAACTGCCAGAGGGGAAGGCCACAGATTTTGTGGAGAACCTAAACAAAGAGTAAACCTCAAACATAATGGAGGAAGAAATGAAACGGTTCAATAGGATCCTATTCAGGGCGTGGGCTATGGTGTTAGCCGGCTTATTTTTGGTCAATGTGCTGGTGGCGGTTGGCGGGCAGGGAGAAAAAGCAGATCCGGTTCACTTAATTATGGAGAATTATTTTGCGATGGGACAGACTCTGGCACAGGATAGTTTCAAAGGGATAAACCAGAATGCCAAGAAAATCGCAAAGGCCGCTAGTCAAATCTTAAAGGAAGAAAAAGGGAGTTCGGCAGAGAAAAAAGAATACTTCCAGCAGGTAAAAGCCATCCAGGGTACGGCTCAGGAATTTGTTTCTAAAGACTTGAAGTCGGCCAGAGAGAGCTATAAGGCACTCTCTGATGCCGTAAACAAATTTGTCAAGACCTATGGATATTCTTCCACTACCTACAGCTTTTACTGCCCGATGGTGGAACAGACCTGGTTCCAGTCTACTGACCAGATAGCCAATCCATTTTACGGCTCAGAGATGTTAAAGTGCGGGAAAATGACCGGAATGGTCAAGGAAGGCAAGTACCTAGAGAAATCCAAAGTGGAGAGCGGGCACAAGCATTAGTACTCTTAATAGGAGAAGGGTTGCCAAAGACAGCCGGATGGGGTATTTTACTTCATCCGGTTATTCTTTAACTAAACAGGAGGAACTATGCAGAGGGTAACCCAACTTTATGTCACTTTGCGGAATCGGCCTGGTACATTAGCCTATTTAAGCGATTTGTTTTATCAAGCCGGGATGAATATTCAAGCCATAATGGCCACTGGCTCTGGCCCCAAGATGATAGTGGATAATCCAGAGAAGGGTAAGTCGATTTTAGAGCAGAATAAGATTCCCTACACGACCGAAGAGGTTTTAGCCTTTGAGCTAAACAATCGTCCCGGAGAGATAGCCAGAATTGCCAAAAAGATAGCTTCTGCAGGGGTAAACATAGATTACATCTACGGAACTGCTAATCCGGATCAGCCTAAGGGGTATTTTATTATTGAGGTTTCAGATGTGGACAAGGTTTTGAGTTTGAATTGGGGAAACTGAGCTCAACTTGAGAATTATCCTTGGAGGGAAAAATATGAAATCTTTTGCTATGACTCTGATAATTTTACTTACCTACTCTTCCACCTGGGCTGGAAGAGATAAGAAGAGTCAAGATAGTCTGATAATCGTGCCGGCGCCAGAGAGTATGCCTGTCTCTAAGGATAGCATCGCCGTGGTCAACTACGTGGTCTTCTTAACCAAACTGGAGGTGAAACAGAATACCTCTCCCCAAAAAGAGCTGGGTGAGTCCGAGTTAAATGTTGAGCTAAAAATTCACATTGAGAATCATTCGGAAGGGACTTTGAAAGATTTTGAAATCAAATATCTGACTCTGTACGGTGATAATTCTAAAGAGGAGATCAATACCTATAAACTGACCTTGAAAAAGGGGAAGTTTCCCCTGGATATGGCCATTCATACCCTGAAAGAGTATGAGTTTGTCTGCACTCCCTTAAAGGCAGCTAAGAGAATCTTAAAATCTGGGGGGAGATTGTACAGCCGCATCTTGGTCCGCTACAACGGTAGTGACCATTTTATCAGCACTCGGCCAGTTGTTGTGAAATGACCTCTCCCTGGCCCTCCTCTCCAGGGGAGGGAAAATAAAAGCAGATTCTTCGTCGCCCCGATAGCTATCGGTGCTCTTCAGAATGACACATTTCGAATCTTGTCATCCTGAGCGTAGCGAAGGATCTGGTTTTCATCGATTCTGTGGGATTGCCACATCGGTTACTGCTGGCGATGACGGAAATGCATGGGACTCGGTAGACCCAGGTTGTCTCAACCTGAGGGTAAGGTGCAACCACGGATTATCTTCATAAAGCGGGGTAAGAAAACCCTTCAGGGTGAATCCTGCCTACGGGGTCGTGCTGACTTACCTATCCCTCTCTAAGAGGAGAGGGAATTTATTTCTGCTTGACTTTGAGCAGGAGCTCTCCCTATTTTAGCCAACTTTAGGATGAAGCCTGTCTATGAAACAGACCTGGGTCAGGGACTTACAGCCCGGAATTGAAATCAATGAGGTTTTCGTTTTAAGAAGCAAGGAGCTCAGAGATTACGAGAAAGGAAATTATCTGAAATTAGAGCTGGGGGATAAGACCGGCCGGGTGGATGGAGTGGCCTTTGACAATGCGGTTCTGCTTTTTCGCAAGGCCGAAGAAGGAGACTTCGTGCAGGTGAGGGGATTCACCTCCACTTATAAGGACTTCGTGCAAATTAAGGTTGACAATCTCTTTAAGGTTGAGCCTGATAGAGTCGATTTAACTGATTTTCTCCCCCGCTCCAAAAGGAGTCCAGAAGAACTGTTGGAGTGTTATAGAAAGGAAGCTGACAGTCTAAAGAATCCCTCTCTGACTCAATTACTGAAAAACATTTTGGCAGACCAGGAAATCGTCAAAGGATTACAGATAGCTCCGGGAGGCAAGCTCTGGCATCACAATTATGTGGGGGGACTATTAGAGCATACCTTAAAGATTGTAGAATTTTGTAAGAAAGCCTGCGAATTGTATGAAATGGTGGACCGGGATTTATTAATCGCCGGAGCCCTGTTGCACGACCTCGGCAAAATCAGCCAGTATGAAGTCTCCAGTTTCATAGATTATTCTGACGAGGGGAGACTGATTGGCCACATTGTGGAAGGGGACAGAATCGTCACCGAGAAGATTAAAGAGATGACCGACTTTCCCGAAGAGCTATCTATGAGGCTGAGGCATTTAATACTGTCTCATCAGGGAGAACTTCAGATGGGCTCGCCAGTAGTCCCCCAGACCTTGGAGGCAATCATTCTGCATAACGCCGATGAGATGGATGCCAAGGCGGGTGCCTTTATGCGCATCATTGAGGGGGAACAGGAACCGGGGAAGAAATGGAGCTCTTACGTGAAATTGATTAACCGATTCATTTATTTGGGAGAGAAAGAAAAAAAGGAATAAGATGGGCTGGTTAGATTTCATCCGAAGCGACATCGGCATCGATTTAGGGACCGCCAATACTTTGGTCTTTGTGCGGGGAGAAGGGATTGTTCTCAACGAGCCTTCGGTCGTCTCCATCGAAGTGGCAACCGGCAAGGTCTTAGCCATCGGCCGGGCTGCCAAAGAGATGTTGGGGAGGACACCAGACGAAATCAGGGCTATTCGGCCTCTGAAAGATGGAGTGATAGCCGATTTTGAAATTACAGAAAAGTTACTATCCGATTTTATCCGCCGGGTGGTCAAGCACCGCTATCTGATGAAACCCAGAATTGTCATCTCGGTCCCCTCCGGCATCACCGAAGTGGAAAAAAGAGCGGTCCGAGATTCGGCTGAAAGCGCGGGGGCCAGGGAAGTTTTCTTAATTCAAGAGCCGATGGCTGCTGCCATTGGAGTGGGGATCCCGGTGGATCAGCCCTCCGGCAGTATGGTCATAGATATCGGAGGCGGGACCTCGGAAATAGCGGTAATTGCCCTAAGCGGAATAGTTAACAATATCTCCATTAGAATAGCCGGAGATGAGATGGATGAAGCCATCACCGCCTATATGAGGAAGAATTACAATCTTTTAATCGGGGAAAGAACGGCCGAGGAGGTAAAAATTAAAGTCGGCTCAGCCTTCCCTCTGGAAAAAGAGGAGGCCATGGACATCAAAGGGCGAGACCTGGTGGCCGGAGCTCCTCGGACTGTGAAAATCAGCTCAACCCAGATCCGGGAAGCCCTGACCGAGACAGTAGACTCCATCGTGGAAGCAGTGCGACAAGCCTTGGAAAGAACTCCCCCGGAGTTGGCTTCAGACATCCTGGACAAGGGAATCATTATGACCGGGGGGGGAGCCATGTTGAAAGGGCTGGATGCCCGCTTAAGAGAGGAGACCAGCCTGCCGGTCAACTTGGCAGATGAGCCTCTGACCTGCGTGGTGCGAGGCACCGGCAAGGTGTTGGAGAATATGAACCATTATAACAAGGTCTTGATTAAGAGCAAGAGAGATTAACAGCTGTTGATGAAGTAGGGAATTGGCCCAAGCGGACAAATCGTCAGATTTGTCTTTTTTTTGTTTTTATGTCAGATATCAGATCTAATCTTACCCAGGGGAGCATCTTAAAGATGGTCTGGTCAATTTCCTGGCCCATGGTCTCGACTTATTTTTTGCAGACCTTGGTCTCTTTGGTGGACATCAAGATGGTGGGGTCTTTAGGCCAGGAAAATATTGCGGCAGTCGGCTTAGCCACGGCAGCTCTGATGATAGTCCTGATGCTGATGATGGGGATATCGACCGGCACGACCGCCTTGGTGGCCCGTTATTCCGGAGAGGGAGCCAGAGAAAAAGTCAGAATTGTGATTGGGCAGTCTTACCTGATTTCTTTAGTAATAACAGTCTTGCTTTTGATCTGGGGAGCTTTTTTCTCCGGCGCCACAATTCGCGCCATGGGAGGAGACCCACAGGTTACCCAGATCGGCTCAGGCTATTTGCAGATTCTCAGCTACGGCTCGGTTTGCCTAACCGGCAATTTAGTGGTCTCAGCCATCATGATTGGGTTGGGGAGGACTAAGGCCAATTTGCAAGTTCTGGCAGTCATCAACCTTTTGAACATTCTGGGCAATTATCTCTTGATTTACGGAGCGGGACCATTTCCGGAGCTGAAGACTAACGGGGCGGCTTTAGCCTCGGTGGTCTCACGCGCGGTCGGCCTCTTATGGGGGTTGAAGCTGATATCATCCTGGGGTTTCAACTCACAGAATCTGAGAGGACTCTTCAAGCTCAACCGGGAATATACCTTCAAAATCTTAGGAATAGGCTTTCCGGTGGCAGTGGATGCAGTCAGCCGGAGATTGCAGATTGCGGTGCTCAACAGAATCCTTTCCTATACGGTGTACAGCACCAAAGCCATTTCAGCCTACACCATCGGTCTGCAGACCGAGGCGATTTCCTTTATGCCAGGATTAGCCTTTATGTCGGCAGCCACTAGCCTGGTGGGGCATAACTTAGGGGCCCAAAAGCCGGACCGGGCTGAGGCCAGCGGCTGGACTTCAGTAAAATTTGCGGCAGCCGTAATGTCGGCTCTGGGGATTTTCTTAGTGGTTTTCAGCCGACAGATTGTGGCATTCTTCACCAGCGACCAGACCGTCATACAAATCGGTTCACATTACCTGATAGTCAACGGAATTGCCCAGCCGATAATGGCAGTCAATATGGTCCTCTCCGGAGCTTTAAGAGGGGCAGGAGACGCGGTTTCACCTTTGACTATCTCAGCTATCACTCTATGGGGTCTGCGAGTCCCCTTAGCTATTGTCCTGGGGCTAGTATTCGGACTTCAGGCAGACGGAGTCTGGTATGCAATGTTGGCTTCGATTGTAATCTCAAGTGCCTTCTTTGTGCGTAGATTCAGAAGAGGGGCGTGGAAAAAGATTAAGGTATGACACTCTAATACTCTAGACGACAATAGGTTATAAAGTCTTAAACCATTTGGCAGTTCGGCTGTCAAACTAAATAGAAAAGATGATATGTCGGAAAACGACATCCAACTGGTGCAGGAGTTTCAGGCTGGAAACGAAAAGGCATTCAATCAGTTAGTCCTGAAGTATCAGACCAGAATATTCAACCTGGTGTACAGGATGATCAGAAATACAGAAGAAGCCAAGGACTTAGCCCAAGATATTTTTGTCAAGGCTTACCAGGGGCTGAAACAGTTCCGGGGGGAGTCGAGCTTTTCCACCTGGCTGTATCAGATAGCCGTCAATTCCTCAATCAACTATTCCAACAGCAAAAGATGGAAGAATTTGGTTTCTATTTTCGAAGCAAAAGAGCCGGAAGCTGCCTGGGGTAACCCGGTACAGGACATACAAAAGGAAAAAATCAACCAGGCCATTGACCAAGCCATCCTGAGTCTGCCTCCCCAGCAGAGGTCGGTTTTCATCCTGCGCCACTACGAAGAATTGCCTTATCAAGAGATAGCCAGACTTGCTGGCCGCAGCGAAGGGGCTTTGAAAGCCAATTACTTTCAGGCAGTCCAAAAATTGAAGAAAAAACTGGCACATTTGAGGTGAGATAAATGAAAGAATGTGAGATATACCAGCAAGACTTGGCTGATTACGTCAATAAAAAGCTCTCCGCACAAGAGGAGAAAGGGCTGCTTCTACACCTGGCAGATTGTCTGGCCTGCCAAAGAGAGTTAAAAGAAATTGAGGCAACTCTTTTGTTATTCCAGAAAGAAAGGGAAGAAGAACATTCAGAAGCTTTCTGGGCTGGTTTTGCGGCAGAAGTCAGGGAGAAAATTCAGAGCAAAAAAGAGAAAGTACCTATCTTCAAACCGGGCTGGGTCTTAATTCCGGTGGGAATACTGCTGGTGCTATTTGTAGCAGCAAGCCTTTTCAAAGTTGACCAGCGTTTTCTGTCTCAAAAAGAGAGGCAAACCGGAGGAAGATTAGTCTGGCTGGAATCTCAAGCGAGCCAAAAATCATTTGACCAAGAATTAGAGCAAAGTTTAGAAAATCTAAGCCAGGAAGTTGAAAAGATATACTGGCAAGATGAGGATATAGTAACACTATTGGCAGAGTTGAACGAAGAGCAATTCAAGAAGTTAGAGGAAAAAGTCAAAAAACTAAATCTCTAAAGGAGCAAAATATGAGAAAATACTTAATAACAGCAGGGGCCATTTTTCTGGCTAACTTAGCCCTGGCCTGGGCTCAGGGGCCGGATGATATGCCAGAGAGAAGAAGGGAGAGAATGCAGGATCTGGCCATCTGGAAGATGCTGGAAGTCTTGGACCTATCCGATGAGCAGACCGGCCTTTTTCTGCCAGCTTTCAGGCAAATGCAGAAGCAGGAAGCCAGACTCCAAGAGAAGCGCAGAAGGCTCATCGACGAATTGGAGCAGGCTTTATCCCAGGGGGGAGAGCCGAAGAGGATAAACAATCTCATCCAGCAGGTCAGGGGCTTAGAGAGACAGGGAGAAGAAATCAAGGAAGGATTTTTCAAGCAGGCCGAAGATATACTCACGATTCAGCAGCTGGGCAAGTTAATTCTATTTCAGGATAGATTCGAGAGGCACTTAAGGGAGATGATCAGACAGACCAGAGAAGAAAGAATGCGTGAACTTCAAGAAAGAGAAGGGAGATAGAAATGAGCGCCAAAAAGGTATTATTAGCAGCGGTTCTCGTCTCGGTAGCAACCTCATTAGCATTGGCCCAGCCGGACCGAGACCGGCTCAGAATTCATAAAGAGTTGAATCTGAGCGAAAAACAGGAAAAGCAGTTGCAGGATTTACACTTCAATATAGCCAAGCAGATGATTCAGGTCCGCTCGCAACTACAATTAGCCAGGCTGGACTTACACAGAATGCTGGCAGAGGAGGAGCCGGACCGGGATCTAATCTTCAATCAAATTGAGCAGATTTCCAAGATTCAAGCGGAGATGAAGAAGGTTAAGATTGAAAAGCGGCTGGCGTTCCGGGACATCTTAGACAAAAAACAGTTAGACAAGCTCAGAGAGCTCAGGCAGGAGAGGAGGCCTTTATTCTTGAAGAAGAGGCTGCACCGTCCGGGAAAGGGGATGGGCCTAAGAGCTGGTTGTAATCCTGACTGTCCGATGTGGGGAGAGCCTCCGTGCCCCTCAGAAATGGGCTTGGCACCAGAGCCCGGAGTTCCGCCAATTCCTGAAGATGAATTTGCCCCGGAGATGGGTTTACTCTTTGAGCCTTTTCCAGAGTTTGACTTAATAGATGAGCCGATTCCTCTGTTAGAGGAACTACCTGAGATACAATAAGTAATACGGAAATTCTGCCATTTTGACAGAAAACCCCGTCAAAAGCGGGGTTTTTCTGTTTGTTTATCAAATCCTCGGATGATGGCTAGCTATCTTATGTCTAGACTTCCGGGAAGGTCTAGTTGTCTGGCTTTGGGTTAGTCGGTTTCCCAAATTACTTTTTTCAGAAGGAAGATTTTGCTTGACGTGATTCATTGGGCTAGGTTATAATATGCCAGGTTTGGATATTGAATAAGGGAAGTGCCAAGATAGCTTGCTTTGACCAAGCGCCCTAATAGATCTTAAAAAGAAAGTTTAACTGACTTTGCATTTGTCCCTCAGGGGGATGAGGGGGAAAGAAGGCACTATTAGATTTCATAATCAGAGAGGTAATAGAGGTATTAACACGTGACCGTCAACATCCTGATCACTTTTACCCTGAGGTGATTCTTTATGAAACGATACCAAAGATTTTTGTCTCTGCAGATACTTAGTCTCTTTCTTGCATCAGTGTTACTTCCTTTGGGCAGTATTGCATTAGCTTCTCAGGATTCCACTATTAAAGCGAACTTCCTTGCAAAGTTTTTTTCTACTGGTAAGCTGGAACAGGCTGTCCCAGCCGGAGTTATCCAAGCGTCTTTCGAGGCAACCCAACCGGCAAAGCTCCCCTATTCCGGTATAGCAAATGTAGTAGACCCTTCCAAGATTCTTCAGGGAGGCGACAACATTGGCTCGGCAACTGTCGTGTCGGCCTTGCCATATTCCGATCTTGGTACAACCAGTGGATACACCGACGACTATGACGAAACCTGTCCGTATAATGCACCCGGTTCGCCAGATGTGGTATACTCCTACACGCCGGCTGTAAACGAAACAATTGATATTAGCCTTTGCAATTCCGGCTACGATACCAAGCTGTATCTGTACGAAAACTCCTACACTCCTGGCACTCCCTACGCATGCAACGATGACATCTGTCCGGGATACAGGTCTGAGATTGTGGGTTTGGCTTTGACCGGCAGTAATACTTACTACATCGTAGTGGATGGGTACGGCGGCGACTTCGGCAGCTATAACCTCGAAATAGATATCCACACGCCAGTTGTTGTCAATTGCCCGGCTGGAGGTATTCCGGAGAATGAACCCTGCGGCACCGACGCTAATGGTGGCTGCAATTCTATTCCACCGGTATTCGGCTCGGTGGATTGTGGTGATACTATCTGCGGAACTGCTTGGGCAGATACCAATTTTCGGGACACTGACTGGTATCAAAAGGTGCTGACTGCTGATACCAGTGTCACCTGGTCTGTCGTGGCTGAATTCCCTGTGCGAATTTTCATACTTAAAGGGACTTCGGGGTGTCCGCCTGAGCCCCCTTTTTCCGTCGATGCCTCCGCTAGTCCTGGTGATACCGCTAGGGCTAAGGTCGACCTGGGTCCTGGAACTTGGTGGTTTCTTGTCTTACCATATACGTTTGATGGATTTCCTTGTGCCACTGGTCCCCATGACTACGTGGCCTGGCTTGAATGTGCTCCGCCTCATAAGGACCCTCTTGTGCCAGACACCGCATATACAGTTTGTTTAACTCAGACTTCTACCCAGCAGGTTATTCAAATTAGGCTAATGACAGACAACATAGGTGCAGGTGACTCTATCCAGGCTGCAATTATTAGACTATTGATAACAGCCGATAGACCCGGGGTGACTCTGGATACCACTCTGGCCACCACATTCGCGGGCACTGCCCTGGCTAACTGGGAGATCCAAGTTGTTGCAGTTGACGACCCAAGCTTGTTCCCTATGCAACTTAATATAGGAGGACTCGATTTTGGTGAAAACCTAAACCTTCTTGGTTCTGGTGACCATTTGATCGCAAATCTTGTTTTTTCAATCTCTGAGCCGACCAACTTTTGCGTTGACACTTCATTAGTTAATCCTGAAGGTTTTGACAATCTGGCATTGACTACCAGTAGTCCTATTGACTATTTCCCCCAGTGGGTTGGAGCCTGTTGTGGCCCTACTCCACCTCCTACTCCTACTACTATTCCCACGCTCTCTGAATGGGGATTGATCATTTTCAGCCTCTTACTCTTGGCCACTCTTGTCTTTTACCTCCACTGCAAACGAAGACTCGCTGCACCAGCTCCTTTCGGGATATTTCTGCTAGTACTCGTGATTTCATTCTATCTCAGCTCCGGCCTCTAAATAGTCAACCGAAAGAGCTGCCATTTTGACAGAAAACCCCGACAAAATCGGGGTTTTTCTGTTTGACTGTGAGAAACTTAAAAAGTATCTTTACCCCGTGAAAATCTCCTCAGAAGAGATTTTAGATTACCTCCAGACACCCAGCTACAGACCGGTCAAGCGGCGCCTGCTGGCTAAAAAGCTGAATGTAAAAGACCCGGATTATGGAGACTTCCGCCGGATGATTAGTGAACTCTTATCTCAAGGGTCGATTGCCAAACTGAAAGGGGGACGAATAGGAATCGTAAAGGAAGTCAACCAGGTAACAGGCAAGATGTCTGCCACCAAAGGTGGATTTGGATTTGTCACTCCAGAAGATGGGACCGAAGAGATTTACATCAGCCCCAGAGGGATGGGGACCGCAGTCCACGGGGACAAGGTCTTGGTAAAAGTCTTGTCCACTAGAAAGGGGAAAAGTCCGGAAGGAATAGTCACAAAGATCCTGGAGAGAAGCGTTACTAAGCTGGTGGGAACTTTCAAAAGGGAGGAATATTCCAATTACGTGGTACCAGATGATTCCAAGCTTCCCAGAAGCATCTATATCTCAGATGTGAATTCTAACACTGCCAAGGCCGGCCAGAAGGTAGTAGTCGAAATCTCTGATTGGAGGAGGCCGGAAAGTCCAGAGGGTAGAATAGTCGAAGTGCTGGGGTATCCAGGGGAGCAGGGGGTAGATGTTCTCACAGTAATCAAACAATTCGAGCTTCCTTTAGATTTCCCCAAAAAAGTCGAGCAGGAAGCTGAAGAAATACCTCTGGCTATTCCCAAGGACGAATTATCCCGCAGGCTGGACTTAAGGGATAAGTTCTGCTTCACGATTGATCCGGTTGATGCCAAAGATCATGACGACGCAGTCGGGTTAGAGATTCTACCCAATGGGAATTATCTCTTGGGAGTGCACATAGCAGATGTTTCTTATTACGTAAAAGAACACTCCGCTTTAGACCAGGAGGCTCTCTCCAGAGGTACCAGCGTCTATTTACCAGACCGGGTCATTCCTATGCTTCCAGAAAGGCTTTCCAATCAGATCTGCAGTCTTAGGCCAAACGAGGATCGCCTAACCTACAGTTGCCTGATAGAGCTAGACCCCCAGGGTAAAACGGTCAAATACCAGATTAGAGAAACTATTATCTCCAGCCAGGCCAAGTTAAACTACGAGGAAGTACAGGCATTTTTCGATACTGTCAAACCCTCCCAAAATATCAGAGGCTTGGAAGAGCATCTGACCAGGATGCTGGCTTTAAGCCAGATTCTTCTAAAGAATAGAGAAAAGGCAGGCAGTTTAGACTTTGATATACCAGAAGCCAAGGTAGTGTACGACCAAAAGGGGAGAATCCTTGACATTTTCGAAGTAGCCCGGCTGGAATCGCACCGTCTGATTGAAGAGTTTATGCTTTTGGCCAATCAGAGTGTGGCCCGGCACGTCAGCCGGATGTCTCTGCCTTTCATCTACCGGGTGCACGATAAACCGGATGATGAAAGAATGCAGCAATTCCGGGAGATGGTGGAAAGGCTGGGATACCAGGCCAGCCTAGGTCATCCGGTCACTCCCAAAAGACTGCAGACTTTCCTAAGGCAAATAAAGGGAACCCCGGAAGAAGAGCTAATTGACGAATTGCTTTTGCGGTCACTAAAAAAGGCAGTCTATCAGACCGAGAACATTGGCCACTTCGGACTGGCTTTCACGCACTACACTCACTTCACTTCCCCGATCAGGCGTTATCCGGATTTGATGGTTCACCGGCTGCTCAAAGAATTGCAAATTGGAAAATACCCAGTCAAACGGCACAAAGAATTGTTGCCCAGACTCCCCAAGATTTGCCAAATCGCATCAGAGCGAGAGAGATTGGCAGACGAGGCGGAAAGAGAAGCCCTCAAAGTAAAGCAGGTCGAATTTTTGAAGGACAAATTAGGGGAGGTTTTTCCGGGGATCATCTCCGGAGTGATGAATTTTGGGATCTTCGTACGGCTGGAGAAGTCTCTGGCAGATGGCCTGGTGAGATTTTCCAGTCTGAATGACGACTACTACTATTTTGACGAGAAAAACTATCAGGCCGTAGGTAAAAGAAGCAAAAAGAAGTTTCGCCTGGGGGATAAGCTGGAAGTGAGAATCATCCGGGTGGATGCCACTGCCAATCAGATTGATTTTGCCTTAGCGGAAGAAAGAGTAGAGCACAAAGGGAGAAGAAGGAAAAAAAATAGAATAAAGTAACTTTAAGCTGTCATCGGGGCTATGAGTGTCGAAGAGCCGGGTTAAAAAACAATGAGAGTTCTGAGCATTTCTCCTGATCCAGAATTCAGAGGGCAGATAGCCGGAATTCTTTTGGAAATAAAAGCCGAAGTTTACGCGGCTGAGGATTCGCAGCAAGGGTTGAGGATTCTCAAAGAGGCCCTGGCTGACGCGGTCATCCTTGATGCTGGCCTAAAGGACCTGCAGCTCGGCAGACTCATCCGCAAGATCCAGGAAAAATCACCCCTTTCTGACATCCTGGTCGCCACAGACCGCACTTCCGGTCTCAGCTCGAACGAGTTATTAGCCTATGGGGCTGACGAAATAGTAGAACTCCCTTTAGACCCTGGAGAGGTCGCCTTCAAGGTCAGAAATCTCTGGCAGGCCAAACAGAATCTTAAAGCCTGTGAACTGGCCGGTAAGTCACAAGAGCTGAAAAGAATTTCTGAGCAGGTCCTGCAGATTGCCCCGACTGATATCACGGTCCTTATCACCGGAGAAAGTGGCACCGGCAAGGAGCTGATTGCCAGGGCCATACACAATAATTCTCCCAGAAAGGGAAAAGCATTTTTAGCCGTCAACTGCGCCGCTCTGGCTGAAGGAGTCTTGGAATCAGAACTTTTTGGCCATGAAAAAGGAGCCTTTACCGGAGCGGTGGCCAGAAAGAAAGGGGTTTTTGAGGCTGCTTCGGATGGCACAATCTTCTTAGACGAAGTGGGGGAGCTGAAGCAGTCCACCCAGGTCAAGCTCTTGCGGGTCTTGGAAGAAAAGGAGATAATGCGAGTGGGGGGTACCGAAAGAATAATAGTTGACCCCCGGGTCGTAGCGGCCACCAATCGGGACTTAGCCAGTGCCGTAGAAGAAGGAATTTTTCGCCGGGATTTATACTATCGCCTGGCGGTCGTCAAAATCGAAGTCCCTCCAATAAGGGAGAGAGTAAAAGATATTCCGATTCTGATCTATGAATTCTTAAATCAGCTGCAGCAGAAAAATCCGAATCGGCCGGCCGGGATCACAGATTCAGCAATGGAGATTATCTTGCGCTATCACTGGCCGGGCAATGTCCGAGAGCTGAAAAATTTTGTGGAAAGCAGCCTAGCTTTATCCCGCACCGGCAAAATTGATTCAGCCCAGGCCACAGACTACGTAGAGAGAGAGTCCCAGGCCAACCGCAACCTGCCGGTGGTAACCGGCAAAACCAGCGCGGTGGCAGAGCATGAGCTAATCTTTCAGGCCTTGACCGGTCTGAGAGCAGAAATTATGTCTCTGAAGAACATAATCCAGAAAGAGATCCAGACCAGCCAGAGTTATCCGGCCAGATTCGAAGAGCCGATTGCCCCGGTCTCCAACGAAATGGTTTCCCAGAAAAGCCTGGAAGATTTGGAGAGGGAGCATATCAACCGAGTGCTTAAGCAGGTGGAGGGAAACCGGCGCAAGGCCTCCCAGATTTTGGGGATTGGAGAGAGGACTTTATACCGCAAGCTCAAGGAGTACGGGCTAAAATAGAAAGCCTGAGCAAGGAAGCAAGCTTTGGAGAAGTTCTTAATAATAAGCTGGATTTGTATATTTGCGGTCGGGAGTCTGGCCCAAACCATTTCACCTGAGATCTACCAGACCGAGGAGGATCTGTTAGAAGGGCTGCAAAACGGAGAGTTAAGCTTTGATCAATATCTGGAGCTGTTAGACTTGATCCGCCAGAAACCTCACTCCACCAAGGCAGATTCTACTCTTCTCCTGCAGATTCCAGACGCAGATTACAGCAGTCTGGATAAAGAAAATTATGATTCCCAGGAAAGGGTTAAACAATTCTTACAGCCAACAGATACCAGTACCCGTCCCTTAAAGGGGAGAGTCGTTCTCCAGCAGAAAGTTTCCCGATCCAGTGAGCCGGAAACTTATTTAAGAATCCAGGCTGAGAACCAAGATTTGTGGAGCTTTTACTTAGAAAGTGAGAACCAGGATAATCAAAACCGGATTAAAAGACGGGCGCTTGAATTTAACAAGCCAGGGCATTGGAAAATTGTGCTGGGGAATTTTCAGCCCCACTTAGGGCTGGGGGTCAATCTGGGGTATCGCAGTTATCTAAATTTTTCTTCGGAGAACTCACTTGAGGCAGAGAACACATTTCTATTCCCGCGCTGGA
>Ga0209641_10001263_pt1 | contig 22810 bp, 25 predicted proteins | sample RifCSP16_1_FD_184022 | JGI IMG/M metagenome (GOLD analysis project Ga0209641, IMG submission 184022) | Soil microbial communities from Rifle, Colorado - Rifle CSP2_sed 16_1 (SPAdes) (version 2) | ecosystem: Environmental > Terrestrial > Deep subsurface > Rock core/Sediment | place: Rifle... | reverse complement strand
CCCATCAGGAATTCAAGGTCTTTCTTTTTTATGCTGATCGTAGGCAATTTTTCTGCTCCTACTCTACGGGCGCTGCATGCCCAATAAATTGGGCAACTACAGCCAGTGCGTCCGCTTTGTCCGGATCATGTCCAGATTGGCGGAAAAGAGGTCCCGGATATCATGGATATCCAGCGCCACCATCGCCATCCTGTCCAGTCCAAGTCCCCAGGCGATTACCGGCACATGAACGCCGAGGGGCATCGTCACCTCAGGCCTGAAGATCCCTGCCCCGCCAAGCTCCATCCAGCCAAGCTTCGGATGTTTAACATGAAGCTCCACAGAGGGCTCTGTAAAGGGGAAATAGGCCGGCAGAAACTCGATCTCCTTTGCCTTAGCGACCTCTAACGCAAAGAGTTCCAGGAGTCCTAAGAGGGTCCGGAAATTTATCTCTTCACCCAATACGATCCCCTCGATCTGAAAGAAGTCCTGGGCATGCGTGGCATCCACCTGTTCATACCGGAAACAGCGCGCAATGGAGAAATATTTCCCGGGGACCTTTGGGTTATTCGCTAAGGTCCTGGCAGACACCGCTGTCCCCTGACTTCTCAGCATCAGGCGCTTTGCCTTATCCACATCAAAGCGATACTGCCAGCCCCGTGAGCCTGTATCGCCTCCTGAATAGTGCGCCTTTGAGACATTGGACAGAAAGGGCTCTTCGATCTCCTTAGCGGCCTTAGGCCCTTTTACATAATAGACATCGTGTATGTCCCGGGCAGGATGGAACTGCGGCATGTAGAGGGCATCCATATTCCAGAACTCATTCTCAACCAGCCCGCCGCGCATCTCTTCGAATCCCATGGCAACAAGTTTATTCTTCACACTGTCTAAGAATTCTTTGTAGGGGTGTTTCCTGCCAGGAGTAACCCTTGGCGGCGGGAGGGTGATGTTGTATTTCCGGAAGGACTTCCCCTCCCATGAGCCATCTTTCAACATCTCAGGGGTTAACTGCGATATCTCGTCTGCTGGTTTTCCCCGCTGTAAAACCTCTGCATGGATCTGGGCGCCCAAGTCTGTCAGCGTATACGTGCGACTCACCTTTTCATTGATCCTGAAGACCCCCTTGGTCTTTCCCCTCTTCCGGTGAAGCCCCTCGATAATCACCTGCTCGCCTTGAGAGAGTTCTGAAAGGTTGACCTCGCCGCGAGCTGCAACCGCAGCGATGAGGGTCTGAATATCTTCAAACTCAGATAGCGGAGATGCATCAGCGATCTCAAGGCGGCCGCCTTGGGCTATCCTGATAATCCCGCTGGCCTTCAACGAACCAGTGGCAGAGCTGATCTCTGTAGGATCAAGGTCTTCCCGTTCCCTGATCCCCGACATGTTCACGTCAGGATTATCCCGGATCGTTTGATAGATACGAAGCTCAGGGGTCTTCTGGTCCCTGTACCTCTCCCCTATCTCTGTCAGGGCAACGATCCTCTCCACCGTCTCCCCGGTTACCTCAACGATCCCCTTGGCCAGCAGCCACCCGATCGCCATATCTTTCTGGGCCTGCTCAACAGACGCCCGGCTGATCAGCAGGCTGTCGTCTATAGCCTTTCCGGCCTCGAAGGCAAGGAGGAGCCTTACCTCCAACGGGTGGAGACTGTCAATGATCTCCCTGGTCTCTCCCTTTGCCATTACCTTCCCGAGATAATCTTTTTCATTTCCTGTATCGTCTTCTTGTAGTCCTTCGTCCCAAATACCCCTGAGCCGGAAACGAATATGTCTGCACCTGCAGATGCTACCTCACCGATATTCTCTAACTTCACCCCGCCATCCACCTCGATAGAGACATTTGCCCCGATCTTGTCCACCATCTGCCGGGCCTTTTTGATCTTTTCCAGAGCAGAGGGGATGAACCTTTGTCCGCCAAAACCTGGATTCACAGACATGATGAGTAAAAGATCTATATCCCCGAGGACATATTTTATGGACACCAGCGGTGTTGCAGGGTTCACAGAAACGCCTGCCTTTTTTCCTTTCTCTTTGATAGCCTGGATGGTCCGGTGCAGGTGGGTACAGGCCTCAAAATGGACTGTGATGACATCCGCCCCGGCATCGGCAAACTCGGAGATATACTGCTCAGGCCGCTCGATCATGAGATGCACGTCCAGGGGAAGCGATGTCACCTTCCGAACAGCCTCTAAGATAAAGGGCCCTACCGTAATGTTGGGGACAAAGGCCCCATCCATCACATCCACATGGATCCAATCAGCCCCGGCTTCCTCCACCCTCCGGACCTCCTCGCCGAGGCGTGAGAAATCGGCAGAGAGGATTGACGGAGCTATCTTTTTATCACCCATTTACCGCCCCCCCATAGGAGGTATATCAAAACATAACCGGGGTCTAAAGTCAATCATTGAAGCCCCTCACCGCCTTATTGACACCATTCTCTGCTAATTGCTATAATACTTCTATGGGGTAAGTACATACTTACTTGTCCTTATATCAAATACGTACCCGGGAGGAGGATTCATTGACAATACAATGGAGCGAAGATTTTAAAACAGGCATTGAAGAAATTGATCTTCATCATGAAGGTCTGTTTGAGCAGATTAACAGATTGGTTGCTGCCTTTGAACAAGGAAGAGAGGTAGCTCCCCTCAGAAAACAGATTACTTTCTTCGAGGGATTTCTTGTATCTCATTTTGCATTAGAAGAAGTGCTGATGAGAAAGCTGGCCTATCCGGACTATGCATTGCATTATGATGAACACATACAAATTGCAAACAATTTCTCCCGTATCATGAACCTGCTTGAAGATGGAGAGATTACTCCTCATCTTGCATCTGTCGCTATGAATTATATCAATAATTGGATGAAGTCATATACCTCTCATTTAAACCACGCAGACAGGCACCTCACGGATTTCTTGAAAACCAGATGGCAGGAAAAATTGCCGGCTATGGGATAAAGTTATAGTATGAGTGTTGCAGATCTGGGAAAAAAGATACTGTTACTCCTCTGTTCCCCTCTCCTTGCGACCGTATTTCATATCGCCCCTGTTTATGCAGAGGATCTGCCGCCTGCCCCGGCTTCCCACAGAAATATCAAGGGATTTTTTGAAGTTGATCTGTCCACACAGATTACCACACGAACCGTGGTGGAAGAGATAAGCCCAGGGGATAACTTTAAGGGGGATGCGGAATCCACGAGGATCCTGGCCAGGATTGCGACAAAGCCCTTGCATCCGTTGGAACTCTACCTACAGGCAGGTATGGCGAATCTTGTCATAGATGATTTTGACCAATACAGGGGCGATTATAGCTTTGCTTATGGGGGCGGTGTCTCCCTTATATTATATGAACATCCAGGACCGAAGAAGTTTCAAATCATGACGCGGGCTGACACTCTTTATTTCACCTCTGAAGACAAGGCCGTATTAAGTTGCGTTAGCCCATGTTCTTCTGACACTGATTTTAGTATCGTTAAGGAGAAGATTGAGTGGAGAGAGTATGCCCTCGAAGGCGTTGGTCTGTGGAGATCCCAGTACTGGGAACCTTATCTTGGAGTCAGGTTTTCCTTACTCGACTCCACTGACAAACTCAATGGACCTTTGCTTGGGAAAAGAAGTATGTCTCTGGAGGAGGACGGCAATCTCGGTCTGGTGGCCGGCGCAAATCTCTTTTTTGATCCGAGGGAGAACTTTGCCCTCAATGTAGAGGCTGCATTGATGGACCAATTCTCTCTCAAGATTGGTCTTAAGTTATGGTATTAACGATAATATATTTCTTATTCCTGACAGTCCTGAGTGGATGTGCGACTACCGGCGGGTACGAGCGCTACGGAGTCTATAGTGAACGCCACGACAGGATTTATGAACACAGGGCCTCTTTCCTGGAGGATGGCCCAATCAGTATGGCCTATGCCATCGCGTACTGGGATGTCTTGCAAAGTGAAGAGAAGGGGGAAAAGGCCCCGGAGGTCTACTATATCTGGCTTCTCAATAACTCAGAAAATAATATTCTGATCGCCCCGGAGAATCTCTCCTTAGTCACAGAGAAGGGAGAGACGATCCCGCTGAGCCGGCTGACTGATAAGACCCCGGAACCGCTGAAGGCGCAAGAGACAGGTCCTTATGATACCATTGCCGGCTATGTGGTCTTTGAAGTTCCATCTACGACCATAGAATCGGACAGACCGAGCCGTCTGGTTTATGATGATCAGGCAGGTTCCAGGGCTGTACGGTACCTGCAAGTGGAGGATATGAAAAAAGAGGAAGGCCTGAGCTTACAAGAGCCAGTCTATTATTATGCCCCGGTTTACCCGAGGCGTTACTGGTATCCCTACTATTATCCTTACGACTACTATCCCTATGATTTCCATTTTTACTATTTCTATTCCTATCCCTCTCACCATCGCCGCTATTATTACAGCCCGGTCGAACCCAGGAAGAGGGAGTTCTATGCCCCGCCTTCTCCCAGAGACAGGGAGTTTAAGAGATCTTCCGGCTTTTTCGGCGGCCTTATGGATGAGTGGTTTGGAGGAGAATCCACGAAAGAACCGGCAAAGAAACCAAAACAAAAACCAAGACGGGAATTCTGACCAAAGATCCCTGAAACCACCCGGTCTATAACGGCAGGTTTATGATGAAGGTAGTCCCTTTCCCCTCTCTGCTTTCCACCTCTATCTGACCACTGTGGGATTCAACGATCCTCTGGGTCAGGGTAAGTCCCAGCCCCAGACCCTGGACTTTCGTAGTGTAGAAGGGGTCAAAGATCTTTCCCCGGATATCCTCCGGAATGCCGGTGCCTGTATCTCCGATATTAATTGACGCGTAAGACCGGTCATTCTCCTCTTTCCTGCTGGTTTTAATCGTAAGAGTCCCGCCATCCGGCATCGCATGAATGGCGTTGGAGAATATGTTGATCAGCGCCTGTTTTATCCTGGAAGGATCGAGCTGAATCAGAGGGATATCCGGAGAAAGGAGCACGCTAAGCTCAATCTCCTTGTCTGAGAAGGTCTTATTATAAAGGACGAGCACCTCATGGATCACCTCGTTAAGATTCGAGGGTTCCAGGATGGGGGTGATGTCCTTTGTGAAATAGAGGATGTTTTGAAGAAGCCCTTCCAGCCTCTCTATCTCCCCTACGATAATGCCGGCATATTTCTTCAGGGGAGACCCCTCCTCCACCCTCTTGTAGATCAGATTAGCAAAACCGCCGATCGGGACAAGGGGGTTCCTCATCTCATGGGCAATGGCCGAGGACATCTTGCCGATCAGGGCAAGTTTTTCCGACTGCAAAAGTTCCGCCTCGAGTCGCTTCATCTCTGTAATGTCCCTTGTGATAAAGATGATGCCTAAATATTCCGGCCCGTGCATGATCGGAGAGAATCGGGCAAAGATCGTCTTCTCCCCTGATTTGATCTCTGAACTATAAGACTTCATCTTTCCCGTACGCATATCCCCGATCAGGTAGAGGGCCTTCTGATGGGCCTCCGGGGAATGGGCATCCTTAAAATCCTTTCCAATCCAGTCATCCCTTGTGATCCCGAATATCGTTTCAGCGGCCTCATTGATAAAGGTGATTTTGTTCTCCTGGTCCGTGAAGACAACCCCATCGGCGATCCCGCCTAACATCGCCTCAAGATGGCTCTTGCTCTCCTCTAATTCCAGGGTCCTCTTCTCTACCATAGATTCCAGTCTCTGGGAATACTCCTTCAACTGCTTCTGTGCCAGCCTCCATTCGGTAATATCTTTGCTGATCCCTACCGTGCCGATGACCTTCCCGTTTTCATCCCTCAGGAGGGAGAGGGAGAGGCTGATGTCAATGACCTTGCCATCTTTTCTGGCAAGCTGGGTCTCATAATTGGTCACTCCTGTCCCCTGTTCAATGATCTGAAGGAGTTTATCCCTGTCTTCTCTGTGGTAATAATAATCCGCCATGAACGTCCCGATGACCTCTTCCTTCTTATATCCAAGAATCCGCTCTGCCCCTTCATTAAAGGTAACGATCCTTCCATCTAAGCCGGTCGTGATGATCATATCCCCTGAATATTTGAGGATGTTCTCCAGATAATTCGTAGTCTTTTTAAGCTCTGTCGTCCTTTTCATGATCTTCTCCTCAAAATGAGGATATATCGCCTCTTACTAAAGTATAATCCCGTCAATCATGGGGGGTCAACTCAAATCAACACTTCCATTATTGCTATATTGACCCTGCCGCAGGTTTCTGTCATAATTTTGCCGGGTATTTCTGCAAGACAATAATATGACAGGATAAGGGTATAGTGATCATCGGCACGGGGATAGACATTGTGTCCGTCAGGCGGATCAAGGAAACTGAGGCCAGGTGGGGTCAGCGGTTCCTCAACAGGGTGTTTACAGAGGGGGAGCTGACCTATTCTTTCAATCACAAGTCACCCCATATCCATCTTGCAGCCCGCTTTGCCTCAAAGGAAGCCGTGATGAAGGCCCTCGGTACCGGCCACAGCAGCGGGGTGACCTGGAAGGGTATAGAGATCGTCAATAAAGAGAGCGGGAAACCGGAGGTCATGCTCTATGGCAAGACAAAAGATCTGGCAGAGGCCATGGGGGTCAGGACTATTCACGCCAGCATTGCCCATGATGATGGATATGCCATTGCCCAGGTGACCCTGGAAGGCAGCATATCCTAAGAATATCAGAATATCACAATGAGGGAGAGATGTTTGTAGCCACTTCCCAGGAGATGCAGAATATAGACCGGAGGGCCGGGGAGGAATTCGGTATTCCCACCCTCCTCCTGATGGAGAATGCCGCCCTTGGGGTCGTCCGCCTTGTGGAAGAGATGTATGGCCCTGTGAAAGGGAAGAAGATTACCATCGTCTGCGGAAAAGGAAATAACGGGGGCGATGGCCTTGCTGCTGCAAGACAGCTCTATAACCGCGGGGCACGGGTTCAGGTCTACCTCCTGCCAGAGCAGACTGCCTTGAAGGGGGATGCCGCGGTCAACCTCGATATCGCATTAAAGATGGGCATAGAGTTCTACAGCAGAGACAAGTATGATATGCAGGCATTGAGGATCTCTTTGAACCACAGCCATGTCATTATTGATGCCATCTTAGGAACTGGGCTTTCCTCACCGGTGACAGGGGAATACGGAGAGGTCATCGGGCTGATCAATGATTCCGGGAGGCCCGTGGTGGCCGTGGACATCCCCACAGGGATCAACTCGGACACAGGCGAGGTCATGGGAGGGGCGGTCAAGGCCGCAGCAACCGTGAGTTTTGCCCTCCCAAAGAGAGGACACCTCCTCTACCCAGGCTCTGAATTTACCGGAGGGCTCCATGTCGTGGATATCTCCATACCCAGGGCCGCCATTGAAAAGGAGTCTATCTACCTGCACCTCCTGACAGAAGAGGGTATGCGGGAGTTGATCCCACCGAGGGCGGCAGAGTCGCACAAAGGAAGCTTTGGTCACGTACTGGTCATTGCAGGCTCCATAGGAAAAGGGGGGGCCGCAGCGATGACCGCGCTCTCCTGTCTGCGGAGCGGGGCGGGCCTTGTCACCCTTGCCGTCCCTGAGAGCGTCCAGCCCATCGTTGCAGAGAAGGTGACCGAGGTGATGACCTGTCCCCTCGCTGAGACGGATGAGAAGACCATTGCCCTGTCGGCCATGGAGAAGATCCTTGATCTCTCAAGGGATAAAGAGGTCGTTGCCATAGGCCCGGGCCTGACAACGCACAAAGAGACCGCTGAGATAACCCGGAGATTGATTAAAGAGATCGAGGCGCCTATCGTCATAGATGCCGATGCGATCAATGCCCTGGCAGGCCACCTTGACGTGCTGAGAGATCGGAGGTTTCCGACAATCCTCACACCCCATCCCGGGGAGATGGGGAGGTTAGCCGGTAAAGGCAGTGCCGATGTCCAGAGGGACCGCATCGGGATGGCCAGGGCCTTTGCAACGGCTCACGGGGTATACCTCATCCTGAAAGGGGCACACACGGTTATTGCAGAACCCTCCGGGGGGGTGCACCTCTCCCCAACCGGCAACCCGGGCATGGCCACCGCAGGGACAGGAGATGCCCTGACAGGGATCATCGCCGGCCTTATTGCCCAGGGAATGGGCCTCTCTGCCGCAGTGCGGCTTGGCGTCTACCTTCATGGCCTTGCCGGAGACATGGCTGCAAAAGATATCGGGATGATTGGGATGATCGCCGGGGACCTGATTGCAAGGATACCGGCGGCGATCCGGCATCTTTCAGACAACACGTAGTTGCCCGATTCATCGGGCCTAAAGAGAGGAAGGCATTATGAAAACAAAAGATATCATGACAAAAGAGGTCATAACGGTGAAACCGGAGATGACCATTGAAGAGCTTGCACGCCTGTTTACCAAGCATGACATCAGCGGGGCGCCCGTGGTAGATGAAGCAGGCGGACTTATCGGCATTGTGACCGAGAATGACCTGATCAAGATGGAACAGAGGCTCCATATCCCTACAATCATTACCATCTTTGATGCCGTGATCTATCTCGGTAGTTCCAAAAAGTTCGAGGACGATCTCAAGAGGATGGCGGCCACCAAGGTGTCGGACATTTATAAAAGGGAAGTCGTCACCATTACGGAGAATACAACCATTGAAGAGGTTGCCACAATCATGTGCGAAAAGGATATCCATCACCTGCCGGTTGTGAAAAAAGGGAAGCTCATGGGGATTGTCGGGAAAAAAGATGTTGTACGGGCGATCTCGATGGGGGAGCGGTGAGGAAACAGAAGTAAAATAGGGATGTGGGATACAAGACTCAAATTTACACAAAGAGCGCCGGTGAGACAATGTCCATCGGAAAGTCTTTAGGGCGGCTGCTCTCTTCCGGAGACGTCGTCTGCCTGACGGGCGAGCTCGGCGCAGGAAAAACCTGCTTTGTGAAAGGACTTGCCCAGGGGCTTGGCATCAGGGGGACGGGGGTCACAAGCCCCACTTTTATCATCATCCGGGAATATAAGGGGCGGCTCCCCTTGTACCACATAGACCTCTACAGGATCGGGGTTGTGGCGGACCTCAGGGATATCGGGATGGAAGAGGTGATCTACGGACGAGGGGTGACCGCAATTGAATGGGCCGAGAGGATCAGCGACCGGTTGCCGGGTGAGAGGATTGAGATTACTCTGAGATATGAAGATGAGAAGACACGGCTTATCGGGATGCAGGCCTTCGGCAGGCATCATACACAAGTATTGAAGAAGACTGCAGAAGAACTGGGGAAGATAGCAGACAACTGATGATCAATTTATGGACATGAAGACGGATTCAGGAAAAGAGGTCCTGGATATCGTTAAGGACACGAAGGAATATCTCCTCTTCCTAAAAGAGACCGGGGTGTCGGAGGTGCTTACAGAAGAACCGCTCATGAGCCAGGGGCTCACAAAGGGGCATGGAAATCCAGCATGTCACCCTGAGCCGAAGGCGAAGGGTCTGATGCCCAGGGATAATCAGATTCTTCGCTGCGCTCAGAATGACAGCAAGGTGGCAGGGGTATTTTCAGATGAGCCATCCATGAGTCAGGGGCTCACAAGGGGTGCTGTTGATAGGCGGGGGCTAACCCCGTCAGATAAATCCCGCAGGCTTGCAGACCTGCGTGAGAAGATCGGGGAGTGCAAACGCTGCAAGCTCTGGAACGGGCGGACCCACATCGTCTTCGGGACCGGCAACCCTGATACGAGACTCCTCTTCGTCGGAGAGGGCCCTGGTGAGGAAGAAGACCGACAGGGTAAGCCCTTTGTGGGGAGGGCCGGTGAACTTCTGACGAAGATGATCGGGGCGATGGGACTTGTCAGGGATGACGTCTACATCGCAAATGTCATAAAATGCAGGCCGCCTCAGAACAGGAATCCGGAGGAGGACGAGATAACCGCGTGCAGGCCGTTCTTAGAAGAGCAGATCGAGATTATACGCCCTGAGGTGATCTGCGCCTTAGGAACGTTTGCAGCCCATACACTCCTGAAGACAGAGGTAAAGATCAGCGGGCTCAGGGGGAAGATTCACGTAAAAGACAACTACAAGATAGTGCCTACGTTCCATCCCGCGTATCTCCTGCGGAATGCAGGACAAAAACACCTCGCGTGGGAGGACCTGCAGATTATCATGAAGGAACTGGGATTTGATCGGAGATTCTCACATGAAACAACTCTGGGCGCCCTGGCGGCTCCAATATATTCTGGAAGGAAATCCTGAGGGCTGCATTTTCTGTACAAAACCCTCAGAAGACAAAGACAAGGAGAACCTTATCCTCTTCCGGGGGAGGCATGTCTTTACCATCATGAACCTGTTTCCCTACAATAACGCTCATCTGATGATCGTCCCTTATCAGCATGCCGAGGCCTTAGAGGAACTCCCGGCAGGGGTACTCCATGAACTGATGGATATTACCCGGATGTCCCAGGGGATACTGAGACAGGTCTTTGCAGCCCATGGGTTTAACATAGGGATGAACCTCGGCAAAGCCGCCGGCGCCGGCATTGACGAGCATCTGCATATCCACATTGTCCCCCGGTGGATGGGGGACTCAAACTTTATGCCTGTACTTGCGGATACCAAGGTAATCCCCCAGCACATCGGGGCGGCGTATGACCTTCTCCTCCCCTTTTTCAGGGAGGCATCGAAAGGAGCAGAAAGATGATCCGTATGGTCTTTTCGCTTATCATTATCATTGCAGTCCTGATCCTTGCCATCGCCAATAAACAACAGGTACAGATCAATTACCTCTTTGGAGTCACATCCTTTCAGCCTTTGTACATTATCCTGGTAGGGACATTTGTTACCGGCGGCCTGGCCTTTACCATCATTCTATTGCCGGCATGGATCAAAGACAAGATGGAGATCAGAAAACTGCGGCGTTCACTGCAAAAAACAGAAGCATCACCTGAGACCTAAATGAAGGAAAAGGGGACAAACCAGGAACAGCTAACTCCCTTATTGCGACAGTACCAGAATATCAAGAGGGAACACAAAGATGCCATCCTCTTCTTCAGGATGGGCGATTTCTACGAGATGTTTTATGACGATGCCATAGCGGCATCAAAGATCCTTGAGATCGCCCTGACCACCCGGGATAAGCGGACCGATAATCCTGTCCCCATGTGCGGGATCCCTTACCATGCAATCAATTCCTACCTTCCGAAGCTGATCCGGGAAGGCCGCAAGGTGGCTATATGCGAGCAGGTGGAAGACCCGGCCCAGGCCAAGGGGATCGTCAGGCGTGAGGTGATCCGGGTCATCACCCCGGGAACTGTCCTTGATGGAAGCCTGCTCGAATCCAGGGAGAACAATTTCATCGCCGCGATATATCCGGACAGAGGGCCTGCAGGACTGGCCTTTGTAGACGTCTCCACCGGGGATTTCTTCATCACCGAAATGGAGATGTCCGGGATCAGAGACGAGATGGCGCGCATCGAACCCAGGGAGGTCTTGTTGCCACAAGGCTCAGACACCCCTTCCCTCCTCAGCAGTACAGGCCACCGCCAGCCATTTATGAACCCATATCCCGCAGAAGTTTTTGAATATGAGAGTGCCGCCCGAATATTCTATGAGCATATTGAAAAGGATACGACCGAGTTATCCAAGATCAACCTGAAAGGCCCGGCCATCAATGCCGCAGGGGCGCTTCTCCACTATCTTTCTGAGACCCAGAAGACCTCTCTCCGGAATATCAATACCGTCAGGGTCTATCAGAGCACACACTATATGACCCTTGATGAAACAGTGCAGCGGACCCTTGAACTCATCAGGTCAAACCAGACCGGTCAGAGAAAGGGGACCCTCTTTCATCTCCTGGATAAAACCATCACCCCTATGGGCGGGAGGCTCCTGAAACTCTGGATCCTCCACCCGCTCATGGACCTTCAGGAGATCGTGAGACGGCAGGATGGGGTTGAAGATTTTCAAAGTAATCACACCCGCCGGTGGCGGTTGAGAGAACTCCTGCGTCCTGTCCAGGACATGGAACGGATCATCAGCCGGATCTCCCTGAAGGTCGCCAATGCACGGGATCTCACATCTCTTCATCAGTGCCTTGATATCCTCCCGGAGATCAAGACCATCCTTACAGAATACGCCGATCCGCTGATCCGGGAGACCCATGACAGGATAGACACCCTTGATAGCCTGAGGGGGCTGATTGGCAGGGCCATTGTGGAATCCCCTCCTCTAACGGTCACTGAAGGCGGGATGATCCGGGACGGGTACAGCAAGGACCTCGATGAACTCAGGGGGATCAGCCGCGAAGGAAAGGGGTGGATCGCCAGGCTTGAGGCGCAGGAGAGGAAGAGATCTGGCATAGACTCTTTAAAGATCCGGTACAACCGCGTGTTCGGCTATTACATCGAGATCACGAAGGCCAATCTCGGGAATGTCCCGCAGGATTACATCAGAAGACAGACCGTGGTGAACGCCGAGCGGTTCATCACCCCTGAGCTGAAGGATTACGAAGAGAAGGTCTTGGGTGCAGAGGAGCGGATCAAGGCCATGGAATACCAGCTCTTTGAAGAGATCAGGGAGATGGCGGCAGGAGAGGTCGAGAAGATTCAGAGAGGGGCAAAGGCGATCGCGCAGATAGACGTCTTATCCGCATTCGCCGAGGCCGCACATCTGTTCCACTACGTCAGACCTGTCATAGACGAAGGCCCACGGATCAGCATCCGGGACGGACGGCATCCTGTGGTGGAACAGATTGACCTTGGGGAGCGGTTCGTGCCCAACGATACAGATCTCGATTGCGACAGCAACCAGCTTATGATCCTCACAGGACCCAATATGGCTGGGAAATCCACCTACATGCGTCAGACGGCACTCATTGTGCTGATGGCCCAGATGGGGGGATTTGTCCCGGCAAAAGAGGCGACGATCGGGATCGTAGACCGCATATTCACACGCATCGGGGCCTCGGACAACCTGGCCGAGGGGCGCAGCACCTTTATGGTGGAGATGGAAGAGACGGCCTCGATCCTGCGCCATGCCACATCCCGGAGCCTGATCCTGCTCGATGAGATAGGCCGGGGGACAAGCACCTTTGACGGGATCAGCATAGCCTGGGCGTCTGCAGAATATATCCACAGACACACAAAGGCCAAGACCCTCTTTGCGACCCACTACCATGAGCTCACAGAGCTTGCGCTGACCAGCGACGGGATATTCAACGCCCATGTGGCTGTCCGGGAATGGAACGATGAGGTGATATTCCTGCGGAAGGTGATGCCGGGGATGGCGGATAAGAGCTATGGGATACAGGTGGCAAGGCTTGCGGGCCTGCCAATGGAGATCATCATCAGGGCCAGGGAGGTCCTTGCCAATCTCGAGAAGGAAGAGCTGGACGACAGAGGCATCCCTAAACTGGCGCATACCGGTGAAGATAATCCCCTCTTACCCCCCTTGATTAAAGGGGGGATGGGGAGATTGAAGGGATCTTACCAGACAGATCTGTTCGGCCAAAAGCATGACCCACATCCTGTAGTAGAGGAAATCAGAGAATTAGATCTCATGAACATGACTCCCATTCAGGCCCTCGCAAAGCTGGATGAATTGAAGATCAGGCTTAATAAACAAGAATAGATTTGTCTCGTTGCTAAGCTCCAGCTTATTAAGGGTCTTATAATAGAATTAACATTAAGCTATAATGCTGGCGCTTTTGTTCTCGTTAACAAGCTCTGCTGCCTAAAAGCTGGAGCTTTTAGGCATTGGCGTTCCCAAGCAGGAGCTTGGGAACGAGAGAAAAACAGCATCAAAAAATAGTTGACATAGTAAAAGACAATATATATGATCACCATTCTTTTAATGATAGTTAATTATAGGTAAATGCGTTATCTATCCATACAGGCTTTTCCCCTTATGATGCCTCTGCAATATACGGCAGCGCTAATCGCCTTTATGGGGATCAAAGAAGATATCGATACTTCGAGTCTAAATTATTTCAGTGTAATCTTTCCCCCGATAGCTATGACAGACGGCCCAATGCATGGGGTTTTTAATTGAGCTTCCTCTTAACCTTTATCATATTGTTTATCTTCTGGATACTCCTGTCGGGTGAGTTCACCTTTGTAATTCTGGCGTCAGCCGTCGTATCCTGTTTTTTTGTCGCACACATATCTCACGACCTTTTAATAGGAAAGGCTGATATCAGTCCCGGCATAGCGAGGATACTCAGATTCATCAAATACCTCCCCTGGCTCCTCTGGCAGATTGTACTCTCTAACATAGACCTGGTCTACCGGACACTTCACCCCGGTATGCCGATTGACCCGTGTGTTATTACCTTTGATACTGACCTGACCACAGATATGGGGATAACAACCCTTGCCAATTCCATTACACTAACACCAGGTACAATAACCATAGAGGCAAATGAGAAAGGTGCATTCATAGTCCATGCCATAGCGAAGGAACCTGCTGAAAGTCTCCTGGCGGGCGAGATGCAGGCCCGGGTAAAAGGAGTGGAGGGATAACAGGTGTTTAATATAGCAGCGATCATTATAGTTCTGGCGGCGTCCCTGGTTCTTTACAGGGGTATTAAAGGCCCCAGGGTCTATGACAGGGTTCTGGCTGTAAACGCGATCGGGACAAAAACGGTCGTGCTTATAGCGCTTATAGGATATATCTTTGAGCGTCCGCATTTTCTTGACATCGCCCTTGTATATGCGCTCATAAACTTTATCTCAACGATAGCCTTCCTGAAGTACCGCGAAACGGGGAGGCTGGATTAGGAAGATATAGGGGCAAGGGTCATGGGGAATGGCCATAACCCTTGCCCCATGACCCTTTGAAAGAGGAGCTATACCTTATGGATATCAGGACTATCATAACAGGAGTTTTTCTGGCAGCCGGCTGCTTTTTTATCGTTGTAGCCGCCATCGGGATTCTGCGGTTCCCTGATTTTTATTCGAGGATGCACCCTGCCGGCAAGACCGACACCCTTGGACAGACCCTGATATTAATGGGGCTGATGGTATATGAGGGATTTTCCCTGATAAGTGTTAAGCTCCTGTTCATTATTATTTTCGCGTTTATTGCCAACCCGACAGCGACCCATGCCCTTGCAAGGGCTGCATGGGTCGCTGGCCTGAGGCCATGGCAGAAGGGCGATGACAGGAGATGATCGTTTGTAAGAACTCCATATTTCTCCTTTCCATGGAAAATGAGAAGGGGATGCAAAGATGATTATTGACCTGATACTTCTCTTATTCCTTGTTGTAAGCGCCCTGGCGGCAGTTTTAATGAAGGATCTGCTGAGCACTACGGTTATCCTCGGGGCTTATAGCCTTATAATGGCTATAGTCTGGACGAGGCTTAATGCCGTCGATGTCGCATTTACAGAGGCGTCCGTTGGCGCCGGTATTACAACGATGCTGATAATAGCGGCCCTGAGCAGGACAAAAAGGATGGAAGAAGACCAGAGATCCGAGGGAATAGGCAGGAATTCAAGGAGATCAGAATTCAGGAATTTTCTGCTCTTTATCGTTGCGTTCGTTACCTGTGGCATACTGGTGTATGGAACAATGGATATGCCTGACTATGGGGATAAGAATGCGCCCGCACAGACCCATGTCGCACCGAGGTATATCGAAAAATCCTATGAGGAGGCAGGGGCGATTAATTTTGTTACCGCGATCCTTGCGAACTACAGGGGATATGACACCCTCGGAGAAACTACCGTTATATTCACCGCAGGGATATCTGTCATACTCCTGTTAAGGAGAAAGAGATGAAGGATAATATCATTGTAAGGACGATCTCCAGGATATTAATCCCCTTCATACAGATTTACTCACTCTACGTCTTAGCCCATGGCGACCTTGGTCCCGGTGGTGGCTTTCAAGGCGGCGTGATTATCGCCTCAAGTATCATCCTCTATGTGATGGTCTTTGGAATTGAGGAGGGGAGAAAGAGGGTCTCTGAGAAAACCTGCGACCTCCTGAATCCATCAGGGGTTTTGATCTATGCAGGCGTGGGGGTTGCGGCCCTCCTGGGAGGGGGGGTATATCTCGAATACGCTGCCCTTCCTATCGAGCCGGCACACCTGGCAAGCCATTTAGGCATCTATGGCATTGAGATAGGGGTGTTCATTACAGTGTCCGCTGTGATGATGACTATATTCTTTGAGACCGCAAGGCATGGAGATGATTGAGCTCATCCTCGGGAAATATAACTATTGGATTTATATCGCCTTGATGATGATAGGGTTCTATGCAACGATTGCAAAGGAGAACCTTATTAAAAAGATCATCGGGTTGAATATATTTCAGACGGCGGTCTTTCTTTTCTACATATCAATCGGAAAGGTAGACGGCGGAACCGCCCCGATATTGTGGGACAAGGCGGTTCTCTATGACAACCCCCTTCCACATTGCCTGATGCTCACGGGCATCGTCGTATCTGTGAGTACAACCGCCGTCGCCCTTGCCCTGATCATAAAAATCTACAAGGCATACGGAACCATAGAGGAAGATAAGATACTGGAAATGGGAGAAGAGGAAAAAACCCCAACACCCGGTTCCTGGCCCCAGGGCAGCAGATGAATATAGTAGCAAACCTTCCAGTCCTCGTCATTATAATACCTTTGATTTCAGCGCTCCTTATTCCACCCATTGGAAGGCTGAATAGAACATTTAGCTGGTACGTAGCCATATCTGCAACCTTCTTATCCTTTTTAATCTCTATTTCACTTTTAGATACAGTCATGGCAAATGGCAGGATCAGTTACAGGCTCGGGGCATGGGAACCTCCGTGGGGAATAGAGTATGTGGTTGATTATCTAAACAGTTTTGTACTGGTCGTTGTTTCCTTTATAGCGTTTATTATGACGGTATATTCAAAAAAGAGCGTAGAGAAGGAGATTGAGAGGAGTAAGATACCCTTCTTCTACTCTGTCTATGTGCTCCTGGTAACAGGACTTCTGGGGATGATCATAACCGGAGATATATTTAATCTATATGTGTTTATAGAGATATCCTCCCTTGCCGGCTATACCCTGGTGGCTATGGGAAAGAAGAGGGATGCACTCATCGCAAGCTATAATTACCTCATACTCGGCACCATAGCCGCTACATTTATCCTTCTTGGTATTGGCTACCTCTATATGGTAACCGGCAGCTTAAATATGGGGGACCTGAGAGAACGGCTGCCAATGCTTTATCACTCAAAGGTTGTGCTTACGGCGTTTGCATTCTTCACAGTAGGGCTGAGCCTGAAGCTTGCCCTTTTCCCGCTTCATATATGGCTGCCGAACGTATACACCCACGCCCCATCGGTGGTATCCGCAGTCATGGCAGCAACCTCCACGAAGGTAGGCGCCTATGTCCTGTTACGGATTCTGTTCAGCGTATTTACAGTAGAATTTGACCTGCATTCGGTGCCTATTACAAAGATACTCCTTCTGCTCTCTGTCCTTGCCATCATTGCAGGCTCTGTCCTTGCCATCGCACAGACCAACATAAAAAGGATGCTCGCATACTCCAGCGTCGGCCAGATCGGCTACATAGTCCTTGGGGCTGCACTTGCCAATCAACTCGCCATGACCGGGAGCCTTCTCCACATATTGAATCATGCCTTAATGATAGGTGCGCTCTTTATGGTTGTAGGCGCTATCGCCTATAAAACCGGCATCGAAGAGATATCAGGCCTGAAAGGGATGGGAAAAAAGATGCCCCTGACTATGGCGGCTTTCACCGTCGGATCCCTCTCAATGATTGGTATCCCCCTCACAGTCGGTTTCGTGAGCAAGTGGTATCTGGCGCTTGGCGCCCTGGAGGCAGGCATGTGGTATTTTATACCGGTAATACTGGTGAGTTCACTGCTTACGGCGATCTATTTCTGGAGGATTATAGAAAGTATATATTTCGGGAGTGCAGAAAGCGAGACGGGACATGCGGATTATGCCCTCGTACACAACCCCCATCCTGTTTTCGGCAACCGGGGTGACGCGCCACTGGGCATGCTAATCCCTACACTTTTACTGGCGAGTCTATGTATCGTCTTTGGCATCGCTGCCTTTATACCGGTGTCCGTAGCAACACAGGCTGCGGTTATGCTTCTGGGGGCAAATTAGTGGATATCATTCAATCAGCAAAACCGCTTTATGCCATCGCCGCATCGTTGATTGCCATTGTACCGATAGGCATTTCTCACCGGCGGCCCAATCTCCGGGAAACCTGGACCATTCTGGCCTCACTTGTCAAATTTTCTATCGTTGCTTCTATGTTCCCGGTTATTTTTAGTGGAAAGGTCATCGAATACCCCATCCTGACGGTCCTTCCGGGACTCGATATAAAGTTCAGGGTGGACGCCCTCGGCATTCTCTTTGCCGGCACCGCATCTTTCCTGTGGATTGTGACGTCGTTCTATTCCATTGGATATATGCGGACTTTAAAGGAACATGCCCAGACCCGGTATTTTATCTTCTTTGCAGCAACGATGGCGGCCGTTGTCGGTGCAGCTTTTTCGGCAAACATGTTCACCCTTTTCCTGTTTTATGAAATGATTACCCTATGCACGTTCCCGCTGGTTGCCCATAAACAGACGCCGGAGGCCATTAGAGGGGCAAGGATCTATATCATCTATCTGCTCGGGTCATCGGTGGCATTTCAGTTGTTTGCTATATTCCTGACCTATTTTACCGCCGGCACCCTCGAGTTTTCCAGGCAGGGGATTCTCTCGGGGAAGGGGTCTGACGTTCTCCTGATCATCATATTCATCCTCTTCATTGCCGGCATAGCAAAGGCGGCTATCATACCGTTCCACAACTGGCTTCCTGCGGCAATGGTTGCACCGACACCTGTCAGCGCCTTGTTGCATGCCGTGGCTGTGGTCAAGGTAGGTGTTTTCACCGTCTTAAGAGTCATATTTTTCATCTTTGGAACAGACCTGCTGCATCACCTGAATTTAAGTACGATCATGGCTTATTTTGTCTCATTTACCATCATCGTCGCCTCTGTTATTGCTCTGACAAAGGACAATTTGAAGGCGAGACTCGCCTATTCCACGATCAGCCAGCTTTCATATATCATACTCGGTGCCATCCTCCTGACCCCGAGCAGCATGGTTGGCGGGATTGTCCATATTGCGAACCACGCCTTTTCCAAGATAACTCTCTTCTTCTGCGCCGGCTCTATTTACTGTGCTGCCCACAAGACTGAGGTCAGCCAGCTCTCCGGGATTGGCCGGAAGCTCCCCTGGACAATGACGGCATTTTTTATCGCCTCTCTCAGCATGATCGGAGTGCCGCCTGTCGCCGGATTTGTCAGCAAGTGGTATCTTGCGCTGGGGTCGCTGGAAGCCAGAGAGATACCAATACTGGTCGTTCTTCTTGCCAGCACTCTGCTGAACGCTGCGTATTTCTTGCCCATATCATACAAGGCGTTCTTCGAAGAGCCTGAGAAGGGTTATGCCGGTAACAGCCACAATGATGATACACATGGGCACAGTGACAGTCATGGACATGGTGATGCACCTCATGAAGAGATCAGAGAGATCCCGATGATAGCCATACCTCTGGTGATCACGGCCATCATTTCTACCTTGATCGGGATATACCCCGACTACATCTTAAGTCTTGCCAGGGATGTACTGAAATGATCAGAAAAGCGGTAAATTATTTGGGTGACCCAAAGAATATTCGCAGGCACAGGATAACCCTCTGGATTATTCTCGCGCTGGTCTTTATAGCAGACCTTCTCGTTCCCCGGGCCCATGTTGAACATCTTTGGGATAAGATTCCCGGGTGGAGCGCCTTTTATGGACTTGTATCCTGTGTCCTTATCATAGTAGTCTCCAAGTTTCTGGGTTATGCGTGGCTCATGAAGAAAGAGGATTACTATGACTGAGTGGCTTCATCCATCCATACTGTTCATCGGTGGCGCCATCCTGATCCCCTTTCTGAGGGGGAAGGCACAGAAGGGGTACCTCCTCCTGGTTGCTGCAGCAGCCATTCTTGTCACCTTCTCCATGTCTCATGGCACCTTCTGGACATCCAATTTTCTGGGACAGGAGATCATATTCGGCAGGGTGGACAGGCTCAGCCTTGTCTTTTCCTATGTCTTTACGATCATGGCTTTCATCGGGATTACCTATGCCCTCCACGTGGATGATACGCTTCAGCACATGGCTGCCTTCTTCTATGTGGGCAGTTCCCTGGGGGTGGTATTTGCGGGTGACTACCTGACCCTCTTTATCTTCTGGGAGATCATGGCCTTTGCCTCTGCCTACCTGGTCTTTGCCAGCCGCAAGAGGGAGGCGATTGAGGCCGGATCCCGCTATCTCATGTTTCACATACTGGGAGGGGTTTGTCTGATGGCAGGCATCCTCCTCCATTACGTGGATACTGGTTCATTCCTTGTTGGACCCATGGAGCAGAACGGAAGTCTGGCATTCTATCTCATACTGATCGGATTCCTTATCAATGCCGCTGTCCCTCCTCTCCATGCATGGCTCGTGGATTCCTATCCCGATGCAACCGTAACCGGCGCGGTCTTTATGTCCGCCTTTACTACCAAAACCGCCATATATGTGCTGGTCCGTATATTTCCAGGGACGGAGATCCTGATCTGGTTGGGAGTCATCATGGCCCTCTATGGAGTTGTCTATGCTGTTCTTGAGAATGATGTCCGCAGGCTTCTTTCCTACCACATTGTCAGTCAGGTTGGTTACATGGTGGCAGGCGTTGGTATGGGGACAGAGATGGCCCTTAACGGTTCCGTATCGCATGCCTTTGCGCATATACTCTACAAGGCCCTCCTGTTTATGGGAGCCGGAGCAGTCATTCACATGACAGGGAGACGAAAGCTTACAGAACTGGGTGGACTGTACAAGTACCTTCCTCTAACATTTGTTCTTTATATGGTAGGAGGGGTTGCCATATCTGGCTTCCCACTGTTCAGCGGTTTTGTGAGTAAGTCGATGGTTGTTTCAGCCGCAAACCACGGAGGCTGGCCGATAGTGGCGCTCCTCCTGACCATGGTGTCGGCGGGTACCTTCCTCTCTATTGGTCTTAAACTTCCATACTATGTGTTCTTTGGAAAGGACTCCGGGGTAACAGCTAAGGAACCGCCACTGAACATGCTTATTGGGATGGGACTGGCAGCATTCCTCTGCATCGCCATTGGTGTATCCCCAGACGCTCTCTATGGCGTGTTGCCGTACCCGGTACATTTTGAACCGTATACGGCGGATCATGTCACAGGGGCACTCGCCATCCTTATGTTCACGGCCCTTGGGTTCTTTTTACTTTTGAAACGACTAGACCCGGAACCGACCATCAGTGTAGATACGGACTGGTTCTATAGAAAAGGGGTCAGGGTCTTTTTCTGGTTTGTAGATAAACCGATGACGACATTCGGCAATCACATAGGAACGTTCTTTTTTCATTCCATTCCGAGCTATTTAATATGGTTTAGCAAAAACCCACTAGCGGCTTTGAAGATCGGTATGGAAAACGTCTTTATGCGGTTCTGTCGTCAACCACGCAGGAAACAGATCGAATACAGGATAGAGCGGGAAAAGGCCATCTATCCGGGCGATATTATAAAACCCTGGCCCATAGGTTCTACAGTTTTGTGGATAACTCTCGTTTTTATCGGCCACCTCCTGCTATATTACTTGTAAGTCGCCGGTCATGGATGATAATTTATAAATGGAAATTTCTGTTGAAATTTCAGGGGCAAGTTGATATTATTTCTACGTACGGTCCCATCGTCTAGAGGCCTAGGACGCCGCCCTCTCACGGCGGCAACACGGGTTCGAATCCCGTTGGGACTACCAATAGAAATCAATAAGTTAGGAAGTTGGGCAGGTTACTTACGTAATATTTACGTAATAGAAAATTAGGGTTTTATGGCCCTTCCCTTTGACCCCGAAATTATCTCCACTCACACAGAATATCTCAGGTTACTCAAAGCATACCAGGACGCTAAGGAAGCCTATCAGTTGGACGACTCAAAAGAGAATTGGGACAGGATGCAAGAGGCTGTGTTTGAGCTTAAAAAACATAATGACAAACGGGATAGGTAAGGCTTTTCAGTCTGGTAATGAGGTTTTTCTGGTCGCCGACGGGGTATTTCAGGTCGCTAATGAGGCATTTTAGGGGTTTCTTTCGCTTCTGGAAGGGTATCCTTCACCGGCAGTAGCTTTAACAGGCCCTTTGCGTGACGATCCATAGTTGTCAATTCCTGGTCTGTAAGTGTTGCATTGCGGTGACCCTCCCATAGGTTAGCAGGCGTGTTCTATCGGGTCACGGCCTTGAAAGTCAATGGCCGGAAGGCCCACAACTGTGAAGTTTTAACCGGCCTTCTTTGCCTGGAGCTTAATAACAAGTGTGCTATCCAGTGCATCTGCTATCTTTTTGAGGGTCTCTACTGTGGCCTTACTAAATGCCCCCCGCTCTAATCTTGAGATTGCACTTTGTTTAGTTCCTAACCGCTTTGCAAGTTCAGCCTGTGATATTTTCTTTCTCTCCCGCACCTTGATCATACTCCCTAACAATTCAAATTCAGGTTCAAGATCATCCCATGCCTTTTTAAACTCAGGGTCTTTCATCTGTTCTGCTTTATACTCATCTAAAGTAGTTCCCCTGGTATAACCTTTTGTTGTAGCCTTTTTCATAATTGCCCCCCTTCCCTGATTATAAAATCATTCATCCTCTTTTCAGCAAGTACAATATCCCTTACCGGTGTTTTCTCTGCCTTCTTAATAAATCCGTGCAGCAAAATAAACCGCTTACCGGTATAAGTGAAATATAAAACCCTTATGGCCCCCTGACTGTCCTTTATTCTCAGTTCTCTTATCTTCCCTCTTACCTGCCTGGTATATGGTTCTTTAA
>Ga0209641_10001260_pt1 | contig 22833 bp, 22 predicted proteins | sample RifCSP16_1_FD_184022 | JGI IMG/M metagenome (GOLD analysis project Ga0209641, IMG submission 184022) | Soil microbial communities from Rifle, Colorado - Rifle CSP2_sed 16_1 (SPAdes) (version 2) | ecosystem: Environmental > Terrestrial > Deep subsurface > Rock core/Sediment | place: Rifle... | reverse complement strand
TTAATCTGAATATAAAGCAAATGGTTAAATGGTCGGAATATTGTTTTAAACGTTTACCCCTTGAGAACGAAGAACTAGCCAATGTTTTTGATGTATATTATTTTCATTTTATAACTGGGATTGATTTTCTAGAGAAAGTTTACATAAAAAAACAAAGTTTAAATAAAAAAATGTTACATGAAGATTTTTTAATAAGTAAATGGTTGAAAAGGAATAAAGCAAAGTTGCAGACTAATCTCAATAAAATTTTATTAATCTTGTAAAAGATAATATTTTATGGTATAAATGAGTTTATATAATATGTCAAGAAAAAATAAAGAACAAATTGTGAGAGATATGCTTATGGCAATTGGAGAAAATCCTAATCGACAAGGATTGAAGAATACTCCAAAACGAATCACACGTATGTGGGAAGAAATATTTTCAGGGTATGATAAGAAAAATAAGCCCTCTATAACAGTATTCCCAAATAAAACTGACGGTGTTGAATACAATCAGATGATAATTGACACAGGATATTTTTACTCTCATTGTGAACATCACGGTGTACCTTTTTTTGGGAAATATTATTTTGCTTACATTCCTAATAAAAAAATTATGGGTTTAAGTAAAGTTTCAAGAACAATAGATTATTTCTCTTCTAGGTTACAGATTCAAGAACGCTTGGTAAAAGATGTAGTTGATGAAATTGAAAAGGTGGTTCAACCTAAAGGAGTTGCTCTCGTTATGAAGGCAAGACATTTATGTAAAGAAATGCGTGGAGTTAAAAAAATTGACGGAGAAATGACTACCTCTGATGTTAGGGGAGCTTTTAGAAAAAATGCTTTAACTAGAAATGAGTTTATGAGTTTAATTGGACTTTAAAATAAAGATTTATCATAAATGAAAATAAAATATATTGCTTACATGGCATCAAGCATTGACGGTCGAATAGCTCAAAGTAATCAATCTGGTATCGATTGGACAAGTAAAGAAGATTCAAATTTTTATCAAAACTCTTTAAAAAAGGTAGACGCTGTTATTGTTGGACATAATACTTATAAATTAGCTAGTCGTCGCAATTGGAAAGATGCTATAGTTTTAACTTCAAAAGTAAGTTCACCAAAAGTGAAAGGTAAAACTATTTTTTTAAACCCAAAAAAGTCTAATCTGAAAAAATTTTTACAAAATCAAAATTATAGAAAAATAGCTATAATTGGTGGTAGTAGGGTGTATGATTTTTGTCTTAGAAATAAAATGATGGATGAACTTTATGTGACAATTGAACCGTATGTTTTTACAGCTGGCATTTTAATGTTTTCTGGTAATGAATTTAAAAAAAATAAATTCTCCTTACAATCAATAAAAAGACTTAATAAGAAAAGCACAGTTTTGTTAAAATATATAAATAGAAATTAAATTATAGAATTTTTATGGATTCAGAAAAATTAATCTATATTTTTAGACATGGTGAATCACTGGAAGATACGGATAGAACAGTATACGAACGCATGTCTGACGAAGAAATACCCCTTAGCTCCAAGGGTGTTTTGCAAGCACTAGATCTGGGTAGCCAGATGTCGGGAGAAATAAAAAGTAATAATATACAATTATATCTTTCTCCTAGTAAACGTATTCTTCAAACAGCAGAATTTTTTACTTCTAGGTTAGCCATAGACACGAAAATAGACTTTAAAATTCTTAACATTCTCCGAAAACAAGATTAGGGAGAAGTAGCATTTACTGAACGATCAAAAATAGAAAGGGAGCGTTATGAAACTGGGATACTTAGATACAACTTTGAGAAAGGAGAATCCGCTAAATCTTTCATTGGAAGACTTTCAGATTTCGTACAAATGATTCGTGGGGATGATTTTTTGCAAAATGTTACTATAATCATCACACATGGATTCGAGATGCGTATAATAATGATGCATATGTTTGGATGGTCTGAAGATTATTTTGAATCACTTGAACACCCCGACAGGTGTGAAGTCAAGAAGATAATTCTTACAAAGGATCATGTATTCAAGCTAGAAAGTCAGATGCGAAAATTTAATCCTTATACAAATACAAAATATATTCTAAGAAAGAAAAAATAAAAATATCTTTTTGAAAGTTGTCCTTATAAAAAATTATTATTTTAAAAATACCCACCTTTTCATTAACTTCTTCGCCTCATCTTTAAATTTTGTTGGGTCTAAATTATATTTTTTTGCAATATGTTCTAATTTTTCAATTTTCTTTGAATTACGCACTTCCGTTATTTTTATATTCTTATTAAATTTTTCTCCCAGAACTCTAAAAAATCTCCACCTTAGAGTATATTTAGGTAGCATATATAAAAATCCGATATATAAATTTATTTGCTTAAAAGGAAATTCAACATTTTTGTGTCCAGACCATTGTGCGCGCGTATAGGTATATGCCACATCTGATAATTCGCTCCATTTGTCTATAAATCCTCTTGCTTCTTTAAATTCTTCAAACTCATCAGCAATGTCTTCTGTATGCCATGCTAAATCATGTTTAGGCATATTTAAGAGTGAGTGCCAAGATTCAATTAAGTTTTTCATATTTATTTCAAAAGTTCGTTAGTCGAGACATTTAACGCTTTTGCTAATTTCGCAATAGTAGAAAGTGTAGGGTTTGTTTTTCCATTTTCTATAGTACTAACAAAACCACGACTAACCCCTAACTCGCGCGCAATATCGCCTTGCGATATTGCTTTTTTAGTTCTAATCCTTTTTAGGTTCAGACCCAATTTTGCGGACTCATTTTTCATTATCCACAGTATATCGCTTGTTATAGTGTATCACAATGTTATGATATATCATAACACCTGCCCTCTCGCCCCATCGTCCATACCAAAAAAAAGAATTCCCCCCGCCAAACAAAAATAGAATGGAAAAGCGATGGGGTGAGGGCAGACGCTCCGACTTCGGTCGGAGCGTGGCGGAATTGTTTTGCATTACCACATTAGCCGAGCGTAGTAATTAGTTTGGAGTTATGAGGCACGCGGAGCGTGCGCATTAGCCGGAGTTTTGCTAAAATAGGTTCGAGCAAATTTAAGTAATACGCACAACAAAGGACTTCGCAATTTTGGAGAGGCGGAAATGCGGAGCGAGCCGTTTTGCCCAAATTGTTTTTGGGCAAAACGGCGAAGTAAAGTTTGGGCGAATTCGTATTCGGGCTTCCAGACCCATGACACGGATTTGGCGGAGAGGAGGCGGTTCGTTAATCCGCTAAAGCGGATTATTTAAATAAATTTCATTCCAATTTTTTGAAAAGCGATTTTTACTAAATTAATTCCATCGCTATGGATACCACGCTAAAATATTACATCTACATTCGTAAAAGTACTGATGAGGAAGACCGTCAGGTCCTTTCGCTCGAATCTCAACTGAATGAGCTCAAGGAGTTTGCCGAGCGAGAACATATAGAAATTGTTGAAACCTTTATTGAAAAGAAAACTGCCAAAGTTCCGGGACGAGAAGTTTTCAACAATTTGCTCGACAAAATAGAAGCAGGTCTTCCTCATCAGTTCGGTATTTTAGCGTGGCATACGGACAGGTTGTCTAGAAACTCTGTCGATGGTGGACGGTTGATATATCTCTTAGACACTGGCAAACTTGCCGACTTGAAGTTCCCAACATCTGTTTTTGATAATTCGCCATCGGGCAAGTTTTTTCTTTCTATCGCTCTTTCTAATGCCAAGTATTATATAGACAACCTGTCCGAAAATGTAAGGCGAGGGAATCGCGCTAAATTAAGGCGAGGCGAATGGCCCGGGCAAAAACCTTTCGGATATGTTTATGATCACCGCTTGAGAAATATTGTGCCCGAACCAATGGAAGCCAAAATTGTAAAGAAAACATTTGAAACTTTTGCCACCGGACGACATACTTTCAAATCAATATCCGAATGCCTCGTCAAATTTAGCGGAAATAAAAAAACAAAATCAAACCACGCGATGGAATTGTTTTTGCGAAATGAACTCTATATGGGAATCATGCGTTGGAACGGCGAAGCGCATGAGGGAAAATACAGACCGCTCATCACAAGGCAATTGTTTGAAAAAGTGGCGGAAGTGTTAAAAAATCATAGCAAGCCTCGCAAGACCAAAAAACAGCATGATTTTCCACTTCGCGGACTTTTTCGCTGTTCGTGCAATTCCATGATCACCGCTCAATGGGCCAAGGGCAATGGTGGCATATATCGTTATTATCGTTGCACCAGAAAACAAGGCGAGTGCCACGAAGAATATATTGCCGAAGATTTATTGAAACAGAAAATTATTGAAAAGTCGCAAGCAATTGCCTTGCCAGAGGATTGGGCGAAAGAACTTTTTGGAAAATTAGAAATTGAAGAAAAAAAGTCCGCCCAATCGGCTACTGCTTCGAGCGAAGAAGTGAGAAAGAAAATATTTTTGCTCGATGAAAGATTAGACAAACTTGTTGAAGGATATTTAGATAATTTGATTGACGAAGATACTTACAAGCGAAAGAAACAAGAACTAATCGAGCAAAAAATTTCTCTCAAAAACGAAAAAGAATCACTTCGCTCGAAGCAGATGAGCGGTTGGATTGAACCAACGCGAGATTTCGTAAAAACCTTATGCCAAGCGGAAAAAATCGCTAAAGAGGAATCTCTGAAAGAGATATCTATTTTTGTTCAAAAAATTGGAACGAACCGCCTCCTCTCCGACAAATCCGTGTCTTGGGTCTGGAAGCCCGAATACGAATTCGCCCAAACTTTACTTCGCCGTTTTGCAGTTCGGCAAAACGACTCTATTTGCATTTCTGCCTCTCCAAAATCGCGAAGTCCTTTGTTGTGCGCCCGGTTGGGATCGAACCAACGACCTTATCCTTAAAAGGGATCTGCTCTACCGACTGAGCTACGGGCGCGTGCAAAGAGAATAAGTCAAATATATAGGAAATAACACTAAAAATCAAGAAAAGTGATATAATAAACGCATGGTCAACAAACATAGAATTAATTTAACGTTAGTGTATTTTCTCGCGTTCACAATAGTAAGTTCGGTCTTAGCTTTTCACATCATCGTCAAGGCTTACGATAGTTTTGATAACACTGAATTAACTTACGCGGTCAACCAATAGTTTTTGTGGTAGGATCATTTAATGAGCATTTTTAAGTTGCACAGTCTATGGAAACCAGCTGGAGATCAGCCGGCGGCTATTTCCAAATTAGTCGAGGGCTTGTCAAAGGGAATGGAGAAACAGACCTTGCTCGGGGCTACCGGTACCGGCAAAACTTTTACCATGGCAAATGTAATCGCTGAGTATAACAAACCGACCCTCGTAATAGCGCACAATAAAACCTTAGCCGCCCAGCTCGCGCAAGAATTCAAGCTGTTTTTCCCGGACGCCGCTGTGCATTATTTCGTTTCTTACTATGACTATTATCAGCCGGAAGCTTACATGCCGACCTCGGATACTTATATTGAAAAAGATGCCTCCATCAACAAAGAAATCGATATGTTACGTCATGCCTCCACCCAGGCATTGCTTACTAGGCCCGATGTGATCATTGTGGCTTCGGTGTCTTGTATCTATGGCTTGGGGAGTCCGGCCGAATATGAAAAAGTAAACCTCAAATTAGAAGTTGGCCAAAAAATGGAGCGAATGTCTTTAATGAAAGCTCTTATTAAAATACATTTCGAACGCACCAATGCGGATCTGACTCCCGGTACTTTTCGTTCTCTCGGCTCGCGAGTTGAGTTTATACCGGTGTCGGAGACAGTAATGTATCAAATTGAAATGTCGGGTGGGGTGATTTCAAAAATAATCAAAGTTGATCCTGTTTCTTCGCAGATTATCAAAGAAGAAAAAAATATTTTCATTTTTCCGGCGAAACATTTCATTACCGAAGATGCAAAGTTGAAACAAGCGTTAAAAAATATAAAAGAAGAATTAGCAGCGCAACTGAAAAAATTTAAAAAAGAAGACAAACTTTTGGAAGCGGAGAGGATAAAACGCCGCACGAATTATGATCTGGCCATGATCAAAGAAGTCGGTTATTGTAGCGGCATTGAGAATTATTCCCGGCATCTCTCCGGTAAGAAGGAGGGTGAGCCGCCAGAGACGCTGCTTTCGTATTTTCCAAAGACAAGCAAGAAATCTTTACTGGTTCCTGACTTTTTGACCATTATCGATGAGTCCCATGTTACCTTGCCGCAACTCCAAGGCATGTATGTCGGAGACGCTTCCCGCAAAAATACCCTTGTCGAATATGGCTTTCGCTTACCTTCAGCCAAGGACAACCGACCTCTTAAATATGAAGAATTTAAAGAGTGCATCGGTCCGGTAATTTATACTTCGGCCACACCCGGAAAGTATGAAATAGAAGAAAGCAAGAAGGCATGCGAGCAAACCTGCCCCGTACGAAGTACTCTTTCGTGCGGGGTTGTGGAGCAAATCATACGCCCGACTGGGTTGGTGGATCCGGAAGTTATCGTGCGACCTGTTTCGGCAAGTGGGCAGACTTTTGTGAATGGTCTGGCCGGGGTAGGGGATCCGGAGAACCGAGGACCTGAGCAAAAGACTGACCACTTGCCGAATACATACCCTGGCCAGATTCAAGATTTCATTGCTGAAGCAGAAAAAACAATTGGGAGAGGCTTTCGAGTTTTAGCGACGACACTGACAAAAAAAATGGCCGAAGATCTTTCGGTGTATTTAAAAGAAAAAAAAATCAAAGCCGAATATTTGCATAGCGATATCAAGACGATGGATCGTATAAAAATACTTACTAGGTTTAGGAGGGGAGGCAAGGGAGAACCTGCCCCGTATGGAGTCGAAGACTCTCGTTTGGGGTTCGATGTCTTAGTGGGTGTGAATCTCTTGCGGGAAGGGTTGGATCTGCCGGAAGTGGCATTGATCGGGATCTTGGGTGCTGACAAAGCTGGTTTTTTGCGCTCCGAAACTTCTCTTATCCAAACCATCGGCCGAGCTGCAAGGAATAGCGAAGGGAGAGTAATTTTGTATGGGGATATTTTAACCGATAGTATGAATTATGCCATCAAAGAGACCACTCGCCGCCGCAATATCCAGCTCGCTTACAACAAAAAGCATGGCATTACTCCGAAAACGATTATGAAAAAGATAAGAGATATTACTGAAGAGCTAGAAAGTGAGCACGGCAAAGCAGTCAATGCAGAACTTAAACTTGATTTGGAAATATTTACTTCGGAGCAAAAAAAGTATACGCATCTTTCTGACCAAGAACGAGATGCGCTCGTGTATGAAAAAATAATAAAAATTAAAGAGAAGGAAATGAATCAAGCAGTGAAAGAATTGGATTTCGAATCTGCCGCAATCTTGCGGGATGAGATTGGGGTTTTGAAGTTGCGTTTGGAAAAGGAAGGTTAATAACTAAAATAGCAATAAGCAGCGGTCGCTAACAAATGCTAAATCTGCATAATGATAGCATATATGCTATCATTAAAACTAATTAAACTCTAACATCTATTGCAACATATTACTATGAAGACATTAGCACAATTTAAAAAAGAGGCATTTAAAAGACCTGGAGTAAGGAAAGCTTATGCTAAAATGCAACCAGAATTTAAAATAATTCGCGCTCTTATAATTTCTAGAAATAAAAGAGGCATGTCTCAGCGAAAACTAGCTAAAAAAAATTGGCATAACCCAATCAGCTCTTGCTCGTTTTGAAACTGGCAATATAAATCCCACTCTTTCATTTCTTCAAAAAATAACAAGTGGTCTTGGTTTGAAATTAGTGGTTAAATAAAGGAGAAGAAATGAATAACGCTGTAAAAGAATTGGATTTTGAAAATGAGGCGATTCTTCGGGATGAAATCGGAGTTTTAAAGTCCGTAAAGTTTAGAAATAGATGATTGGGTAGGACTTAACAAAAAATTTTACTCATGTTAGTATTATACTTATGGAAATCAAATTAAATTGGAAGGATAGAGTGGTTATTTGTTGTCTAAGCCTTTTGCTAGCAGTGCCTACTTTTTTCTATGCAATCGGATATCTTTATAATCCCAAATCCTTATTCTTTTTTAAAGAGTTCTACGATTTTATTTTTGAACTTCCTTTTTATCTTTTGTCCCCATTATATTTACTTACAGATAATTCAGGATCAGCACTAGGTATGGGAATTTTATTTGAAAAATTTAGTCTTCTACTCGCCTTTATTTTTTGGTTTTTAATTTTCTATCTTTTAGCAAAGATGTCTAAAAATTTTTTTTCTACCAGTAAGATATTTACCACCAACATGATCAGCATTATTTTCGTAGGATTGTTGGGGTTAGGATTTGGTTTTTATACTCAAGGCCTCTCAGAATTTCAGAAGTATTCTTCCTCTTTTGGTTCGAATCCAGATGGGAAAATTATTTCTATAAATAAATCTGCAAAAATAGGAGACCAGGTCACTATTTCTTTATTAGGTTTTGCGCGGGATGGTTATTCCTATGTCACTCTAACTCAGAACGTTTCAGGGGGAGGTTATTCTAATAAGGGAACATTATGGGTTGGAAAGGTGCCAGACAATAATGTTATTTCTTTTGTTCTTCCAAGAAAAGTTTGTCGGGATATAGTTTCTTCTTGTGCCGACACACCTACAGACTTCATAAATCTTTTGCCGGGGAACTATGTGCTGCATATATGGAGTGGGGCAGATAATATTAATTTATCTTCTGATTTTAAAGTAGAGCAATAAATTTTAATTTTTCGTTTATTTTTCCTAACATATTAAATAGTTTTTAAAATTGTAAAAATGTGTTAAGATAATGTTTAGTAAATGTTTACATACACCCCCTATGAACATGGCGGGGTGTAATTGCGTTTTATTTGAATTTTTTATGAAACAAGAGAAAAACATAGACCCCGAACAAAGGCAAGCTTCTTACGGAGCAGGCAAAATAATAGTAAGGGGTGCTAGAACACATAACCTTAAAAATATAAATGTCGAAATGCCACGCAATAAAATGGTGGTGATTACTGGCGTTTCGGGGTCTGGGAAGTCTTCGCTGGCTTTTGACACTATTTTTGCCGAAGGGCAGAGGCGATATGTGGAATCTTTGTCTTCTTACGCGCGGCAATTTTTGAATCAAATGCCGAAGCCGGATGTGGACGAGATCACCGGTCTTTCACCGGCAATTTCCATCGATCAAAAATCCCGCTCCAACAATCCGCGCTCAACAGTGGCGACGATCACGGAGATTTATGATTATCTGCGCGTGATGTACGCTCGCATCGGGCATCCGCATTGCCCTTTGTGTGGGGAGGAAATTAAAAAACTTTCAAATGAGGAAATTTTGAATTTTGTTCAAAGTAGAATCAAAGTTCATTCCTCTATTTCTATTTTTTCTCCAGTCGTGCGCGGGCGAAAAGGGGAATACTACCAACTTTTGTATGATTTATTAGGTAAAGGATTTTCGGAAATCAGACTGGACGGCGAGATGAAGCGACTTCGCGAGCAGATTACTCTCTCTAAATATAAAGCTCACAATATTGATATTTTGGTGGATAGTTTTCCGATTGATGGAATGACCAAAGAAGAACTGCGCATGCGCCTTTCGGAAGCGATCGAACGAGCTTTGATTGAGTCCGACAATTTGGTCACGACTAAAATAAATGATGATGAATTTATCATGTCCGCCAAATTCGCCTGCAAGAATGACGGGTTTTCTTTTCCAGAAGTCGAGCCGCGGCTTTTTTCTTTCAATTCTCCTTACGGTGCCTGCCCATCTTGCAATGGTCTCGGCTCTAAATATTTTATGGGTGACGAACCTTGTGATGCTTGCCATGGTGCTCGGCTGCGGATCGAGGCTTTAAATGTTTTTCTGAAGTCAAAAGCACCCCTACCCAGCCTCCCCCTTGGCAAGGGGGAGGAAAAAGGAGGGGGTGTAAATATTTTAGATCTGGCATCGCTCAGCATTGCCGACGCCCATGAATTTTTCAAAAATCTCAAACTTTCAGAGCAAGAAAAAGAAATATCCGTACCGGTAGTTAAAGAAATCGAAGCCCGGCTCCAGTTTATGTTGGATGTTGGACTAGATTATCTGCAACTTTCTCGCAAAGCCAACACGCTTTCTGGCGGGGAAGCGCAGCGTATCCGCTTGGCATCCCAGCTGGGTTCCCGGCTGGTCGGTGCGTTGTATGTTTTAGACGAGCCGACGATCGGTTTGCACCAGCGAGACAACGATCGTTTGATAAAAACCTTGCAGAATCTACGCGATTTAGGAAATACAATCCTCATTGTAGAGCATGACGAAGACACTATTTATGCTTCGGATTATATTGTGGATATCGGCCCGAAAGCCGGAGTGCACGGCGGGGAAGTGATTGTTTCAGATTATTTAGAAAATGTTTTGACCTCTAAAAAGAATATTAGCAGTTCTCGTACGCTCGGATATTTGCGCGGGGAATTAAAAATAGGAGTTCCAAAAAAACGCCGAGAGAAGAAAGGAGCGTTGCGCATTGCTGGCGGAAAAATTTTCAATATTGATAATTTAAATGTGGAAGTGCCGCTCGGCGTCATGACTTCCATCACTGGAGTTTCTGGGAGCGGCAAAAGCTCTTTCATGTACGAAATTCTTTACAAAAATCTACAAGCCCGCCTAGAGCGCAAGTATCGCACTGCCGAAGTTTTTAACTGTACTTCTTTTTCTGGCACCGAGTATCTTTCGCGAGCAATTCTCATAGATCAGTCTCCGATCGGTCGGACTCCGCGCTCCAATCTGGCGACTTATACCGGCGCTTTTACACATATTAGGGATCTTTTTGCGACAACGGAAGAAGCGCGGCTGCGCGGCTGGAAAGCGAAACGTTTTTCTTTCAATGTAAAAGGTGGCCGCTGTGAAGCCTGTGAAGGCAACGGCGAAATTGCTGTGGAAATGCACTTCCTGCCGACGGTATATGTCACTTGTGATGTCTGCAACGGCAAACGTTTCGATAAGGAAACCCTGACCGTTAAATACAAGAAAAAAAATATTTACGAGGTGCTGCACATGACTGTCGAAAACGGACTTAATTTTTTCAAAGATATTCCGGCGATCTCCGACCGGCTACAGACTATAATGGATGTGGGGCTCGGGTATTTAGAGCTTGGCCAATCCGCGACCACCCTCTCTGGCGGAGAGGCGCAGCGAGTAAAAATCTCAAGCGAGCTTTACCGCCCGCATTTGGAGAAAACCATTTATCTTTTGGACGAGCCGACGGTGGGGCTGCATTATGATGATGTGCAAAAACTGCTGGAAGTTTTGAATAAACTGGTAGGGAAGGGCAATACGGTAGTCCTGATCGAGCACAATCTTGATATTGTCAAAAGCTCGGATTATATAATAGATATCGGTCCGGAAGGGGGAGTCAAAGGCGGGAACTTGGTAGCCAAAGGCACGCCGGAAGAAGTGGCCAATAATACCAAGAGTTATACTGGAAAATATCTTAAAAAAGTTTTAAGAAAATAAAAAATTATGCAAAGTATCTATTTTAAAAAAATAAAACTTCCAGACAAACCAGGAGTGTATTTCTTTCTTGGTCCGCCGAAGCGCAGTGAAGGAGGCAAACGCAAGAAACAAATTTTGTATATCGGCAAGGCGACTTCTTTATGTGACCGCACCAAAAGTTATTTTTCCAAAGACCCCGAAGGAAAGGGTAATTCCTACGAGGCAGGCTTAATCAAAACTAGGGGGCCACTTATTGTAAAGATGGTCGAGGAGGCGAGCAAAATAGACTGGCAAGAGACCGAAAGCGTGCTCGAAGCCCTTATCCTCGAAGCGGGGCTCATAAAAAAATATCAGCCCTATTACAATACCGCCCTGAAGGATGATAAAAGTTTCAATTATGTATGTATTACCAGAGAAAAACTGCCAAAGGTAATTTTAGTGCGGGCCAAGAATCTCGACCAATCGATTTTTTCTGCTTGTTACGGGCCTTTTACGAACGGCGGCCAGCTCAAAGAAGCCATGAAAATAATCCGCCGAATTTTTCCGTTTCTGGACGATAAAAATTCAAATTATATTGAATTTTATCGGCAGATAAATTTAGTGCCGGACTTGGATGATCGCAAACTGTATTTGCAGAATGTCCGGAATATAAAATTATTTTTTTCTGGTAGAAAGCCGCAAATTTTCCGCAATTTAAAAAGGCAGATGAAAGAATATGTCAAAATGCGCGAATTTGAAAAAGCTGGAGAAGTTAAAAGGCAAATGTTTGCCTTGCAGCATATCAATGATGTGGCGCTCTTGAAACAGGAAAGCGGAACTTTTTCCAATTTTTCGTCCCTGCGCCCTTCCCATGAGTACATGGGCGGGACCCTCAGGAAGCTCAAAATCGAAAAAAGTTCCGCTTTCCGAATCGAGGCCTATGACATTGCCCACATGGGGGGTAAAAACATGGTGGGAGTTATGACGGTAGTCGAAGATGGGGAAGCAGTCAAAAGTGAATATAAAAAGTTTCGGATTCGAACCCAAAATAATACCAACGACACTGGCGCGCTTACCGAAGTCTTAGAAAGAAAGATGCGGCATCAAGAATGGGGTTATCCGCGCCTAATCGTTGTCGATGGCGGCGTGGCCCAGATCAATGCGGCCAAGGCGGTCATGCTTCGAATGAATTTGAAGATAGAAGTAGTGTCGGTGGTCAAAGACGAGCGACATAAGCCGAAAGCTATCCTGGGCGACGAAGAAATTGTCAGAAAATATAAAAGAGACATACTGCTGGCCAACAGCGAAGCGCACAGGTTTGCCATAGCGTACCACAAAAAAATGCGCAATCAAAATTTCTTAAAATGAAAACAAAAGAAAGCATTTTAATCTTGCACAATATCCGTAGCGTCGAGAATGTCGGGGCGATGTTTCGCACGGCCGATGCAGCGGGGATAAACAAAATCTATTTGACTGGTTATACCCCCGCGCCGCTCGATAGATTTGGAAGAAAAAGAAAAGATTTAGCGAAGTTGGCTTTGGGCGCGGAGGAATTTGTGCTTTGGGAATCTAAAAAAAGCCTGCCATCCCTTATGCGTAGCTTAACACAGCAAAAGTATTTCATTATAGCTATTGAACAAGATAAAAAGTCAGTAGATTATAAAAAAATAAAATTAAAAAACAAAAATGCGTTTCTAGTCGGCACAGAAGTTACTGGAATTCCCAAAAATGTTTTAGAAAAATGTGACATCATCGCCGAAATTCCTATGCGAGGCCAAAAAGAATCACTGAATGTATCTGTCGCGCTCGGGATAGCTCTATTTAGGATTTTAAAAATATAAAATGAAATTATTTCTGACAGCGAGGGCAAAAAATAGTTGTTCGGCTTTGAATAATTATTTTTTCTAAAGGTTTGTGGCAATTAACACACATTTGACCGGCTTTGCCGTAGACTTTGTGTTCTCGCGCGTAATTGCCGCGAGTAGTATCGAGCAAGCGATAAGCGGCCACCGATGAACCGCCGACTTTGGTGGCTCGCTGCATGATCCGAATTATAGCTTGATATAATTTTTTAGCTTCCAACCTAGAAATAGAAGAAGCATTTCTCTCTGGTCGAATTTTCGATTCAAACAAGGTCTCATCCGCATAAATATTACCCAGGCCGGTTACTATTTTTTGATTCATCAATACGGCTTTCATTTTACCCTTCTTGTTTTTTAGAGCATTAACCAAGTATTTTAAATTGAATTCTTTGGACAAAGGTTCGAGACCGTACAAGCCAAAGTGGTTTTCGGCCAGAAATGCCTCCGTGTTCGGATAAAATAGGAGATAACCAAACATTCTAGTGTCGTTGTAATACAGGGTGCCTTTTTCAAGTTCAAAAATTACATGAGTATGTTTGTTTGGCAGTTCTTTTTCGGAAAGCTCGATCGGATGTCCGCCAATAACCCTTCCATTGTTTGAGTTAGACATATACACAAACTGACCGGACATCTTCAAGTGCACTAAAATAACTTTACCGTGGCTCAATTTAAAAATTAAATTTTTCGCTCGGCGCTCCACGCTAATAAATTTCTCACCGGTCGTGCCGCGAATAAATTCTCTTTTCTTTTGGAGCGAGGCAGGGCGCTGTGTTCCTTTACTCGAAACAAGTTTTGGTTTTCGGATTTCTACCCGGCGAATTTTTTGGCCGACTATTGTCCGCCCCAAACCCTGACGTAAATTTTCTACTTCTGGAAGTTCAGGCATGTTATGATTATGCCATATATTACAAATAATTATGAGAAAGAATTCGGGTTAGTGAATTGGTTGCCGATCAAAATAGTCAATCACTCTAAACTTTTTATCTAGGGAAATAATTGCTTTTTCCTCTTAAAATGCTAATATAATCAGCAGTTCATTAATATTTATCAGTTAATCCGGTTCGCGTCTAGACACAAAGTAGTGTTCCAAAATTATTGTTAATCTGGGAACAACACTGTAGTCTGGATACGAGCTCCTCTCGACTAAGCTCGAGGCAAGAAAATAAAATGCAAAAAAAAGAATATAGCGTAGAGATCGGTGGAAAAACTTTGACGGCTATTTTTACCGATTTAGCGGAGCAAGCTCACGGGTCAGTGATGTTGAAATATGGAGAGACAATAGTGCTAGCGACGGCTTGCATGTCTCATGACAGCCAAAAAGGCTTGGGATTTTTTAATTTGACGGTGGATTATGTGGAACGATTTTATGCTTCCGGAAAAATTTCTGGTTCGCGTTTTGTAAAGCGCGAAGGCAAGCCTTCCGAAGACGCAATACTCGCAAGCCGAGTCATTGACCGGACGCTCCGTCCGCTTTTTAACCAATCAATTCGTCATGCGGTGCAGGTGATCGTGACGGTGATTTCCGTGGATGATAATGATTCAACTATTCTTGCGGTAAATGCGGCATCGTTGGCGCTTGCTGTCTCGAATATTCCTTGGAACGGACCGATCGGCTGCGTGCGGATTGGAAAATATGACCCCGAAGGAAAGCAAGCTTCCTACAGTGCAGGCAGTAATGAATTGATTATAAACCCATCTCAAAAGCTTAGAGACGATGATTCAAAATATAAATTTGATCTGACGGTTTGCGGAAAAAATGGTAACATTAATATGATTGAAGCTTCAGCGCACCAGACTGTCGAGGCGGAATTGGAAGAAGCGTTCACGCAAGCCAGTAAAGAAATAAGTAGATTAGAAGATTTTCAGAAAAAAATCGTAGCTGAAATTGGTAAAGAAAAAAGAGTTATAGAACAAGAGGTGATCAATCCCGAATCAGTGAAATTATTTAATGAAAATATTTTTCCCAAGATGCCAGAGGCAATTTTTTCTGGGGCCGGGAAAGCTAAAATAGACGAGCTGCATAATGTATGGAATAAAATAGTGGCGGAGAAGTATCCGGAGCGGGAAGATTTTAGTTTGGAAGATAATTTATTTGACGATACAGAAAATGACATCTTGCATGATAAAGCGATCAACGAAAATAAAAGAGCCGATGGACGAAAAATGAATGAACTTAGAGATTTATTTGCCCAGGCGGGAGGCATCTCGATCGTCTTGCATGGCTCCGGAATTTTTTACCGCGGCGGCACGCACGTACTCTCGGTCTTGACCTTGGGCGGGCCGGAAGACAGGCACATGATCGACGGCATGCAAACCAAGGCCGAAAAAAGATTTATGCATCATTACAATTTTCCCCCTTACTCTTCCGGCGAAACTGGACGAGCAGGTTTTACTAATCGTCGCGAAGTCGGCCATGGTGCTCTCGCGGAAAAAGCGCTTGCGATGGTACTGCCATCTCTCACTGAATTTCCATATACGATTCGTGTCGTCTCGGAATCGATGGCTTCGAACGGCTCTACTTCTCAGGCTTCGATCTGTGCTTCGACTCTTGCCCTTATGGACGGCGGAGTGCCGATTGTGGCGCCGGTCGCCGGCATCGCTATGGGATTAATGATGGGAACGACCTCACCCCAGCCCTCTCCTTATAAAGGAGAGGGGGAAATTCAAAATTACAAAATTTTAACTGATATTCAGGGGCCCGAAGATCATTATGGCGATATGGATTTTAAAGTGGCGGGTACTAGAGAGGGAGTGACAGCGATTCAACTCGATGTCAAAGTCGAAGGAGTGCCTATCAAGATTCTCGGCGAAGCGATGATACAGGCGAAAGATGCACGGGTGGCTATAATAGACAGAATTGAGAAAGAAATCGCAGCTCCACGCAAAGACATCTCACCGAATGCCCCGAAGATACTCATTATTAAGATTCAACCGGATATGATCGGGATGGTGATAGGTGGTGGAGGCAAGACGATTAAGGAAATTAAAGAAAAAAGTGGAGCGGAGATAACTATTGAGGATAACGGCACGGTGTACTTCACTGGCAAGGGCCAATCGGCGGAAATGGCTAAAAAAATTGTAGAAGAAATGACCCGGGAGTTTAAAGTAGGAGAGGTGTTGAAAGGCGAAGTAGTCAAAGTGGCTGATTTCGGGGCATTCGTGCAGCTCAATGCGAGGGCGGACGGCATGGTGCATATCTCGGAGATCGCTCCATGGCGCGTGGAGAGAGTGTCGGATATAATAAAGGAAGGCATGATCGTGCCGGTCAAGGTCATCTCGGTGGATCGGGAAAAAGGCCGAATCGGTCTTTCGATTAAAGAAGCGGATAAAAATTTCTTCGATCAAAAACATGGATCCCGTACGAAATCCCAGTAAGAAGTCTCGTATAGTGGATAAGTTATTTTACTAATTTAATATAATTTCGTACGGGATGGAGCAAAACAACAAAACCCAAAATAAAATCGTCGAAACTTATGCCGAGGATATGGCTAAGGTGATTGGGGAAGATAAAACCGGACTGGTAAAAAAAATAATTCACGACGAAGAAGAACACGAAAAAGATAAAAAAAATCTTTCTCCGGAATTACAGAAAAATAAATTTTTCATAATTTTTGGCGCGCTGTTTATTGTGCTTAGCTTGGTAACTTTGTTTTATTTTATACTTGGGAGACGAATTCCTACGGTGCAGATAGAGGAAAAATTTATCCCCCTTATTTTTACCGACAAAAACACTTTGATCGAAGTGGCAGGATTTAGTAAAGATAAGGTAGCGCAAACTATTTACAATATGGTGAACGCCACCAAGGTCAAAAAAGGAGGAGTGGAAGGAATCTATCTCATGAACAATAAACAGGGTATCGGATTGCGGGAGTTTGCTACGTTTATCAAGAGTAATTTTACTCTGCCTGCCCTAGGTGCCAACAATGCGCTTTTCTTTAACGATAGCTTTCTAATGGGAGCGGTGAATGGCGAAACCAAAGACTTTTTTATTTTACTGAAAGTGCGTTCGATCACTGATGTTTTCGATGCTCTGCGGGTCTGGGAAAAAAAGATGTTTTTGGAACTGCACGAATTTTTCGGATTCGATATAACACCCGAAACAAAACAGCTTCTCACTCGAGATTGGCAAGACGGTATAGTCGAAAATAAAAACGCGAGGATTTTATACCAAAAAGAGGATCAGCCAGAGGGCGAACAGGGGAAAATAGTGTTGATGTATGTTTTTGCGGATGATAATTCAGTGGTTATTACCAATACCGAATCCGCAGCGCGCGAAATAATGTTCCGCTTGACGGCGAGCCAGGTGAAGAAGTAGAAATTACTTCATTTTCTCAATCTTCTCCCACGGCAGATTGTCTTTTCCAAAATGCCCATAGGTGGCAGTTTGGCGGAAGATGGGCTGGCGGAGTCCGAGGCGTTCGATGATGGCGAGCGGTTTGAAATCATAATTCTTTTTAACTAATTCCGATAAATCTTTCCCTTTTTCATTGATCGCTTCGATCATGAGCGGCTCGGCCATGCCGATCGCATAAGCTACCGAGACTAATACTTCTTGACCGTATCCAGCGGCTACCAAATTTTTGGCTACGTATCTGGCCATATAAGCGCCGGAGCGGTCTACTTTGGTAGCGTCCTTGCCGGAGAAAGAACCGCCACCGATAGATATTTGCGGTCCATAGTTATCGATAATTAATTTTCTACCCGAAAGTCCTGTGTCTGCATCGAATCCTCCGAGTGTCCATTCTCCAGCTGGATTGATAATGTATGTGTCTGCTTTAATTATTTTTTTGACTAATTTTAAAAGTTCTTCGTCTTTCGTATTTTGAAAACTAGCTACCACGGTCAGCACTTTGCCGTTTTCTATTGTTACTTGCGTCTTGCCGTCGTATGGGTAGACGGCAAATATTTTTTGGCATAGATTGCGGGCTAGGACATATTCCAGTGGCAAGTATTCTGGAGTTTCGCTTGTCGCGTAACCCTTCATAATTCCTTGGTCTCCGGCTCCGCCTTTGTCTACGCCATGCGCAATTTCCGGACTTTGCAAAGCAATGTTGATTATTATTTTGTAATTCTCTCCGACTATTTTTCTGACCAACTTTTCGATATCAGGGTTACCCTTCGAAGTTACTTCACCGTTGATGGTTATCAAATTATGCCCGCCCATTACCTCGATAGCTGTTCGGCTTTCTCTATCATTTTCTAAATAGGCATCTAAAATACTGTCGGCGATGAAATCGCAGATTTTGTCCGGATGTTTGGGACTTACCGATTCAGCCGTTTTCTTCATGGTTCGATTTTAGCATAAAAATTGTTTAATTGTTTGAAAAGACAATTAGGGTTATACTCAGTATTGTAGAGAATTTGTAAATAAATATGATAAGTCCAAATGAAATAAAAAATAGAGCGTTAGCTTTTTCAAAAGAATGGGATATGGAATATAGCGAGGACGCAGAAGCCAAGAGCTTTTGGGACGGCTTTTTCGATGTATTTGGCGTATCTCGTCGTCGTGTTGCTTCTTTTGAATGGCCAGTAAAAAAATTAAGTGGCAAGCAAGGATATGTTGATGTGTTGTGGAAAGGAAAAATGTTAGCAGAACATAAATCTCGCGGATTAAGCTTAGACAAAGCGTATAGTCAAGCAAAAGATTATTTTCCAGGGCTTAAAGATGCAGAATTGCCTAGATACATCATAGTTTCGGATTTTTCGTTAATTAGATTATATGATTTAGAGAAAGATACGAAAGAAGAGTTCTCGTTGAAAGATCTGTATAAAAATATAGATTTGTTTGATTTTATTTCTGGGCACAAGTCAGTTGTAGATTATGGGAAAGAAGAAAATGCGAGTATTGAAGCAGCGCAATTAATGGCGCTATTTCACAATGAAATTGCTAAAACAGGTTATTCTGGGCATGAATTAGAAGTTTTTCTTGTTCGTATTTTATTTTGTCTTTTTGCGGATGACACTGGTATTTTTCCCAAACATTCTTTTCGTAATTATATTGAAAATAGAACTCAAGTGGATGGAAGCGATCTTGGCCCCAAAATAGCTCAAATTTTCCAAATTTTAAATACCCCAACAGAGAAAAGGCAGTCAAATTTAGACGAAGATCTTGTTGTATTTCCATATGTTAATGGTGGAATTTTCTCCGAAAATATCGGTATTGTTTCCTGTGATGCGAATGCGCTAATTAGATTGATAAAATGCTCTAGTTTTGATTGGTCTGAAATATCTGCTTCTGTCTTTGGTTCTCTTTTCCAAGGTGTTATGAATGAGAAAGAAAGGAGACAACTGGGGGCGCATTATACTTCTGAAATAAATATTTTAAAAGTTATAAATTCTCTATTTCTTGATGAGTTATATATAGAATTTGATCAAGTTAGATATGACCCCAGAAAACTTGAGGCATTTCATAAAAGACTGGCTACACTAAAATTTCTTGATCCAGCCTGTGGATGTGGTAATTTCCTTGTTGTAGCTTACAGGGAAATTAGAAAACTAGAATTAGAAGTTTTGATTCAAAAAGAAAAAAATGGAGAGTTGATGCTTATGCCCACAGAAGATATGTCTATCGTTAATGTTAACCAATTTTATGGTATTGAAATTAAAGAATTTCCCATACTTATTGCGCGAGTTGCGATGTATCTGGTTGACCATCAAATGAACAATGAATTGTCTAAATTATTCGGTAAAATATATGCTCGTATTCCTCTTCGCGAACCAGCTACAATAGTAAATGCAGATGCGCTTACTACGGACTGGGAAAGTGTTGTCCCTAAAAATAAACTCTCATATATTTTAGGCAATCCACCTTTTGTTGGGGCTCGCTTAATGAGAAAAGAACAAAAAGAAAATTTCTTAAAACTTTTTGACGATACAAGAGGCGCAGGAAATCTTGATTTTGTGACAGCTTGGTATGAAAAAGCTTCACGGTATATGGTTGGTACAAAAATTAAAACTGCTTTTGTTTCTACTAATAGTATTTGTCAAGGCGAGCAAGTGGGTATTCTTTGGAAAAGATTAAAGGAAAAATATGGAGTAGTAATACATTTTGCCCATCAAACTTTCAAGTGGAATAACGACGCGCCCGGAGTGGCGGCAGTTTATTGTATTATTGTAGGCTTCGCATGTTTTGATGTTCCCAAAAAATATCTATATGAATATGAAACAATAAAAAGTGAGCCGAAAGAAAAAGAAGCTAGCCATATAAATTTTTATCTTTCAGAAGGGGAAGATATATTTTTAGAAAATATAAAAAAGCCTGTTTGTGATGTGCCAGAAATGATATTTGGTAATATGGCAAATGATGGAGGCAATTTAATTATAGAAGATGGGGATTTAGAAGAATTTTTGAAAGATGAACCAGAAAGTAAAAAATATATTAAACAGCTAATTGGTTCTGAAGAATTTATTAATAATAAAAAACGTTGGTGTTTATGGCTTGTGGGAATAGATCCATCAACTTTACGCATGATGTCTAAAGTTTTGGAGAGGATAGAAAAGACCAAACAACACAGATTAAATAGTAATCGTAAAGCAACAAAGAAACTCGCAAAAACGCCGTCTCTTTTTGGAGAAATTCGTCAGCCTCAAAATGATTACTTACTTATTCCAAGAGTTTCGTCTGAAAATAGAGAAATTATTCCAATTGGTTATTTTTCTAAAGATATAATTATGACCGATCGTTGTGCTTTTGTTCCAAATGCCAGTCTTTATCTTTTTGGCATACTTACTTCATCTATGCATATGGTTTGGGTAAATAAAGTTTGTGGACGATTAAAAAGTGATTATAACTACTCCATAAATATTGTTTACAATAATTTCCCTTGGCCTGAAAATATAAAAAGTGAACAAAAAAAGAAAGTTGAAGAATGTGCACAAAAAGTTTTAGATGTTCGATTACAATTTCCAGATAGCTCACTGGCTGATTTATATGACCCAAACACTATGCCACCGGATTTAGTGGAAGCGCATAATGATTTAGATAGGGCAGTAGATGCTTGTTATGGTAGAAAATTTAAAGATAAAGAAGAAAGAATTGAATTTTTGTTTGAACTTTATAAGAGGTATACTAAGTAATATGGCAAGAATGGAATTTGATGCAATTTTTATAAGAAATCAAGACGGCACATTAGAACCTCGTCAGGTTGTTAGAATTGGTGGTGTAACAATGGGACCAGGTGTTAAATTTGGAGGAGGGGTATCTTTTGGTGGAATTGATCTTACAAAATTCCTTGGAAGAGCTTTTGAAGTGCAAACTGATAATGGAGTTCTTGTAATAACTGGTATTTATGGAAAATAAAGATAAACAATCAGAAAATATAATTAAAATATCAGATCCTCAAACTGAAGGAAAAGAAATATTACAGCGGGGGATAGAGTCAATTCCTCTCCCTACCCCCAAATACGAAGCTCAGGCAAATTAATTTCTAATGATTCGACCATCATACCATACTCTTTTTGCATTGATATTTCGTGTGCAGTTCTACCCTCTAAACATTGTTTCGGCGTGTGATTAAACCAATCCTCAATCCATTTGATATATTCTTTTTTAAACAAAGCCAAGTTTGATTTTTTCGGCACAAACTCTCTAATCCATCTGTTGGTATTCTCCACTAGTCCTTTCTCCCAAGAGTGATACGGATGACAGAAATATATCTTTGAATTTAATTTTTCTTCTAACTGTTTCCATTTCAAAAAAGCGATGTCGTTGTCGAGAGTCAGACTTTTGACCGTATGCTTTCGAAGCAAAGTTTTAATCGTTCTGTTCACTAAAATATTGTTTCTGTTTGGCAGAATTGCCAGTAAAATTTTCTTTGAATATTTCTCCACAAGCACCAACAAGACCCTTGAATTGTGTTTCGATACAATGAAGTCTCCCTCCCAGTGTCCATACTCGTAGAGAGCCTCTATGGGTCTTACATCAATGAATTTTCGGTCAGGGTCATTGAGATACTTGTTTTTACTTCTCTTTCTTCCGGACTTCATATTGTTTCTCTCCCAGAACAGAAATCTTTCTAAACTATGCCGTGAATGAACAAATTTTCTGATTGATTTTGGACTGGCATATTTAAGACCAGACTGAATTTCTAGCCGGCAGCTGATTGTTTCCGGCGACCAGCCTTTACGCAAGCTCTTTTCAACAAATTTATACAGATGTCCGTCCATTGCCACTTTATTGCAATTTTTCTTTTTCCAGTATTGCTTTAGATGAGCTCGATGATCAGCTTTCTTCGCATTGTAATTTTCTCTGCCGCCATTGTCATTCACTTCTTCGCTTACCGTTGATAGTCCACGACCTAATGTTCTTGATATTTCGCCAAAACTTTTCTTTCGCTTCAGCATTTTTTCAATACAAAACCTCTCTTCTTTTTGAAGATGCTTTTTCTTGTTTTTTGCATTTTTCCTCATAGATACAGGATACCTTACCCTTCGTATTTAAAGGTGGGGAGATGATTCAAAATCAGTTAAAAGGTATTAAAGATTGCCCGGTACCCCAAATTTAAGACACATTTTCAACTAAGATTAGCGGTATAATAGTCGAATATATCAATAATTTTCGTTGAGCATATGTCTAAC
>Ga0209641_10001259_pt1 | contig 22836 bp, 20 predicted proteins | sample RifCSP16_1_FD_184022 | JGI IMG/M metagenome (GOLD analysis project Ga0209641, IMG submission 184022) | Soil microbial communities from Rifle, Colorado - Rifle CSP2_sed 16_1 (SPAdes) (version 2) | ecosystem: Environmental > Terrestrial > Deep subsurface > Rock core/Sediment | place: Rifle... | reverse complement strand
TATCTGCCCCAACTATTACTTTGTTAACCAAACCTTGTGCCATGGTATAACCAACAGCAGTATCTGGAATTAGACTAACATCTATTCCATCATGTTTTAATTCAAACGCCGTAAGACGTGAACCTTGCTGAACAGGTCGTGTTTCTGTAGCTATAACTTTGATTTTTTTTCCACTTTCTTTAGTTGCCCGTATTACACCTAACGCAGTACCATAAGCTACTGTTGCCAATGCCCCCGCATTACAATGAGTCATTATGGTATCATTATCGTTAAATAATTCTGATCCGTGTTTTCCCATAGCCATATTGGTTTGTACATCTTCTTCTGCCATTTTTTTTGCAGTATCAATGATTGAATTTCTAATATCATTTACATCAGAACCTTGCTGAGCAACTTGCATGATTTTGTCCAGTCCCCATTTTAGATTTACAGCAGTGGGTCTAGTTTCAAATAGGATTTTTCTAGCAGTCTCAAGATCCTGTAGTAATTCATTCTTGGTTGATGCTTTACTTTGTAAAGATGCTAATGCTAGACCAAAAGCTCCTGAAACTCCAATTGCTGGTGCACCTCTTACAATTAAAGTCTTAATCGCATTTGCAACTTGATTATAATCTGAATATTCTACGAATACTAGTTTATTTGGTAATTTAGTTTGGTCAATCATAATGACTTTGTTATCTTTCCATTCAACTGTTCGTAAAGATGAATGAGTTTTGGGTTGTTCAGTCAACTAGAAAATTGAAAATTTCATCTGTATTTTAAATGAATCTTATCTTCATCAAACATATATTTTCATTAATATGATAACAAGTGCTTGTTAGACATTAGTGCTCTAGAGAAATTTGATTCGCAAGGAATGTTCAAAGTTTATGATAAATGGCCAGAGATTGCAAAAAAATCATATGAATCAGAAGGAATTCAAGTTGATTTAAGTGATTCAATAAATCATGTTATTTTTTCTGGAATGGGAGGCTCGGGTGCACTTGGCGATATATTTTCTGCAATACTCTCAAAGACCAAAGTTCATGTGTGCGTGGTAAAAGGATATCATCTTCCAGAAACTGTTGATTCAGATACTTTGGTTGTTGCAACAAGTATATCTGGAAACACTGTAGAAACCCTGAGTGTTTTAGAGGCTGCCAAAAAACAAAATTGTAAAACAATAGCATTTTCGTCAGGTGGTAAGATGAAAGAATTTTGTGAAAAAAACAAAATACAATATCGTAAGATAGAACAAATACACTCTCCAAGAGCCTCATTTACAATTTTTTTGTATTCCATGCTAAAAACACTTGAACCAATTTTACCAATCAAAAAAACGGACATAATTGAATCATTAGAGCAGCTTGAAATTCAAAAAAAGAACATTGGATCGCATAATTTATCATCCAATAATTCTGCAATTTCTCTTGCAGAATGGATAAACGGAATACCATTGATTTATTATCCATGGGGATTACAGGCAGCTGCAATAAGATTCAAAAATTCATTACAAGAAAACGCAAAAATGCATGCAATGATTGAAGATGTGATAGAAGCATCTCATAATAACATTGTTTCTTGGGAAAATATAACAAACGTGCAACCAATTTTAATTGAAGGACATGATGATTATTACAAGACAAAAGAAAGATGGAAAATTCTCAAAGAATATTTTGATAAAAATAGTATTGATTTTAGAGAAATAAGCTCGATTAGTGGAAGCATTATTTCTAAGCTGATAACTTTGATTTATTTTCTAGATTATACTTCAATCTACAAAGCTGTTTTGAGAGGAATTGATCCAACGCCAGTTTCTTCAATTGATTTTATTAAAAAAAGGCTTTAAGTTTTTTATTCAGTAGCATTATAGGATTGTTTTCCTTTGACATATTTTTTTGCAATTGATTTTGCATCTTTTACTTTTTGTGCGTAAAGATTGTTGATTTTATCAATTTGCCATAATGATTCTTCATTAATTAATGATAGATTTGGAATTACACAATGTCCTCCTATAAATCCAGGAAATAATTTTGGTCTGTTCCCAAGAAATTTGTGAATTTCATCAGAAAAAGACCACATTTCATTATAATCTACCTTATTTTCAATTGCAATCATATTGCTTAGTTGAGCGAAATTTATTAGCCAACCATAATACGATGTGTCAACAACGATTTTTGCAACTTCCAAAACAAGTGGATTTGACATTTTTTTAGTCTTTATTCCTGCCTTTTTCATTTTTTTAAGGAATTCTTTTTCTGCTTTTTTGGCATTAGGTGCCCAACTATATACAGAAAAAAATTTTGTATATCTCAATAAATCCTTAGACATTCTCTTATGGACTCCTCTAGTAGCACTGTAAATTAATGGAATTTTCAGTTTTTTTTGAAGATTTTCTGTAGTATGAGGACTAATTGTACTATGAATCACTAAACAATTGGGATCAAATTTTTCTACAATTTCAATAACAGATTTTTGAAATTTTTCTGAGAAGGGTATAGCTATATGAATAAAGTCTGTTTTTACATTTTTGAATTTTTCAAATTTTTTTTCATCCATTAATTTGGGATCTTTATCAAATCCAACGACTGTATTTGTCTTTGATAATAATCGGTAAATTGGTCCACCTATTTCACCCAAGCCTACTACAATATCTTTCATTAATTTTTTCAAAGCAGCTCTTTTGATATATGTCTATTATTAAATTAGTCACCCTGTAGACAAAAATGCTAATATTTTAATCATTATTTGTTAGACCAATATGAAATTAAAGATTGGTGTAATGGGAAATGACTTTTTTGGAAAAAAGATTGTAAGTTCCTTACGTGGAAAAGTATCCATGGTTTTTCTCTATACATCATTAAAAGATATTAAATTTATGAAAAAAATTAAAGATGTAAATATTATACATTATATCGGCTCTCCAACAGTATCATTACATGGGGTTTTAACGCTATTAAGATTAAGAATTTTTGGTAAAAAAATAATTGTTCACTGGATTGGGGCTGATTCTTGGATTGCAACAAATAATTTTTTACCTAGAATTTTTACAAAATTATTAAAAAATCAAATTGCTTTACATATTGCAATTGAAAAAAACTTGTCTAATAGAATTGAGAAACTTGGGATAAGATCAATAATTCATCCATTACCAGTAGCAACACATTTTGAATTAGAAGAATTACCAGATCAAAAAAGAATTCTTGTCTATGCACCTGACATTACAGAATATTATTGGGAGAGATTCAATGGCAAAATAATTAAAAAAATTGTGAAGGAATTCAGAGATGTTCATTTTATTATTATAAGAAATTCAGGAAAATATTTTGATGAACCAAATGTTGAATGCCATAAATGGATTGACAATATGAAAGAAATTTACAAGAAAGTTATTGGGGTAATACGAATTTCAACACATGATGGACAACCAGGGACTATTATCGAGGCACTTTCCATGGGAAGGCATTTTATTTTTTCGCAAGAATTTCCATTCTGTAAAAAAGCTACAAATTTTGAAGAATTAAAAATGGCACTCAAAAGTATTTTAGATGAACCAAAACTAAATGTTGAAGGATCAAAATTTGTTAATGATGAATACAGTATCGAAAAAATTTCCTCAGGATTGGAAAAAATCTACAAAATGATCTAAGACGTTATTTCCATGGAGTAGGATTTTTTACTTGTTTAAAAGGTATAGATTGCCACCATTTTTTATTTTGTTTGTACCACTCAATGGTGGATTCAAGTGATTTTTTAGGATTCATTGAAGGTTGAAAATCTAAATCTTTTTTGATTAAATTTGAATTTACCCGGTATCTTCGATCTTGACCGGGTCTGTCAGGTACAAATGAAATAAGTGTGTTGGGTTTATTCATTATGTTAAGAATTTTTTTTACAAGTTCCAAATTTGTAATTTCAAAATTTCCAGATATATTATAAATTAATGATTTGGGCCAATTGTAAATAATTTTCATTAATGCATCACAATGATCAAAAACATGAATCCATTGTCTTTTCGCCAAACCTTGTCCATGTAAAGGTATAGGTTGATTTGTTAGAGCAGATATTATTGTTTTAGGAATTAATTTTTCAGGATATTGCCTAGGCCCAAAATTATTGGTACACCTCATAATTTTTGCATCTATGTTGTAAGTTCTGATATATGAACGAATTAGCATTTCTGCAGAAGCTTTTGTAGCAGAATATGGATTAGATGGGTTTAATTCATCCGTTTCTAAACAATTTTTTTTTAGGCTTTCACCATAGACTTCATCGGTAGAGATTTGTAAAAATTTGATTTTTTTCTTTTTTCTCAAAATTTCTAATATATTATGTACACCAATTACATTGGTTTTTAAAAAACTTGATGAATCAAATATGCTTCTATCTACATGTGATTCAGCGGCAAAATTGATAATAAAATCTACTTTATTGATCATTTTTTTCATTATATTTTTGTTACAAATATCACCTTTTACAAAAGTATAATTTTTATTATGAAAATTGTTAAAATTTTTAGGATTAGAACCAATTTTCATTGCGTCTATATTGATAATTTTTACAGTCGGATCTTTTTCCAAAACTCTATAAATAAAATTACTTCCAATAAAACCACATCCCCCTGTAACTAAGTATCGCATGATCTCAATTTCATGTCAAGATACATATTCTTATGGTACCAACATCTACTTCATAATCAAAATTTGCTTCTCACTAGTTTTTATAGCCAAACTTGTAAGAAATTTTTAATGGTAAATACTGTTGTAATACCTGCAGCGGGTTTAGGAACAAGACTGTTTACAGTTACAAAAGAAAGTCCAAAAGAGATGGTACCAGTTTTTTATAAAACAAAAAATGGTACAGTTCTTTTAAAACCTCTTTTAGAAATTATTTTTGAAAATTTGTATGATTCTGGATTCAGAAATTTTTGCTTGATTGTAGGTAGGGGAAAGGAAACCATTGAAAATCATTTAAGCCCCCATTACGATTTTATTGAATTTTTGAAGAAGAAAGGTGAAAGTCAATATGCAAAAATCCTTTCCAATCTTTATAAAAAAATTGAAGAATCTTCAATTGTTTGGGTTAGACAACATGTTCAAAAAGGTATAGGACCTGCAACTTTACTTGCAAAAGATTTTGTTGCAGACAGACCATTTCTATTCCATGCTGGAGATTTATACATACCAAAAACGAAGTATTTAGATGATATTATTAAAACTCATAAAAAAATTAAACCCACTGCTACTATAGGATTGAAAAGAGTTAAAGATCCAAGAAGATATGGTGTTGCTACACTCAAAAAATCTTCCGGATATCTGAAAATTGTAAAAGTTGTTGAAAAACCAAAAAATCCCCCAACAAATTATGCGCTTACTGGAGTTAATATTTTTGAACCAGACATTTTCGATGCAATAAAAAATACTAGGATTGGGGTTAAAGGAGAAATTCAACTTACTGATGCTATACAAACTTTAATTAAAACAAAAAATAATGTTGTAGGCTCTCTTATGAGTAAATCTGAACCCTGTATTGATATCGGTGTACCAGAAACATATTTTGATGCACTCAAATATTCATTTAGGCATATTGTCAAAAAATAATACGCTTGCATTGTACTCAATACTATGAATAAAAAAATGAAAATCCTTTTAGTAGGGGGCTTAGGATATATTGGAAGGAGATTCATTGAAAAATTTCAAAATGAATATGAACTAATAGTTTTTTCAAAAAATCAATTAATCCAGTTTTCTCCTTTAAAAAAAAATAAGGTTTTTTTTGGTTTAGTATCCAGTAATGATGTTATAGAAAGTATAATTAAAACTAAACCAGATGTAGTAATTCATCTAGCATCTTTAACAGGATTAAAAAAATGTGAAGATAATCCAGATGAGGCTTTTAATGTTAATGTTAATGGAACTGCTAATGTAATTAAAGGATGCGTAAAGGTTGGTTCCAAATTAATTTTCCTTTCATCTAGAGAAGTGTATGGAATAACAAAAAATTTTGAAAGTCATGAAGACGATAAATTAGAGCCTATTAATATTTATGGACAAACAAAAGTAAAAGCAGAGGAATTGATTATAGATGTATCGACAAAAAACCATTTAGATTATACAATTTTAAGATTAACAAATGTATATGGTCCCTCAACTACATCTGGAGTAAATAAAATTATTTTTGATGCTGTAAAAGGGAAAATAGTTCAGATTTTTGGTGGTGAGCGAATTTTTAATTTGATCTATATAGATGATGTTGTACAAGCAATCAAATTAGTTTTAGAAAATAATCAATCCACTGGTAAAATTTACAATGTTGGTTCCCAGGTGGAAATTACCTTAAATCAATTAGTAAAACAGTTAGAAATTATATTAAAAAAGGATATAATCATAGAAAAATTTTCTCAGAAGGATTTTGAGAGTACATTCTTTAGACCAAGTTTAAAACGAATTGAGAATGATATAGGATTTACAGCAGAAATGGATTTAGAAAATGGATTAAAAAAAACAATAATGAGTTTCTGATTTAGTTAATAAAATATACTTTGTACTTATACAAATCAGAACCCCATTTTTTCTTATTTCGAAAGATTCCTTCTTCTTTTTGAGATCTGTTGGCGATCTTTACGCCTGTTAGATCGTAATAAGAACAGCCTTGAACAATACCCCATTCTATGATTTTCCATCTTAATAGATCTTGAGAATAGAGGTTTTTTTCTGAATCAATTGAAGAGCGTGCTATTCCTGATTCATTTATATAACCATTAAAGGATGAAAACAAAATTCCTCCAACTGGCTTGTCATCAAACCATGCAATCAGTCCTGAATCGCCAATAGGTCCAAATAACTCATACCATTTTTTTACATCTTCCCATCTATAAGGAAGAACATCATTACTTTTTCTGTGTTTTTTCTGTAGTTCATGATAAACCTTTAATTTTTTGTAAGAATCAATTTGAGAAATTGTAACGCCTCTCTCGATAGAGCGTTTAATATTTTTTTGAACTGATTTTTTATCACTTTGTTTTAGTATGTTATCAAGACCTTGTTTAAGATCTATAATGAATGTTCCAACAATTTTTTCTTTAAAATTGAACTGTTTTGGAAAATTGTAACCATGACTCATTGGTGGAATATACCCTGTAAAATAACACTTTTGGTTTATTAAAAAATTTCCAAGTGATTGGAAAATATCATCAATATAGTTTTCATTAAATATTATGGGACCTGATTGCCATGTATAATATTTAGAAAAAATTTTTGAGACTTTGCCCAGTGTTGATAATATAGTACCCCGTCCTAAAATTTTTGTAATTTTTCCGCGTCCTTTAAAAGAACGAAAAATTAAAAGTTGACCTATTAAATCTTCTTTATTATTAAAGAATTGAAGAAATCTAGGTTCCGATTTTGTTTGAAATTTAACAAATTCTCCATATTCTTTTGTTTGGTGGACATTTCCCAATTTTGAATTAAGGAGGTTTTTGTTCCAAGAGTTTGGACATTTTTCATTTATAGTAATGTGACAAGACAAGATTTTATCACAAATTATCTTTTACGAAAGGAATAGAATGATTATGTGATATGTTCATTTACGTTTTTCTCACTCCAAAATAAATTATTCGTGCATGTTTCAAATTATTTATTTTTTTCAAAATAGAATCAGTTAAAGGAAATAAAAGTGATACAAATAATTTTGCCAACTTTGGATGTGCTCCTTTTCTAGGTAGAAGATAATAACTTGGTAATACATATTCTAATATTAATCCAGAATCTTGAACTAATTCACTCATTGTTTTTACAAGATTAAATTTTTCATATTCTAATGTTGTATCAGTATTATAACCATATCCAGTAGCATTAGCAAAACTAAAAATGATAATTCCATTCTTTTTTAATACACGTTTTATTTCATGTAAAATTTTTAATCTATCTGTATCTTGAAGTACATGTAATATAACATTATTTGAGATAATACAGTCTTGAGAAGAATCATTGAATGGTAGATCATAAGCATTACAAATATGAATTTCATTGAATCCTCTTTTTTTTGCAATTTCTGCTCGTTCTTTTGATATATCAATTCCAATAATTTTTTTGAATTTTTGTTGTCGATAAAAATCATGCCAGACTCCAATTGAACAACCTAAATCAATTACTTGTTCAAAATTTTTTAATTTCATTTTTTCTAAAAGTTGAGTTACAGTGTGTTCATCTTGTTTTTGATAATATTCTAATAAGATTTTTTCGGTGTTATTTTTGAAATGTTCACATGTTTCTCCAATGATGTCTATATTATCATATTCTGTCTTTTTCATATAATCACTTGCAAAATCGTTTATTTAAAAACATAAGTTTCATTAATTTTTAAATAAATTCTGTAAATCAATGTTCCCTTATACATTAATTTTATTTCCAGAAATTATATAGGGTTCAAGTTCAACAGGTTCAAGATTTTCACTATATGAATTGTATAACCTAAGATCTGGTCTCAATAAATTAAAAATAAAATTTGGGCTTTTCATCAAAATCCATTTTTCAATTTTTGCCTTAATTCCAACCATTTTAGGTCTAGTATAACCACGAATTGTAAATGAGAAGTTTTTTGAAAGTTTAGTTACCCATAAACCATTTATTTTTTCGGGGGTTGATGTACCTCGATTATGCTTTAATTTATACCAATTTCCGGTTAGAAATATTTCTCCTTTATCAGATAGAGTTCGTTCAATCTCCCTTATAGCCACATCCTGATCAATTTCATATTCATCTAATGTGTGTATTGATAAAATAAAATCAAATGAATTTTTAATAAACGGAAGGAAATTTGCACTGGCTGAAATAAATTCTATTTCTGGAAATTTCTGTTTTCCAATTTTTAAAGAATTAAAATCTATATCAATTCCAATTTTGTTTTTTCCTTCAGTATTCCTTAAGACTACTCCTACGCTACAACCAATATCCAAAATTTTATTATAATGATTTTTTGGGATTTTATTTAATACAAAAAATCTAGAGTCTCTTGGATCTCCCCAAAAATACTGATAATCAAGTTTTTTCCAGTCTGAATGGATTTTTTTATAAAGAGGCATTTTTCTAAATATTATTTAAAGAGCTTAAAAAATCATAATGCCTTAAAATTTTAACTACGAACCTCATTTTTTTATTAATTCTCATAAAGTATTACGAAAAAATTCAAATGAAAAATTTTTTCAATCAACACGACTAAATTATTACGGCTCGGATTTATAGTATAGTATAAATCATGTAATTCATTGGTGTGATTCAAAAATGAAATTTTTAGTAATTGGATGTGGTTCTATTGGTCAGCGCCACATAAAAAATTTAAAAACCCTTCAACCAAAATCAATAATAGATGTTTTTGATCCTCAGTCAAAATTGTTAAAACAAGTATGCACAAAATTCAAAATAACCCCAGCATCAAAAAACAGTGTAAAATCTAACACCTACGACTGTGTCATTATTTGCACTCCTCCAATTACTCATATACAATATGCAAAAGAAGCCATATTATGTGGTTCAAATGTTTTTATCGAAAAACCTCTCTTATCAAGCTCAAATGGAATCAATTCACTTTTATCACTTGCAAAGAAAAAAAATACTTTAGTCTTTGTAGGATATAATTTAAGATTTAATAAATCGATTTGCAACATAAAAAAATTATTAGATAGTAAAAAATTGGGAAAACCAATACATGTTTCGTCTTATTTTGGCTCATACTTACCTGATTGGCGACCGAACCAAGATTATTCAAAAAACTATACAGCCAGAACCGATCTTGGCGGAGGAATAATCCATGACGGCTCTCATGAACTTGATTATTTGAGATATTTCTTTGGAAATCCTAAATTTATTCAATCAAATTATAAGAAAACAAAATTCTTAAAGAGTGATACTGAGGCTTTAGCTGATATAATTTTAGAATTTGATGATAACCTACTTGGAACAATCCACTTAGACTATTTAAGACGACAATATAAAAGAACTCTAGAAATTCTTTTTGAGTATGGAATTGTAGAGTGGTCATTATCTGATTCAGAAATTAAATTATATAATGCAAAATCAAAAAGATGGAAAAAAATTAGAACTTTTAGCCCTATTAATAAAATGTATCTTGATGAACTTAGGCATGTTATAAAATGTCTTAAAAACAAAACACAGTCTAAGATTATTAATTTAAAAAACGGAGTTGATACTTTTTTAATTTCAGAAATTATTAAAAAAGCTCAGAGAAATGGTAAAGCAGTTAACTTAAGAAGGTAACATACTTATCACTTGCTTTGCAACATTTCCTTTAAGTTTTGATTTTACTTCATTAGAATCAATTGCTTTTTTCAATATTTTCAATGATTTTTCTATAACTGATAAAGTATTATCAATATCATCCATTCTATGTGAGAAGCTAAACAGAACTACATTTGGATGCATAAAAATACCGTTCTCAACTAGTTCTTGTAAGAATAAACTTTTGTACTCTAAAGAATCTTCACCAGTTTCATTTTTTATAAGGATTTTTAGTCTTGGATAGGAACCAACACATTCTGAATTCAAACCATTTTTTTGGACGATCTCATTAAATTGGCTTTTGAATTTTGAACTCAATTTCCATAAATAACCACATACATCATTTTGCTCAAATTCATTTATTGTAGCCAAGGATGCTGCCAGAGATAGTGCTTCCCCTCCATAAGTTGTTGAAACAAATACCTCTTCAAAGACTTCCATGTATTCAGATTTTCCAACTATGGCAGCAAGCGGCATTCCATTAGCTATTCCTTTTGCAAAAGTAGCCATATCAGGAATTACATTATAGTATTCTTGTGCACCTCCTTTGGAAATTCTAAATCCGGTTAAAATTTCATCATATATCAAAAGGGATTCATTTTCATGAGCTATTTTCTTAACTTTGTTTAAAAAATCATCTTTTGGCTCATCAAATACAGTAGGTTCCATTACAACTGCAGCAACCCTATTCTTGAATTTATTAAATAAATTCTCTAATCCATTAATATCGTTGTAATTGAAGACATGAATGAGATCTTTGTTGAAAGTAGGTATTCCTTTGTTTCTATTTGTAAGAACAGTAAACCAGTCATCCCATACTCCTCCACCACCGCAATAAAGAATTATATCCTTTTTTGTAATAGCTCTAGCAGCTCTTACTGCTCCTGTTACTGCATCAGAACCTGTTTTTGTATATCTAGTCATTTCAGCACAAGGTATTGTTCTTTTTAACGCATCTGCTACATCTATCTCAAGTGAATGTGGAAGCGAAAAAATTATTCCTTTTTTGAGTTGTTCTTTTATTGCATTGTTTACTGATTCATAATTATAACCTAAAACTACTGGACCTAATGACATCAAATAATCAACATACTTGTTATTATCCACATCAAAGATATGACAGCCATCGGCTTTTTCAGCATAAACAGGATAGATTCCTTCAACAAAGCTAGAAGGCGATTTACTAAATGTCTGAGCTAAAGAAGGTAATAGACTCCTTCCTTTCTTTTTTAATTCAATAGATTTTGATAGATTTAATGGCATTATTTCTACTCACTTTTTTACACCTGACAAGTTATTTTTTCTAGTTTTTAACTCATTTAAGTAATTTGCAGATAGTATTCTGAGTTCTTTAACTTCATTTTTATGTTCACTTAAATCATTCTTCTCTAATCTATAAAGTATCTCGTCTTTCCTTAAACCATCATTTGTCCACCAAACTGGATGGATAAGGACATAGAGATTTTTTGTATTATCCCAAAATTTAATTTATAACCTAAAGATCCAAAGGAAAAGGGAATTTTACAATATAAAAAGAAGTGGGGTGGATAAGAATATTCACAATGGATAATCAAGAACTAAAATTATTTTTTAATAGTTTCTGAAAAAATGGATTTGAAAAAGGTTCTGGTGGAATTGTCTATTAAATAAGTGATTCCAAAATAAATTAATCCACCTAGAGTAACAAACGGTATTACTTCTGGTAAAAATTCCCATATGCTTGTTTTGTATTCTAGATAATGTTCAATTAAATAATTTAGTACTAATGAAGCAAGTAGAGTAACTATTGAAAATTTAGTAATGTGTATCCAAGGAAGATTTATTCCATAATTTCGTTTTATTGAAAAGATTCCATAAACTGCAAAAGGAATGTGACTTGCAAAATAAACTAAGGACCACATCTGAACTAAGTAAACATCTGTCCAATCAGAAGGTTTCAGTAAGAGAAGCGGAATAAGACTACCCAGATATATTCCAGACATGATATAAGTCAGTGTAGGAATTACGAAGAGTTTGCTTTTCAAATATTCCCCAAAAGATGAATTCGGATTTTTGTCTATTTGTTCATATGCCTTGATTACATTATATGAAAAGTTTATGAAAATGTTTACAAAAGCTCTTGTCGCCAAAAAATAGACAATGATAATTCCACCAACGTAAATTGGGTTGATGATATGAAGTATTGGTTTTGCAAAAATCACTGATAATGCAAGAAATGGAATTGCAAAGAATAATGTTCTTTGTAGATTAACTTCAGCAAATTCTTTCTTTTGTGTTGCTATGAGTTTGGGATATAATGCCTGAGATATGTTTCCAGATTGTGTAACAAGAGCCGCTATTGTTAGTCCTGCAGTCCAAAATGCAAGACCAGTTAATGAATTTGAAATTGTAGAAAAAATAATGACATCTAAAGTAATTGCAAAGCTTGGAATCATAGCATACATTGGTAGCCAAGACATTTTGAACCAGAATTTAATTAGTTGAAGTTTAATTTGGCCAAAAATATGTGATCTAAGTTGGGTAAATAAAATAATAATTCTTATCACATTAGAAAATATTATTGCCAATATAGCTCCATAGAGACCCATTTGATAGAAGACTACAAATAAAAAACCAAGTGGGATTTTGGCTGATTCAAACGCTACGAAAGCATATTGTTCAGAATGAGGTTTTGTTCCAAAGGCTATACCACTAAGTGCACCATGTAAAAATAAGAGGGGCACCAGTATTGCAGATAATAAAAGTAATGAAAAATCTATGGATAGTGATTCAGACACAAAAATTGAAACTATAAGATAAACCAAAATTCCTCCAATAGAAAATAATGCTGCGACAGACAGTGCTGTTTTTCCTATATCTTCTCCTCTGGCAGCCTGTCTAGTGCTCCAGTAAGAAACTATAGGATCAACCACAAAAACATAAGCAACAAGAGAGTTGATTAGTGTCCATAAGCCTAATTCTTCAGGACTTAATTTTCTAGTGACCATAATAACAAAAATAGTTCCTGTAATTACTCCAATAATAGAAACTACTAATCCAATTAACCCTGAATAGGTGACTCTAACATTACTCAACTGAATAAGAAGAGAAACGGAGTTAATTAAAATTAGATGTAGATAATAATCATATCAAAGATAAAATTAATGAATTTCATAAATATGAAATAAATAAATTTTAGAGTAATCAACTTGAAGAGTACAAAGATATATCTTAATAACACTCATTAAGTGGTTATATAACTTAAATGGAGTCTAGGCTATATTTTTTTTATGGTGATAACGATTATGTTGAATTACCAAAATTGTTACCCAAACTTCCAGATCCATATTGGGTGATAACTGATAGTGATGAGTTACATGAAATTTTGAAAGAACTTGACATAGAAACAGAAATTTTAGGGCAATTGGTTCCTGAACATGGTCCTCAGGCAAAAGAAATATTTGGAATTTCAAAGAAAATTTATGAAAAATACCTGAATCTTTTTTCTGAAATTAAAATAAAAGATATATCAATTATTTTTGGGTTTGATCACGTTTTTCTTCGCAAAATATATTTATTAATTAAAATAAGAGAAATTTTGAATAAAAAAAAGAATGTAATTTTTATTTTTGAAGGAAGGTTTACATCAGTTTATTTTTCAATTTTGAAATTATCCCATAATTTAGGATACTCCACTAACTTAGAAGTAGGTTTCATAAAAAATAACAAAATCACATATATTTCAAATAGGAAAGGAAATTCTAAAAATGTTTCCACCAAGTTGAAGGTTTCTAGATTATCCAATTTTATTAAAAATTCATACAGTAAAAGTTCATCTTTTTTTATTTATAGAGAAATATTAAAATCATTATTAAAAATTAGTGTAATGTATAGTAAAATCATAATTCACAAATTTCTTAATCTAATTGGAATTGATTCATCTAAAATAGTTTTAAACAAAATTAATCGAAAGATGAAAAAATCTAAAGCAAAGTATTCTTCGAAGTATATCTTTTTTATTACTGCATCACGTCTAGATCTTTATTTCAGACCTTTTGAAAATGTAATAAAAAAATTAGGAGAGGAACACCTTAGCTTTCATATTATAAGTAGTGATTTATCTACTGATGTTATGTTAAATAAAAATTCTGTACAACATCTAGATTTTTTTGAAGAGATGAAATTGCTTATAGAATTAATTAAAAACAGTAATGATGGTCAATTAATTCGTGGGAAAACTAAGATTATTCTTCACGAAAATAACCTTTTGTCAGGTATCGAAGAATTATATGAAGAGATTTTAGAAAATTTCTATCGATCTGCTTCTTTCATTATTATTTGTGAATTTATATTAAAACATATGAATCTTAAATCAATCATTGTAGCACCTTCTGGTGAGATGTTTGAAAATATAGCAATTGAAGTAGCGCGGAAGCATAGAATTCCAAGTTATTCGTTTTTACCAGGCGTTATTAATCCAGAGCCAATTCTTTCAGACTGGTTACATTCTGATATGATTTTTGTTTCAGGAGAAGCCGGAGTTGAATCGTTAACAAGTTTAGGATATGATAAAAGTAAATTGATTTTAACAGGAGATCCAAAATATGATTTTTTTAAGATGTTAGATTCTAGTTCGAAATTGGAATTTTCAAAGGAATATGGAATTGATAGTACCAAAAAACTAATTGTAGTGGCAATGTCAAGATGGCATGAGAAAGATGAATTATGGATGTCAAGGTTAATTAAATTTGTAAATCAGAATGATTTTGAGATTGTAATTAAGATACATCCTTTCTATATAACAAAACTTCATCAAGAAAGCGAAAAAAAAATTAGAACAATTCAGCAATCATGTAAAAACTTGCGATATACTATAACATATCACATGGAAGTTTATAAGCTACTACACATGGCAGAATTAGTTATTACGGATTATTCTAATGCAGGAATTGAAGCTGTTTTTTTAGAAAAACCAATTATAGCACTTAATTTCATTAAAGAAAATTCAGATAGGTATCCCCAACGATTGGATAAATACGGTGCAGCAATTTATGTAGACGAATATTCAGACTTGGAAGTTATAATCCTTGAAATCTTGAATAAAAAAATGTACTTAGAAGAGTTGAAAAATGGAAGAAAAAAAGCTATTAACAGATTTAATTTTAAAAATGATGGTTTGGCCTCGCAAAGAATAGTTGAAATCCTTACAAAAGGCCATTAAAGATAAAAGAAAATTTCTTACAAAAAGTTATATTAAAATGTAAAAATAGTTTGTCAAATTAAAAGTTCTTTCTTTATTATTTCTTTTAACTGATTTTTTGTTAAAAGTTGAACTAGATCCGAGGAATATTGATCTTTGAGTGTTGTTGGATTAGATGGGGGATTCACTCCTACAAATTCTTGCATCTGTTTATCAAAAATTATGTAGTCATCATTAGTTTGATATGTGTTTTTGATTTCATCTTTATTTATTAAAACCTCATGAAATTTTTCTCCAGGTCTTATAGGAATGTTTTCAGTGGCGACATCAACATTCATGAGTTCTATTATAACATCTTTAAGATCTCCAACTTTATAAGCTTGAAGTTTTGGAATAAAGACTTCTCCTCCAGAACCTGTATCCAAAGCCCTAAATATTAATTCTAGAGCTTGCTTCATTACAATATTAAACCTAGTCATTTCTGGATCAGTAATAGTAATTTTTTTAGAAGATTTTATTTGATTTATAAAACTAGGAACTACAGAACCACGGCTTCCTAAAACATTGCCATATCTAACACATAGAAACTTTGTTCTATGTTTTCCTTTGTAAAAATTTGCCGATACAAATAGTCGTTCCATTAGGAGTTTTGTAGCACCATATGTATTAAGTGGTGAAACAGCTTTATCAGTTCCTATTGCCAAAGCTATCTCGATATTATTATTTAGACATGCATCAATAACGTTTTGACTTCCATAAACGTTGGTTTTCACCGCTTCAAATGGGTTATATTCTGCAATTGGAACATGTTTTAGAGCTGCGGCATGAATTACAATGTCTATGTTTTCCATTGCACGAGACAGTCTTTCTTTGTCTCTAACATCTCCAATAAAAAATCTAAGTCTATCATCTTTAATTGAGGATGACATTTGTACTTGTTTCCATTCATCTCTGCTGAAAATTCTAATGGTATTTACGTTTGTTTCGAGTAATTTTTTAGTAAGGGATGTTCCTAAAGATCCAGTTCCTCCTGTTATTAGAATTTTCTTATCGTCAAACATATTCTATCCACTTTAAAAAAAATTTCATAAAAAACCTTGCTCTGAAATTTTTAAACGCTCATAGCTTAATTATTGCCATCATATATAATTCAGTCTTTAACATATTCCTAAGTAAACATGCTATTTTTGTGCAGATATTAACATATTAGAGCTCATCTTATGCTTCCGAAGTAGGTTTTGAAAATCAGCTATAAATTTTGGATTTGATTTTAACAAAAAGTTAAAGAATGGATAATCCAGTGCGCGTAACTCGTCAGATCTAATTTTATTTAGAATTATTTCCGTATCCAAAAGTCCTGGAGTACTAATCTCTATGTTTTTAAATCCTATAGATATTAGAAGGAATTTTATAGATTTTGGGTTGAAATAATTTAGATGATTTGGGCCTAAAACATTATCACTTTTTTCCCTTAAAATACTAATATCTAGTCCAAGAAAGTTTGGAGTTGAACAAATTAACAGACCTCCTTTTCTTAGTCCTTTATAACATGATTTTAGAAATGAACTTGGGTCAAATAGATGTTCAATAAGTTCAAAGTTAACTATTACATCAGCATTTAATTTGTCACTTGCTTCTTCTACAGTTAATTCGATAACATCTATCTTGGGAATATTACGACAAACCTTTGCAAAATATGGTGATGGTTCTATAGCTATAATTTTATTTGCAAGTTTTTCTTTTTGTGCTAGTTCACAGAACCAACCATAACCAGAACCAATTTCAACTAGCTTTTTACAATCTGTAAATCTGTATTTTTGAAGAATTTTTTTTACTAGTTTGATTCGTGGTTTAAAGATTTTTTCTTTTCGTGAATCCTCAGTATTTTTGTAGATAATATCCCAGAAAGCCATCGATTTAGATGATTTATAATATAATTCAAGGGATTCCTTTGTTGGTCGAGGATTAATAAAAACAGTGGAACATTCGCTACAGGTTTCAAAATTAAAAATATTTTTTGAGAATGAATATTGATGTTTATCAGACAAACATGCAGGGCAATTAACAAAAATAAAATCATCTTTGTTAAAAAGAAGAATGTCTTCTTTAATTAGTTCTAAACTTTTTTTATGAAGTTCCGGAGGTCTAATTTCATTTTCGTGTAATGAATCCATGTAATAAAAAAATACATGGGATGATAAAAATCTATGTAGTTAATAATTATTCTATTGAAATATTTTAATCAAAAAACAAGCTAATAGGTTTTATAAGAAAATTATTTTTTATTAACTTCTTTATCTGAGTTTATTGAAATTAGATATCCTTCATTTCTCATAATATTTCGATTAATATCAAGTAAAGTAGGATTTTTTTTAAGCAACGTAAGCACCGTTTTTAATGAAAAGAGTGTATTTGGTTTCATAAGAGTATAGATTTTTCTAACAAGTGTTAGATCATTTTTTTCATCAACTGTCAATCTTAAATCAGACAAGTCTTTCTTATTTTCAAAATTAAATGTCTTAAATCTTGTTTTATTTTTCATAATAAATGAAGTAACATGTTCCCTATCAGATTTTTTAGTGGTAAGTTTTTCAAGCTGCTGTAGTGTCTTAAATGAAAAAATTTCTACGTCAAGACCGTCAGGATATGTAGGTTTTAGAGTATTAGATACATAGTCATATTGATGAGATTGGAAAAATTCTATCATTTCATCAATAAGCCATGGATCAACTAGCGGGCAATCTCCAGTAATTCTAATTATTGGATTTGCAGAAAATTTTTGTGCACAAAGATAATATCGTTTTAGCACATCATTAATTGGTCCTCTAAAGTACGAAATGTTATTTTTTTCTGCTATTTTGCTCAAAATTTTATCAGATGGCTTTTTTGTAGTTAAGAGAATAATCTGATCTGCTAATTTCACATGTTTTAAACGATTTATGATATGCCAAATCATTGGTTTTCCAACTATAGAGGCTATTACTTTTCCAGGTAACCTTTTAGAATCAATTCTAGCTTGTAGCATAATGGTTACTTTATTCATGTTGCTTTTCATATGATTAAAATTCAATTTTAGATGAGTAAAAAGTAATTGAATATCTTTCTTTAGTTATGAAAGGTATTTTATTGACAGGTTAAATATTTCCTCTATGGATTATTTTTCTTCCCTTAACAATTCCAATCATACTTTTGTTATTGCCGAAGCTGGTTCTAACTGGAAATGTGGTTCTTATGAAGATGACTTGAGACAGGGTATGGAGCTCATAAAATTGGCTTCTCAAGCGGGGGCTGATGCAGTAAAATTTCAAACATACAAGCCTGAATCGGTATATGTTAAAGGAGCTGGTAAAAGTCAGTATCTTTCAAAGAATGGAATAAATGAAGACATTTACCAAATTTTTTCCAAATTTTCAATGCCATATAAAATGATTCCAGAATTATCAGAATGTTGTAAAAAAAATAACATTCTTTTCATGTCAACACCATTTTCAGTAGAAGATGCTAATCAAATTGATCCTTATGTTCAAATTCACAAAATTGCATCTTATGAAATAAATCATGTAAGATTAATTGAATCAATTGTATCTAAGAAAAAACCAATAATACTCTCTACAGGAGCAAGTACACTTGAAGAAATTGACTTTGCAGTAAATCTTCTAAGAAAAAATGGTAAAAGGAATTTTGCGTTAATGCAATGTACTGCTAAATATCCTGCTCCAATTGATTCGATGAATCTTTCTGTAATTCCAATGTTAAAATCAAAATATAACGTTCCAGTAGGATTATCCGATCATAGTATCGATCCCATGATAGCACCATTGATGGCCATAGGACTAGGGGCGACTATTATAGAAAAACATTTCACATTAGATAAAAATCTGAATGGTCCAGATCATCAATTTGCTTTAGACCCAAATGAGTTAAGATTGATGATTAAAACTATTAGAACAGCTGATAAGACTAAAGGTAGCGGTAAGAAAAAAATTTTGGATGTTGAAAAAGAATTGCGCCAATTTGCAACAAGATCCTTGCAAGCAACAAGAGATATTAAAAAGGGGGAAATCTTGGTAGGGGGAGAAAATTTTGATGTTTTGCGTCCTGGTAATAGGAATAGAGGATTAGATGCAAAATTTCTTGATGTCGTTAATGGTAAAAGAGCAAAAAAGAATGTATCTATTGGAGACGGCATAGTTGATTTTGAATAATAGATATTTTTTGAAAGTATAGGAGAACTTGATTAAGAAAGTTTGTTAATAGATTTGATAATATATGAAATATCATTTTCTGATAGATTTGTGTGGATTGGAATAGTGACTATTTCTTTACCAGCTTTGGTTGTATTGGGTAAATTATGATGTTTTTTATAAAGTGTCATTTGAGTAATTGGTTTGTAATGAATTCCCGTTTCAATGCCTAAATTTGCCATCTCTCTCATGAATTTATCACGATTTTTTACTAGTATCCAATACATATGATATGAACAGTCCTTTGAAAAAGGCATTTTATGTTCTATATCTAGTTCATCTGAATACCGCTTTGCAGTTTGTTGTCTTCGTCGATTAAGTTTATCTAGTTTTTTTAGTTGCTGAATTCCAATAGATGCAGAAAATTCATTCATGTAAAAGTTCCAGCCAAGTTCTACAACGTCATAATATGGTCCTGCTCGGTTTGTTATTCCACACCATCTTTTTGATTTTATAATATCAGAGAATCTTTTAATATTTCCAGAATTTATAGTGATTGCCCCACCCGATGGCATTGAGAGGTTTTTTACTGGATGAAAACTAAAACAAACAAAATCTCCGTGACTGCCTATTTTTTTCCCATCAAAAGTTGATCCAGCCGCATGTGCAGCGTCCTCAACTAAGGCTATTTCATTTCTTTTACAAATTGATAATAATTTTATCAAGTTACAAGGCATCCCCCCAAAATGTACAGGTAGGATGGCTTTAGTGTTATTTGTTATTTTATTTTCAACAAGGTTATGATCTAAACACAACGTCTCAGGATCAATATCAACAAATTTTGGTATTCCTCCATTGTAAAGGACTGCATGCGCAGTAGAAACAAAAGATAATGAAGGTAGGATTACTTCTTTATTTTTTATATCAATCAGAGATAAAGCAAGATGAAGAGCAGCTGTGCCACTATTAAGTGCAATACAATTTTTTGAGCCAATATATTCGTTAAACGCATTTTCAAACTTTGCAACATTTCCTGTTCCTGTTCCAGAAGCCCAAAATTTACTTCGAAGTGTTTTTGTTATTGCTTTTTCTTCTTCTTTTCCTATTGATGGATCAAAAAGTTTAATCTTCTTCATTCTTCAGATAGATTGGAATCTTGTTTCATAAACTCATAAGTGTATTGAATAAGCCTAAACCCGTTTTTTTCAAAAAATTCCATTGATTTTTTATTTTTTGGGCTAACGTTTGCAAGATACTTCTTTCTAGGATTTTTTCTCATTAATTGTTCGAGGGCAGTCTTACCCATCCTTTTTCCTGTCATGTCACTGGTAAGAAAGATGCCTATTTCATCCTGTTTTGCTAGATATATTGAACCTACCCTCTCATTATTAGCAATTATTACATACCAAACAGAATAAGGTTTTGAGAGAACAAATTGTACATGTTCTTCGTAAGAGGGCATCTTTCTATGTGAAATATTTGCAATAGGATCACGTTTTTCCAACAATTTGTAAAGAAACTCTAAATCAGTTTCATCTACCTCCCTTAGTTCAACTTGTTGATTGGGATTCATATTTGATGATATTTGGAGTAAGATATATTTCAAAATACCTCATGAAGTTTGTTAATCTAAAATGAAATTATGCGTTTTCCCTAATGACCCCTTGATTTCATATCTTCAAAAGGGTGAGATAAAATCAAGATATTTTAATCCAAAAAATATGTTTGAGGAAATTCATGTCATTAGTCTGTTTGATTCTGATGTAGAACCAGAACAAGTGAAGGGACTAGCTGGAGATTCAGTATTAAAAATCCACACCATAGGAAAAACTAATCTTTTGAATGTAAAATCAAAGAAAAAAAAAGTCATTGATTTGATTAAAGGAATAAACCCTGACGTTATAAGATCATACAATCCACTACTTCAAGGATGGCTTGCAACTAAAGCTGGAAAAGAATTGGGAATACCTGTAGTGATTTCTCTTATGGGAGACTATGATAGAGATCTCAGATATTACGCAAAAAAAAATAAAAAATTATTAAATTATTTGAAGTTAAAATATTCTAGAAATTCTTTAGAAAAGGTTTCTATTAAAAATGCAGATGCAATAATAATTATTTATGAATTCATAAGAAAATATGCCGAAGATCTTGGAGCAAATAATATTAATTTAATTTACAACCGAATTGATTTATCAAAATTTTCTCCTAATACAAAACCGGCAATTAATGAATCAAAACCAATAGTTATTTGTGTGGGGAGATTAATGAAAGAAAAAAATCAAGAGTGTTTAATTTATGCAGTTAAAGATCTTGATGTCATTTTACTGTTAATTGGAGATGGACCAGATTATGAGAAACTAGTAAATCTTGTACAAGAATTAGGCATTAAACAAAAAGTTAGATTTGAGAAATCTGTTCCTAACAAGGATATTAATTCCTATTATACATCTGCCAAAATTTTTGCGTTGCCAATAAAATATGGTGGTTTTGCAATTCCAGCATTAGAAGCTGCTGCATCAGGAATTCCAGTCATATTACCTAAACAGGAATTTGATTCACCACTAGAAATAATTAATAAATTTGCTCTCTTAGTAGACAATAATCCTGACTCATTTAGGAATGGAATTAGAAAAGTACTCTCTGATGAAACTTTCCGAAATCAAATGATAAAAAATGGTCTAAAAACTGTGAAAGATATCAGTGGAGACTTGATGGAAGAAAAAGAAAAAGAACTTTATCTAAAGATTATTTCGAAGAATTGAGACCATTTTTTTTGATGATTGACCATTACCAAATTCTGATATTTTTTTAGTAGAAATTTTCCTAGCAAGTATTTTTTTAACAAGTTTTAGGCTGGATGGTGTTATAGTATCCAAAAGAACGTTTTGATTCGCTTTTAATGTCTCAACCCATTCTGTACTTTTTCTAATGGTAATACATGGAGTATTCATCCAATAGGCTTCTTTTTGTAATCCTCCTGAATCAGTTATCAACATCTTAGATTCTGATAACAAAGATAAGATTTTGGAGTAATTAACTGGTTTTATAGTGTTTATTTTTTTCATTGATATTTGAAATGATTTTAATTGTTTTTCGGTATGAGGATGAAGAGGGAAAATTACTTCATAACCTATATTAGAAATCTGATTTGCAAGGTGAATTATTTTTTTTATTCGCGATTGGTTTTCAATATTTG
>Ga0209641_10001256_pt1 | contig 22857 bp, 25 predicted proteins | sample RifCSP16_1_FD_184022 | JGI IMG/M metagenome (GOLD analysis project Ga0209641, IMG submission 184022) | Soil microbial communities from Rifle, Colorado - Rifle CSP2_sed 16_1 (SPAdes) (version 2) | ecosystem: Environmental > Terrestrial > Deep subsurface > Rock core/Sediment | place: Rifle... | reverse complement strand
GACTTCGCGGCGTGACAGGCTACCAGGTTCAAAATCCCACAGCGGTTGTTCCCCCTGGGCAGGCTTGTAGACCGCGCGCAGCGGGGTATCCGCCTCGGGCAGGTTCACCTCGCACAGAAAGGTGTAGTTGGACCCGAACTCGAAAAGCCCGCGCACGGTGATCGTGCCGCGAGTCAAGGCATCCAACTCGCCTGCCGGCTTAGAAGGTTGAGGGGGTTGAGACGCATTGCTGCCCGCGTCAGTGCTTGTGGCCATTCCGTCGCGGGCAGAAGTGGCCGGAGGGGTCGATGGGCTGACCGCAGTTGCCGCAAACCGGCCGCCCGCGTTGGGCCAGTTCGTGGCCCCAACGCCCCAGGCGGCGCATTTGGTCGCGCGTGGCAAACAGCCGAGCCACTGAGACCTCTTCCGACGAGGCTTCTTCTTGATCTTGCTCCCCCTGCTCGCGCAGCACGAGCAGCATCACGTCGGCGTTTTCGTCGTAGCCCAGCCCCATGTTGCCGACCCGGAAGGCCACTTCCAACGGCTCCTGCAGGACCATCTCGGATTCCTCGTAGCGCCAAGAGGCTTCGCTCAGGGCCGGAAAGCGCCGCGCCAATTCCTGGAGAAACTGCTCGATGCTCACCCCGAGCATCTCCACCTGTTGTTTCTCAACGAGCAGCGTCAGCAAGCGATCGGCGCTGCGCGCCTGCAAGTAGAAGACGCGCTGGCCGGGCTCGCCAATCGCGCCCAGAGTGATATGAGTGACCGGGTTGAGGTCGAAGCGCAGGCCGGGCATGGCTCTCACCATGAAGGGCTGGGCCTCACCGCTGAAGGAAAGGCCGATGCCCTGTAATCGAATGGCGGAAGTATATCATCCGCGCGATGCGTATTTGCATCAGTACATGCGAGGCGCGATGAGAACGGCCGGTAGCGGCGAGCCGGCGGTGTGATTGAGGGCGATCAGGCGTGTGCCGCGTGGCCCGAACTCAAGTGCGCTGATCGAGGCGGGCGACACCGTCAGCCGTTGGAAGAGATCCAGCGGAATACCCAGCGAATAAGCCAACCCAAGACGGATGACGTCGCCATGGGCGAAGGCCGCGACCATTTGCCGCGGGTGCTCTTCACACAATCCCTCCAGCGCCCGCGCTACGCGTTGCTGCACTTCGATGAAGGTTTCGCCGCCCGGGAAGCGCACCCGCGCAGGGTGGCGGTGCACCTCCTGCCAAAGAGCCAGGCGTCGCAGCGAAGCGAAAGTCCGGCCTGTGTATTCGCCGTAGTTGACCTCAATGAAATCGCGGCGGCGAAGGATGGGGCACCCCAGATGCTGGGCCAACGGTTTGGCGGTTTCGAGGGCCCGCTCGAGCGGGGAGCTGTAGATGGCGCGCAGAGGCAAACCGCCCAGGGCCTTGGCCACCTCTCCGGCCTGCTCTCGACCGCGCGCGTTGAGGTGCACGCCACGAGCCCAGCCCGAGAGGCGCCGCCCGACAAAATCGGTTTCCCCGTGGCGAACGAGAAGGATGGTGGTCACGCGCCACCCTCCGGCAGCCCGTGCTGGATGACCCCGCGGAACCATTCCGCGCTGGCCTTGGGGATTCTCTTCTGGCTGGCGAAGTCCACATACACCAATCCAAAGCGCATGCTGTACCCGAGGGCCCACTCGAAATTGTCCATCAGCGACCAGACGAAGTAACCCCCGACGCGGATGCCGCGGGCCATCGCGCGCTGCACCTCGGCCAGATGGCGCGACAGGAAGGAGATGCGCTCTGCATCCTCCACATGGCCGCGGGCATCGGGCACATCCGCCAGGGGCATGCCGTTCTCTGTTACCAGAAGGAGCGGTGGATGGTACTCCCTCCACAATCGATCCAATAATTCGAACAACCCGGGCGGATAGACTTCCCACATAAGGGAGAACTCACCTTGTTCAGGTTTGACCTGAGCCGCCTCGAGGAACGGAGTCGAATCGTCATACCGGACGACGGCCCGGCTGTAGTAGTTCACGCCGAGGAAATCGAGCGGCTGGTGTATCTCCTGCATGTCGCCGGGCTGGATGGGCGTTCGGAGCGGCGCGAAGCGTTGGGCCAATTCCGCGGGGTATTCGCCGCGCATGACCGGGTCGAGGAACCAGCGATTCGTGAAGGCATCAAATCGGTCGGCCGCCTGCACGTCTGCCTCACTCGAGGAGGCCGGGTGCACGGCGCTCAGACTGAGTGCCAGGCCGACCGTGGCCTTGCCACGCACCTCGCTGCGGATGGCGCGGGTCGCGCGCGCATGGGAAAGCAACAGGTGATGCGAAGCATGCAGTGCGGCCACTGGGTCCACAATACCCGGTGCGAAATTGCCCAGAAAGTAACCCCCCACCCCCGAGAAGAAGGGCTCGTTGTGGGTTATCCACCACGTGACCCGGTCGCCCAGACGATGGGCCACGGCCCGTGCATACTCTTCGAATTCATCTACGGTGGACCGCGCCGGCCATCCGCCGCGCTCCTGCACAGCCTGGGGCAAGTCCCAATGGAACAGGTTGACGAAGGGCGTTATGCCGCGTGCCAAGAGCCCGTCCACCAGCCGATCATAGAAACCCAGTCCGGCCGCGTTGGTTTTCCCCTTGCCCTGAGGCACCACCCTCGGCCAGGAGACCGAGAAGCGGTAGGCGTTGGCGCCCATGGCCTGCAACAGGTCCAGATCTTCCTGCCAGCGGTGGTAGTGGTCAGCGGCCACGTCTGCGTTGTCGTTGCCGGCAATCCTGCCGGGTGTGTGGGCGAAGGTATCCCAGATCGAAGGCGCGCGGCCATCTTCCGCAACGGCACCCTCGATTTGATAGGCCGAAGTCGCGCAGCCCCAGAAGAAATCGCGGGGAAAACCGGTTGAAGGGGATGCCATGGAGTTTGCATGCCTCCCTGGAACGGGTCGGTGTGCGGCGGCGCACGTTGCACTGCGGGTTGCAGGCGGAACGAAAAGGGGACCCCGCCCTGTTCTCCAGCCTGTCGAGAGTTACCCCTGACCGCGCTGTTCGAGCTCCTGTTCGCTCATGCCGAAATGGTGCGCGACTTCATGGACCAGCGTCCGCCTGATCTGGCGCCGCACCTCAATCTCGGTGCGCCCGGAAGAGGTCAACGGCTCGTGGAACAGCCAGATGCGGGAAGGTGCGAGGAGCACATCGTCGGCGCGGCGTTCGACGAGGGGCACACCCAGATAGGCACCATACAGCGTTTCCCCCGGCTCGAGGTCGAATTCCTTCAACTCATCCGCGGAAGGTCGGTCCGCGATTTCAATCAGCAAGTCCTGCGCGTCTTCTTTGAGCCCTCGCGGCATGCGCGCGATGAGAGCCTGCTCTTCCTGGACCACGAGCTCCTCGAAGCGCTCGCGGCTCATCCTCATTTCGATTCGGTCTTCGAGAGGCCAGATGCCATCCGTGGCAGGTTGTCGGCCGCGGCTTTCGCCTGCGCCGTCCGCCATCGCTCCAGCCGTTCGCGAATACCGGCCTCGTAGCCTTCGGGCGATGGTTCGTAGAAGCGGCGCCCGAGCAGCGCGGTCGGCAAGTACTGCTGGCCGACGTGATGGCCGGCGTGATCATGCGGGTAGAGATAGCCCTGGCCGTGACCGAGCGCCTGGGCATCCCGCGAACTATCTTGCAGATGGCGCGGAACGTCGGTGACGCCCTGGGCCTGAAGTGTCTCCCGTGCGGCGAAGAACGCGCCCGCGCTGTTCGATTTGGGCGCCGTCGCCAGGTACAACGTGGCTTCGACGATCGGATAGATCCCTTCTGGAAGGCCGATGTAGTCGAAGGCCTGAGCCGCCGCCACCGCCACCACCAGGCCCTGCGGGTCCGCCAGCCCGATATCCTCGCCCGCCAGGATCACCAACCTGCGCAAGATGAAGCGCGGATCCTCGCCTGCGTGCAGCATGCGCGCCAGCCAGTAGAGGGCCGCGTCCGGGTCACCCCCGCGGACCGATTTGATGAAGGCGCTGATCGTATCGTAGTGAGCATCGCCGTCGCGATCGTACAGCAGCGCCCGGCGCTGGATCGATTCCTGGGCCACGGTCAGGTCGATGTGCAGCAAGCCCTGCGCATCGGGCGGCGTGGATTCGACGGCCAGTTCAAGCGCATTCAACGCATTGCGCGCATCGCCCCCGGCCAGCCGCGCCAGGTGCTGCAAGGCGCCCGCCTCCGCCTCGATCGGCCGTCCGCCGTAGCCGTGCTCGCGGTCGGCCAGGGCACGCTGCAGAAGAAGCAGGATGTCCTCCTCCGACAAGGCGTGCAACTCGAAGATACGGGAGCGTGAGACCAGCGGGCCGATCACCTCAAAAAAGGGGTTCTCGGTAGTGGCGCCGATGAAGACGAAGGTGCCGTCCTCCACCAGCGGCAGCAATGCATCCTGCTGTGCCTTGTTCCAGCGATGGACTTCATCCACAAAGAGGATCGTGGGCTGGCGCAGGCTGCGCTGCCGCTCGCGCGCGCGAAGGATCACCTGCCGCAGCTCCGGCAGACCGGCCAACACAGCACTCAGGCTCTCGAATGCGCTGCGCGTCTGTCCGGCGATGATGCGTGCCAAGGTCGTCTTGCCGCTGCCGGGCGGGCCCCACAGGATGATTGACGAGAAGAGGCGGTCCGCTTCGATGGCCCGCCGCAGTAACCGCCCTGGCCCAAGGATGGCCTGCTGACCGACGAAGTCCTCGAGCGTGGCCGGGCGCATGCGCGCGGCGAGAGGTTCCCCGTCCTTTGCCGCGGGCCGGGGGAGGTCAAAAAGAGTCATCGCATGGGCTCAGACGTGGATTTGCGGCGGTGGGGTGCGCGTGCTGTGGCTAGAGGGGCCGATGAGGGCGCCGATTGCGGCGCACGCGCACGACCACCCACAGCAGCGCGTAGACTGCCGCGAGCAAAACATCGATAGCATAAAGCCAGAATAGTCGCCACATAGCGACCCCCTTGTCTATTTCATTCTACCCCAACCGGGCGGCAGCGGCAGGGTGAATTGCGGATCAGGGGATGGCCCGAATGATGGCCGGAACCTCTGCGAGGCTGCTGGCCGTGAATTCGGGTTGGATCGTGTCGCCGTGGGCAAGATTGCCGGGTGTAGCCACACCGGTATCGAGCCAGATGTTGTGTACTCGTGCGTTCTGCGCGCCAAGGATATCCGCGCCCAGTGTGTCGCCGACCATGACCGCGGCGCTAGGGGAGATGCCCCACTGGGCAAGGATGAGTTCGAATCCGCGAGGGTTAGGTTTGCGGATGCCCATCGCGGCTGAGATCAGGACCGGGTCGAAGCGGCCGTCGAAGCCGCACTGGGTGATCAGCCGCCGGACATCACCCTCATCGGCCGCATTGGAGAACATGGCCATACGCAAACCGGATTGGACCAGCTCATCCAGCACGGCGCCGGCCTCGGGGCGAGCTTGCCAATGCTGCTCGATGACTACATAGAGTTCGCGAACCGAATGGTTGATCTGCCTCGCCGTAGCGGGATGCAAACCCAAGTCCTTGAGCGTTTCGGCCACCACCCAGGCCATCGTGAACTCGAGGAAGTCGGCCTGACGTTGGCGCTCGTAGTCCTCCAGCCTCTCGCTGAAGCGCGCCAGGAAGGCGGCCGGCTCCACCACCACCCCCTCCCGCACGAGCGAGTCCACCAGGGCCTGGCGCCCTGCACGGCGGGTGGACGGCACGTCACCTGTGTAGCGGATGAGGGTCCATCCCAAATCAAAGATCACACCCTGTATGGGCATCCTCACGTTCCTCAGTGGGCCGTCTCAGTAGCCGCTCGGCACGTCGACCCGGTTGAGCAGCGGCTGCCCGGCCAAATAGCGTTTGAGATTCTCTGCGAATAGGTCCACAGCGCGCGCGTCGTAGTGCGGCGAATTGCCGGCGATGTGCGGTGAGAGAATGAGGTTGGGAGCCTGCCACAGCGGGCTCTCGGCGTCCAACGGTTCCGTTTCGAACACATCCAGCGCCGCCCCCCGCAGGTGACCCTCACGCAAGGCCGCGATAACGGCCTCACTCACAACGATCCCCCCGCGCGACACGTCGATCAGAAAGGCACCCCGCTTGCAGGCGGAGATCACCTCGGCTCCGATCCATCCGCGCGTCTCGTCGGTCAGCGGGGCGCACACGACGACGTAATCGCACTCGGCCACCATTCGCTTCACAGCCTGTGGCGGATACAAGCGCGCTACACGCTCGCCGCTCGGGTCCCCCAGCCCCTCGGGGGCATAACCATCGTCCGCCGGGCGCATCGCATCGCGCTTGACAGCCAGGACGCGCGCACCGAGAGCTTGGCACACCCGCGCCACTTCGCGGCCGATGCTGCCGTAACCGATCAGGCCTACGGTGGCACCCCGCAACTCGAAGGGAGAGAAGCGCTCCCAGCGGTCGCGCGGCCATTCCGCGCGAGCCTGGTGCTCAAGGATCAGTGGCAGGCGGTGACCCAGAGCCAGCATGGACATCAGCACGTACTCGGCCATTTGGGGCGCGGCGGCGCCCGAAAGCGAAGTCAGCGTAACCCCGGCTTGCAGCAATGCGCGGCCGGCTATCCGGTCGACGCCCGCCATGTGGAGCTGAACCCACTTAAGGTTTGGCGCGCCGCCAGGCTCGGGCACAGCCCGCAAGGTGTACAGGACCTCGACCTGGGACAAGATCGGGCCGGGGATCTCATCGGCTTTGCGCGCGGGATGCACATGGACGGCCAGGCGTTGCGAGACTTGCTCAACCCGCTGGACCAACTCCTTGCCGAATGGTTCGGTGATTAACACGTGTACGGGAGTGGCCATTGCTTCATCCCCCACAACTAATATTGGTGCCAAGCCGAGACGCCCGCGGTTCGCCCTCGACGACGTCCGGTCGGCCTGAAAGGCAGCCTAAGCTGCCCAAGACACGAGAAACCGAGGCGGCGTAGGGCAATCGTAGGGTAAGCATTGTCTTCCAGACAAGTTGCGCCGCTGCCACCGTGCTAAGGTGCACTGAGAAGGGCGATACTCTCTTCTTCTCCTCCTTTTAGAGAGCCGGGGTCGGCGTCCCCGGCTCTCGTGATTCTATCGCGTCGCACGCGGTTGCCGGTGCACCTGCCAGCCCTGCACAGCGGGCAACCGAAGCGATTCGCTCTGCTATAATCCAAACCCGTGTCCGAGCCTTCCGCCTCGCATCGCATTGTCCGGGCTGCGGCTGTGGTTATGCCCGGGCTGGTTCTCTCCACGCTGGTCGGGCTGGCACGCCAGATCCTCGTGGCCCGCGCCTTCGGCACCGGCGCCGACCTGGACGCCTTCCTCGCCGCCAACCGGCTGCCCGAACTTCTCTTTAACCTGATGGCCGGCGGGGCTCTGGCATCGGCATTCATCCCGACCTACACCGGCTTCCTCACGCGCAAGGACCGGGCGGGTGCCGGCCGCCTGGCCGGGGCCCTCGCCACGTGGGTCTCCGCGCTTCTGCTCCTGACCAGTGCGCTGGCGGCGGTTTTGGCCGGCCCGCTGGTCGATCACCTCATCGCCCCCTACTTCCAATCGGCACCGCAGCGCGCGCTGACGGTAGACCTGCTGCGCATCTTGCTCCTTTCGCCCACCCTCTTTGCGCTAAGCGGGCTGGTCATGGCCGTGCTCAACGCCCACCAGCGCTTCTTGATCTCGGCCCTGGCCCCCATGTTCTACCCGCTCGGCATGATCCTCGGGGTGGAATTGCTCGTCCCGCGGATGGGCATCTACGGCCTGGCCTGGGGGGCAGTGGCCGGCGCGGCGTTGCACCTGCTAGTCCAGCTTCCCTCGCTGGCCCGTGTGCGGCTCGCGCTCAAGCCGCGGCTGGGTTGGCGCGAGGCAGCCGTGCGCGAGGTGGGCCGGCTGATGGCTCCGCGCCTGGTGGGCCAGGGCGCCGTGCAACTCAACTTCCTGGTGAACACCATCATCGCCTCGGGTCAGCCGGAGGGCAGCCTGGCCGCGCTGACCTGGGGGTTCAGCCTGATGCTGATGCCCGAGATCGCCATCGCCCAGGCCAGCGCGATCGCGGCGCTGCCGACCTTTTCTGAGCAAGCCAGCCTGGGCAAGGTGAGCGAGTTGCGCGAGACTTTGAGCACGATGTTGCGCGGCGTGATGTTTCTGGCCCTGCCGGCCTCCATCGGGTTGATCCTATTGCGCGGGCCCCTGGTGCAAGTGATTTTCGAGCGCGGCAGCTTCACCGACGCCTCGACGCGCATGGTTACCTGGGCATTGCTTTTCTACGCGGCGGGGCTGCTGGCCCATTCCACGCTGGAGGTGCTGGCGCGCGCCTACTACGCCCTGCACGACACGCTGACCCCGGTGGCGGTGAGCGTCGGCGGCATGCTGCTCAATGTCGGCCTGAGCTTGTGGCTCACCCGCCTGTTCGGCGCACGCGGCCTCATGCCACACGGCGGCCTAGCCCTGGCGAACACGCTGGCCACTTTCCTCGAGATGGGGGTGTTGCTTGGGTTGTTGAGAGGCAAGGCAACCGGTCCCCTCTCGCCAACGATGTGGAAACACTCCGCTCGACTCCTGGCGGCCTGCGTGCCCATGTCGGCCGCCGTGTGGGGCGTCACGACAATCCTGAGCGCCTCGCCGGCCTGGCTCATCCTCGCTCTGGGTGTGGCGGCGGGAGTCGCCGTCTACTGGCTGGCTGCTCTGGCACTCGGCGCGCCCGAAGCGCGCTCGTTCCCGCGGCTTGTTCTCGCCCGGCTCCAGCCCGGCATCCACCGCTAGCCCGCCTCCCGCGGTGCCACGCTCGCTATGGAAGCAAGAGCGCGTGCCGCCGGCACGCGCTTCGTGGGTGAGCGCGGCAATGCTTTCAACACCGCCTAACGCGCGACCATGGCTGTGATTTGCGCAACAACCAACCCGAGCGTTGCGCCAGCAATGACCTCACCGGGCGTGTGCCCGATCAGCTCCTTGAGCTGCTCCTCCTTGAGCGGATGCCCCGCCACCAGATCGGAGACGATTGCGTTGATGACGCGCGCGTGTTCGCCGGCCTGCCGGCGCACACCGGTCGCGTCGTACAGCACGATCATGGCAAGCACCACCGCCAAGGCATAAAGGGGTGAGCCGAATCCCAAGGTCAGCCCAATGGCGTGGGTGACCGCGACCACCAGCGCGGAATGCGAGGAGGGCATGCCGCCCGCGCTCATGAGCAGCGACCAATCCCACTCACGCTTGAGCAGAAAGTGGAGCGGGATTTTGACCACCTGGGCGATCGACCAGGCGATGAGTGCGGCGATCAGGACGGTGTTTGAGAGGAGTGCCTGCATGGCGTCGTGTCCTACTCGGGGGTGGATGGGGTGGCGTCGTCGTGGGCGACCGCGGCGCGCGTAGGGTGGGCGCTCAGCCGGCGCAAGCGCACCTCGGCTCCGGCCAGCAAGTCGCTGCAGTGCTTGGCCAATTGCTGCCCGCGTTCGAAGAGCTGCACCGACTCTTCGAGTGAGGCCGTGCCGCCCTCCAGCTTATCCACAATCGTGCGCAACTCCTCAAGCGCGGCCTCATACGACATCTCGCCCAGCGCGGTCTTCTTAGTGCGTGGACTCATCATTCCTCCCCATGCGCGTGCCCTTCGACTCGTGCGCGCAGCTCGCCGCGCGCTAGCCGGATGTGCAGCCCGCTGCCCACCGGCGCCTGGCGAGGCGATCGTACGATCGCCTCATCCTCCTGGCGGGTCACCAACGCGTAGCCTCGCTTGAGCACCGCGAAGGGGCTGACCGTTCGCAGCAACTGATCCAGGCGATGCGCCTCTGCCGTGCGACGTTCATTGGCGCGCTGTACGGCTTCGCGCAAACGGCGCTCAAGCTCATCTGCCCGCTGGCGGGCGTTGTCCAGACGCGCGCGCGGCGATTGCGCGCGCAAGTGGGCGGCCAGCTCGCCCAGGCCGGCACGCCTCTCGCGCACCGCCGCCTGGCCCGCTCGCACCAGGCGCGCCGCCAGCACCCCCAGTTCGCTCTGCAGTTCAGAGCGGTCGGGCGTGGCTAACTCGGCAGCCGCGGAGGGCGTGGGTGCGCGGCGGTCGGCTGCAAAATCGACGAGGGTAACGTCGGTCTCATGACCCACGCCGGCAACGACCGGCGCAGCCGAGGCCGCAACCGCCCGCACGACGCCCTCATCATTGAAGGCCCATAGGTCCTCCAGGCTGCCGCCGCCGCGCACGAGGAGGATCACATCCGGCCGGGCACGATTGGCCCGCGCCAGCGCCTTGACAATCTCCGGCGGGGCGTGCTCGCCCTGGACCGGGGTGGCGGCCAGCACCACTTCCGCAAGGGGATAGCGCCGGGCGAGAACGGTGAGGACATCTTGCAATGCCGCGGCGCTAGGGGAGGTCACAATAGCAATGCGCCGGGGCCATGCGGGTAACGGGCGTTTGCGCTCTGGAGCGAAAAGGCCCTCGGCCTCCAGACGCGCTTTGAGCGCCACGAATCGGGCATACAGCTCCCCTTCGCCCGCGGGTCGCAGCCCATCCGCGTACAGCTGATACTGCCCGCCGGCCTCGTACAGGCTGATGCGTCCGTGGACTTCCACACTCTGCCCCTCGCGCGGCAGGATCTGACGCGAGGCGATCTCGCGCCACATCACGCAGCGCAGGGAGGCTTCGGCATCCTTGAGGGTGAAGTAGACATGGCCGGATGCGGGCCGCGAGAGATTAGAGATCTCGCCCGTGACCCACACATCCTGCAGCGTTTCGTCGGCGTCGAGGACGCCGCGCACACGCCGGTTGAGTGCCGATACCGTCCACACGGGCGGCGCGAAAAGCGCCATCTGCTCACTCATCTCAGGTTGTCACTCGCGTGGCCCGACGCGGAAAAGGGCCGTCTGTCCGATCGAATGCATCGCGGGGAAGTATACGGCAAACGCGCGAGGCGGCAGAGGAGCGGTCGAAGGGAGGCGGCTCGGGAGAGGACGGTAATGGCACACAATTGGCCAGGGCAGCCGCCAGGCATGCGCCTCTAACACGGTGGGTCGGGCCGATCCGCCTCATGGGTACGTCTCACGTGTCGGGTGCCTCGGCCAAGCGCCATGCATTGCCGCATTCTACCCCCGCCGCCCCACAAGAGAAAAAGCCATGAGTCTCTCGGCTCATGGCTCGGGCTGCCTTGCGGGAAGGCGGTGTTCGCGAGGCGCTGATCGACCTCAGCGGCTCGGCCTCAGGCGGCGACCATCGCCGGCATGAGTGCCGGCGCCTCGACCGGCACGCGGGTTGCCGTGAAGTCGAGAATGTGCGCGATCATTTGGCCGTAATCGTATCCCGCGGCACGCCCCGAGCGAGCGAACCCGCCTTCGAGGGTGATATCGGGATTCGAGTTGACATCCAACACATAGGGAATGCCGTCACGCACGCGCAAATCCACGCGGCCGTAGTCGCGCAGCCGCAGGGCGCGGTAGGCGCGCCGCGAAACGCTTTGCACGCGCTCGGCGATGACCGGATCGACCGGCGCCGGGCACTGAACCGAGGTCAGGTGGTAGGCTTCCGAGTTCGGGTCCCACTTGGCGTCGAAACTGCACAACCGCTGGTGATAGTCGCTGAACACGCCGTAGTCGATCGCGGCTAACGGCAGCACTTCCAGCCGGCCATTACCCCACAGCGAGATGTTGAACTCCGTCCCGTCGATGAAGTCCTCGACCAGCGCCTTGCACTTGAAGGTGTCCAACACGTATTCGATCCGCGTGCGTAATTGTTCGACCGTGTCGACCACCGCCTCCGGCGTGATGCCGAAGGAGCAGTGCTCGGTGGCGGGCTTCACCAACGCCGGGAAGCGAGTCCATCCATTGCGCGCGGGGCGTGCATACACCGCGGCTTGCGGCGTGGGGATGCGATGCCGGCGCAGTTGTTCTTTGGTGATGACCTTGTCGGTGGTGGCGCGCAGCGCCCAGGCGTCGGCACCCGTGTAGGTGAAGCCCAGGCTCTCCAGGACCGGCGGCACCAAATCGTAACCGTTCGGTGCTCCATCCAATCCCTCGCACCAATTGAAGACCAGATAATCGCGAGGATCGAACCCTCGTAGTGCTCCGACGACATCTCTGCGCACCGGGACCGAAAGCACCTCGATCCCCAACGAGTTCAATCCCAACTTCATTCGCGTAACTGCTTGCTCTGCCGCTTCCAGATCCCCTGCATTCCAATCGCTCATCACGTTGTGCAGGATGATGATCTTGTATGGCAGCGGACGAAACCCTCGCCTGCGTCTCATACGTCTCCTAAACGGAGGCGCGCTCAATGGCGCGCGCTCCCGAGGCATCCGACAATTCTGATTGTTATCGTATCATATGAATCACGAGAGTCAAGGGCTTCGGCCTTAAAGTTTTCCGAGGGGTCCTTTAACATAATCGGGACCCCTCGGAGGGATTCACTCGCTCTCGCGAGCCTCGAGCTCCTGCACGCGTTGAGGTGATCGACTCACCTTCACGCGCACATCTTCAACCGGCTCTCTCCATCTCAAGCTTCGCGTGCCCGCATCCCACGTGGCAAGTTGTGGGCCGTCTTCTTGTCGGGCGCTCGTGTGTGCGCCATCTCATCCACTGACTTTGTGATTCGACTCCGGATGAGTCATTGCTCGTCCATCGAAGTACTTCACATAGACGAGCAGGTCATCCCCCGGCTTGTAGAAATCGGGAATGCGGCTCATCATGGCGCAGCCCATGCGCTCATAGAATCGTGCGGCCGCGGCATACGGCCCGCTGGCACTCGTCCAGATTACGATCAAACGGCCGCCGCGTTCGAGGGCCAACTCTTGCACCCGCTCGAAGAGGGCTCGCCCCACGCCCTGCCGCTGCGCATCCGGCGAGGTGCACAGCCAATACAAGTCGAAAGCCCCCTCCGTCAATGCCGTCTCGCCCCAGCAGGCGAAGCCGACCAACGTGCCGGCATTTCGTGCAGAGAGGAAGAGGTAGCCTGAGGCGGGACTATCGCGATATGCGTCGAAGAGTTCGAGGACTGTATCCTCCTCCTCGCGCGTAAAGACGTGCGTTGCACGAGTGAGTTCGAGGATTTCTTGCCGGTCGTCGGGCGGACTGGGGCGGATGGCGAGTTCACTCATCGGGGTCAGGGCGGCTCGCGAGGTATCCCCTCACGCGGCAGCGTGCAATAGTGTGCCGACGTGCATCGGCGCATCGGGAAGGAATCTCTCCAAACCGCAACGACGCAGCCCGGCCTCCAGCACCCCATTGAGCAGGTCGGCGTAGCTCCAACCCTCGGCCCGTGCGCACAACACCAGATCCGAAATCGGTGCCAGGCCGGGCAAGGCGTTGATCTCGATGACGTAGGGGCGCATGTCCTCGTTGCGATGCAGGCGAAAGTCCACCCTGCCAAAATCCAGGCAGCGCGTGACGCGGAATGTTTCAATCGTCAGGCGCATGATCTCGGCCGTCAACTCGGGGGCCAGCCGCGCCGGGCACGTGTACGGGTAGGCTTCCAGCGGCAGGGCCTTGACCGCATGGCTGTAGTAAGGGTCCATGTCCGGGATGGCGGCGTGATTGATCTGCGAAACCGGGAAGACATGGACGCCGTCGTAATCGAGCCCCCCGCCCGGCACGAGCGGCATGCCGACGAGTGACGGCACTGGGTCTCCCGCGGCGCGCGGCGAGAGGTTGCCGACCAATCCACAGGTGACATCTTCGCCGGGCACGTATTCCTCGGCGATCACATTCTGCCGATAGGCACGCAACAGCCACGCCACGCGTTCGCGCAACGCCGCTTCGTCGCGGACGACCGAACCGGCGTCAATGCCGATACCCGTGCCTTCACGGTTGGGTTTGACAAACAGGGGGAAGCGCAGCCGCGGGTCGAGACGATTGGCCGGGTCGAGAAACTCCTGAAAACCCGGCGTCGCCACACCGGCGCTGACCAGGATGTGCTTGGTCGCCACCTTATCGAGTGTGTTGGCCAGGCACATGACCTTGCCGCCGGTATATGCGATGCCGCTCATCTCGAGCAGCGCCGGCACCTGCGCCTCGCGCGAATCGCCGCGGTAGCCCTCACAGGTGTTGAAGCATATGTCGATTCGCTTTCGACGCAAAACGGCCGGCAGGCCGGCATTTCCATCCAGGGCTAGAACTTGGTGGCCGCGCGAGGCGAGCGCAGCGCAGTAAGCCTCGATGTTGCTTTCGATGTCCAGCTCGGCCAGGGCATCCGCCGGGCGGTCGCCATCGGGCGGGGCATTGCTCTTGAGATTGTGGAGCACGGCCACTCGCAGGGGGCGTTTGGCCGCTGCGCGCGAGCCAGAGCCCGGGTGGTGCCGCCCGGGCTCGCGCGCATGAGGAAGTTCAGATTCGATCTCGGACACACAACCTCGCTTCCGTGAAAGACGATCGAACGCACGGCGGGTAGCGACTCTGCCGGCAGAGTCGCTAGAGATCCGCCTCAGGCAGTGTGTGGCGCTTGGGCTTGCCCGAGCCGATGCCCAGGGGTTCCCACTTGCCGCTGTCTTGGTTGAGGCGGTGCTGTCCGCCGCCTCGGCCGTGAACCAGCTCGAAGCCCTGGGGTTCGATGGTAAGCCGTTCCCCATCCAAGAGCCCGGTGATGCCAGCCTGCCCGGGTTCGGGACGCTTGGCCTGACAGTACTTGCAGGTGGCCGGGTCGTGCGCCGTGTACTCGATGGGCTCTTCGTAGGTGGTGATGAACCCCTCGTAGTTGCGCAGGATGATCTTGTGGTCCGACATGCTGACCAGGTAGTTGGGCGAAATCGGGATCTTACCACCGCCTTGTGGCGCATCGATGACGTATTGCGGGACGGCGAAGCCCGAGGTGTGGCCGCGCAGAGCTTCCAGGATCTCGATGCCCTTGCCCACCGGTGTGCGGAAGTGGCCCGCCCCTTCAACCTCATCGCACTGGTAGAGGTAGTAAGGGCGCACCCGGATGCGCACCAGGTCCTGTACCAGGCGGCGCTGGATGTGGGGGCAATCGTTGACTCCCGCCAGCAGCACCGATTGATTGCCCAGCGGGATTCCGGCGCGAGTCAGGCGGTCGGTGGCCCCGGCCAGTTCCTCGGTGATTTCATTCGGGTGATTGACGTGAATGTTCATCCACACCGGATGGTAGCGCGCCAGCATCTCGCACAGCTCATCATCGACGCGCATCGGCATAAACACCGGCACGCGCGTGCCCAGGCGGACGATCTCGATGTGCGGGATGGCGCGCAGGCGTGCGATCAGGCTCTCGAGCAGCTTGGGGGCGAGCGTCAGCGGGTCGCCGCCCGATAGCAACACATCGCGCACCTGGGGGGTGCGCTCAAGGTAGGCAAACATCGCATCATAGTCGGTACGCGAGAATTGAGCCGTCGGGTCACCCACGATGCGCGAGCGGGTGCAATAGCGGCAGTAGGAGGCGCATTGGGTCGTCACCAGCATCAGCACCCGGTCCGGGTAGCGATGCACCAGCCCCGGCACCGGCGAATGCCGGTCCTCCGCCAGCGAGTCCTCCATCATGGAGGTAAAGGGAACCATCTCGCTGGCGGTAGGGATGACCTGCCGGCGGATGGGATCGTTCGGATCCTGCGGGTCGATGAGGGAGATGAAATAGGGCGTGATGTCGACACGAAAGAGGCCGCTCGAGGAGAGCGCCCGCTGCTCGCTCTCCGTCAACGGAATCACCTGTCCGATCTCTTCCGCTGTGTTCAGGCGGTGGCTCAACTGCCATCGCCAGTCGTTCCATTGCGCCTGCGGGACCTCGGCAAAGGCCGCCGCCCGCTGCGATCGAAAAGCCATCCCACTCATATCGTCTCCCACATCTCGTTGTTTACACCAATATGTTCGGCCGTACCGCCACCCTGCTTCTCAGGTTAGCGCGATGGGACCGGAGCCTGGGGGCTGATTTGAGAGATCTTCTGCAGCAGTTTGGCGCGTGTGCGCACGTCCTTGGTCTCCATCAAGCGCTTGCGCAGCAAGCGTACCTTCATGCGCCGCTGGCGGCGCCGACGCAACTCTCGTTGTCGCTCAACATTCGGCATTCGATCCTCCCGAGTATCATCTGATTGGTGATCTCTTGAAGTATATCCCCTTTTGAGGGCCCAGCCTAGGGTTCCCGGCGGACTCGCGCTGCGCCTATCCTCCTTGGGAAGGATCATCGCGTGCCGCGCCTCATTCCCGTTGGCACAGTCTGCTGTTCTTGTCACGCGTTGCGCCAAGTGTGTGGGCCATCGCAATCCCTTTCTGTTGTTCTTTCAGGCTCTTGGTATAATTCGTCACTCAGGTGAGGTGTTCGAGCGTTCTGGGCTTAACCCCCACCGCGCTTTGCCTGGAGGTTGGGCGTCTCGCAAGGAACCCACCGGCTCCTGTTTTGGCCCAGGAGCCGGTTCTGTTTAGGAGACCGGGCATGGATCTCAAGGCACTGACCGGCGAGATGAACCGCTTCGTCGAGGCGAAGGGCTGGTACGCTCCCGACAGCCCGCGCCCGCAGACACCGCGCAACCTGGCCACCTCTATGGCGATCGAGGCGGCGGAGGTCCTCGAACATTCCCAATGGGGCGAGGCCGCCGCATCCGGCGTGGAGGACGAGCTGGCGGACGTGGCCCTGTACCTGTTGCAGCTGGCCCACCGCCTCGACATCGATCTCGAGGCAGCGATAGTGGCCAAGCTCAATCTCAACTATTCTCGCCACTGGGACGGTTAGAGCCGCCATGCCCCTGCGCCGCCTGTGCCCCACCGGACCGGTCGGGGTCCTCGCCCTGAGCGACGACGTCTCGGAGCTACTCTACGGCTCGCAAATCACCACCCTCGAGCCGAAGGTCCGCCTGGTGCTCAGTTGCGGCGATCTGCCGCATGAGTATCTTGAATACGTTGTCAGCATGCTCAATGTTCCGCTGTATTACGTGATGGGCAATCATGACGGGCGCGGCTATTGGCGCTCCGACGGAACGCACGCTCGCTACCCGCAAGGATGTGTTCACCTGGAGGGTCGTTGCGTGACCGATTCGGGGTTGCTCATCGCCGGGCTGGGCGGCAGCATCCGATACGGACCCCAGGCGGCCTACCAATTCTCGGAAAGCGAAATGTGGCAACGCGTGCTGCGGTTGGCCTTGCGTTTGTGGGTGAACCGCCTCACCTACGGCCGCGCGATCGACATCCTGATCACGCACTCTGCGCCGCGCGGGATCAACGATGGCCCGGATGCTGCCCATCGCGGGTTCGCCTCGCTGTTGTGGCTTTTGCGCGTGGCGCGCCCGCGCTGGCATTTGCACGGGCATACCACCACCGTCTATGACCGCCCGGCGCCCTCGACGCGCTTCGAGGACAGCCAGGTGTTCTTCATCCCGCCCTTTCGGCTGCTGGAATGGGAGTGCTGAGGTGAGTGACCTATTCAGCCGCGCGCCGACCGATATGCTGGACCGGTCGGCCGGGGATTTCTTCAACGCCCGCCGGCGGGCCTTCTTCTCGAGCGTCATGGCCTTTCTACGCCGACGCCCCAATCGCCTGCTCTCGTTCGACGAAGTGCGAGGGCGGCTCCACCTGGGCGGACCGATCTATCGCGGGCTGCAGACCGTCCTGGTGCACAACATCGTTGGGAGCCTCAATCGTTACCAGGACTTCGACCGCAAGTTCATGCCAGTCCATTCGCACACGGCCACGCGCTGGATGCGGGTCAATCGCGCCTGGTACGCGGAGACCGGGCTTCCGCCTGTCGTCCTGTACAAGGTGGGCGAGGTGTATTTCGTCGTCGACGGCAACCATCGCGTATCGGTCGCACGCGAGCAAGGCCAGGAATACATCGAGGCCGAGGTGCGCGAGTATTCGGTGCGGGTGCCGCTGGGTGCAGAGCTGCGCCCCGAAGACCTCGAGAAACTGGGGGCGCAGGTGGAGTTTTACGAACGCACCGGGCTCGACCGTTTGTGTCCCCAGACCGAGCTGAACGTCACCATCCTTGGCGGCTACGAACGCCTGCTCGAGCACATCGCCGCTCACCGCTACTTCATGGGACTCGACTTGCGGCGGCCGATCACCGAAGAGGAGGCCGTCACCCACTGGTGCAAGTCGGTCTACCAACCGGTGCGGCGGGCCATCGACGAAAGCGGAATCATGGCCGCCTTCCCCGACCGCACCTCGGCCGACATGTACTTGTGGGTCATGGATCACCGCCACTTCCTGCTCGAGCACAAAGAAACCCGATCGATTGGCATCGTCGACGCCGCACGCAATTTCATCGAGCGTCTACGGGAGGGCGAGATTTCGCCCCCCGAGTGAAGGCGGAGGAAAGGCTTTGCAGCACAACAACGCCCGCACGGTATCGGTATTCGGGGGCTCGGCGCCCACCGCCGAGACGCCCGCCTACGAGGCGGCGCGCCACATGGGAAGGCTGCTGGGCGAGGCCGGGTGGCGCGTGGCCACCGGCGGTTACGAAGGCACGATGGAGGCCGTCAGCCGCGGCGCGGCCGAAGCCGGCGCGCAGGTTGTGGGAGTGGTCTGCGAAGTCTTCGAGCGCGCCGGGCTGCAACCCAACCCGTGGGTGCACGAGGTGGTACGCCTGGGCACGCTTCGCGAGCGTCTATACTATCTGGTACGGGAATGCGACGCGGCGCTCGCGCTCTCGGGAGGCATCGGAACGCTTTCGGAAGTGGCGTTTGCCTGGAGCATGCTCCAGGCCGGCGAGATCCCACCCAAGCCGTTGGTGCTTGTCGGGCCGGAGTGGAATCGGTCGTTGCTGGCTTTCCTGGAGAGCCATGCCGAGATGGTCCGTCCCAGGGACCTCGAGCTTCTCACGCTGTGTCCTACCGCGGAGGACGCCGCCCAGGAACTTGGCCGTCGCATCGGACCCGCATCGCTCTCACACGCTCTCTAGCCATCGCACCGGGAGAAGGAACCATGTCTGACGAGAAGCTGCCCGCACGCCGTGAGGATTTCAACGAGTGGTACAACCAGATCGTCGTGCGCGCCGAACTGGCGGACTACGCTCCGGTCCGTGGCTGCATGGTCGTCCGCCCGTACGGCTGGGCATTATGGGAAAATATCACCGCCGCCCTCGATCGGCGCTTCAAGGCGACGGGACATCTGAATGCCGGCTTTCCGATGTTCATCCCCAAGTCGTTCCTCGAACGTGAGAAGGAACACGTGGAAGGGTTTTCACCCGAGTTGGCGGTGGTCACCATCGCCGGCGGAGAGGTGCTGGACGAGCCGCTGGTTGTGCGCCCCACCTCCGAGACCATCATCGGGCACATGTACGCTAAGTGGATCAAGTCGTACCGCGACCTGCCGGTGCTGATCAACTTGTGGAATAGCGTGGTGCGGTGGGAGAAGCGCACTAAGTTGTTCTTGAGGACGACGGAATTCTACTGGCAGGAGGGCCACACGGCGCACGCCACGGCAGAGGAGGCGGAGGCCGAAACGCGCCGCATGCTCGATGTGTACGTGGACTTTGCCGTCAATGATGCCGCCATCCCGGTCATCCCCGGCCGCAAGAGTCAGACCGAGAAATTCGCCGGGGCGCAGCGTTCATACTCGATCGAGGCCATGATGGGCGACGGGAAGGCCCTGCAGTCCGGCACCTCGCACAACCTGGGCGAAAACTTCGCGCGGGCATTCAACATCCAGTACCTGGACGCGCAGAACGTGCTGCAGTTCTGTTCGACCACCTCCTGGGGCCTGTCCACACGATTCATCGGCGCCATTATCATGGTCCACGGGGACGACACGGGCCTGATCCTGCCGCCCAAACTCGCACCCTACCAAGTGGTCGTCGTCCCGATCTACAAGAACGACGACGAGCGCAGCCTGGTGCTGGGCGAGGTGGATCGTTTGGCAGGGGAGTTGGGAGAGCTGCGGGTCACGATCGACCGGCGCGAAGGGTTGACCCCTGGCTTCAAGTTCAACGAGTGGGAAATGCGGGGGGTTCCGCTGCGCCTCGAAATCGGGCCGCGCGACATCGCCCAGCAGTCGGTGACCCTCGCCCGCCGTGATCGTCCAGGCAAGAGCGGAAAAGTCTCCGTTCCTCGCCAGGGGCTCGCCGCGCACGTGGCCGAGGCGCTGGCCGACATACAGGCCTCGCTCTACGACCGCGCCTTGGAAGCGCGCCGCGCGCGCACGCACGAACCGAAGGATTTCGGCGAGTTCGCCCAGGTTGTCGAGGCAGGTTTCGCACTTGCGTGGTGGTGCGGCCGCAGCGAGTGCGAAGCAGAGATCAAAGAGAAGACCAAGGCTACGACGCGCTGTATTCCATTCGACCAACCCTCCGGCAGCGGGGCGTGCGTCCACTGCGGACAGAAGTCGGAGAGCAAAGCCATTTTCGCGCGCGCCTATTGAGGCCCCATGCCGTCCATCGACCTGGATGCACTCCGGCGCTGGAGCCAGACCCTCGGCGATCAGATCGGCGATCCGCGAGCTTTCGCGGCTGCGCTCCGAGGCCAGTTCGAGTCGCATTCGAACCGATTGTTGCGACGCGGCCCATCGCTCGCTCGCCACGGTGCCCTCGCCTCGTGGAACGTCCCCGCCGCCATGTTGAACGAAATCGAAGCTGCCATCCTGCCGCGCGCGGCCCGGCAACCCGAGGCCGCACTGCGTCTCGCCGATCACCTGTGGGCTATCCCTTCGCTCGAGGAGAAGAGCCTGGCCGCGCGGTTGCTCGAGGCCGCCGCGCGCCCCGAGGCAAGCCACATGCGCCTAGCGCGCTGGGTGGTGGAGACGCCCGACCCCGCCTTGCACGCGATTCTGGCACGCCACGCAGCCAGGCCCGTCCGCGATGAGTCGCCGGAACTTTTCCGCCAGGAGATACTTGCCTGGCTGGGCGGGCGCATCCTTGCCGTTCGCCGCTTCGCCTGGCTCGCGCTGCGCGAATGGATGGATGAGTCTCCCTCCTCGGCCTCGCTCCTCGCCCTCGAAGTCCTGACGCACGGCATGCGCGATAGCGACCCGGAGTGCCTGCGGTCATCGCAAGCCTTGTTCGCCCAGGTGGCCGCCTCGCAACCGGCGGAACTACTGCGCTGGGTGGACGACCTGCCCGATCGCGATGCCCAGTTCATCGGGCGGCGTTGGCTGCGCGGTGCTTTGCCGGGCCTACCGGCGGAGATCCGGGATGCCATTCGCACGCGCACGGCGCCGGACGAGATCGGCGTGCACCGTGAGAGATGAGCAGGCCATGCCGAGGTCCGTGAACATGTGGCCGAACGGGGTGACTCCCGTGAGCGATCCAGCCGCGCAGGCCGCCCGATGACCACGCAAGGCCGCCTGCACCTCACGCTATGCACGCTGCATATCCAGCTCCCGGGTTGTCGCTCGCTCAAAGAAAAACGCGGGCGGCTGGCGCCGCTGTTGGCCGGCCTGCGCCGCAGGTTCGAGTTGGCGGCCGCCGAGGTGGACGCGCAGGATGCATGGGCATCAGCCGTCGTGGCCTGCGTCGTGGTGAGTACCGATGCCACCCACAACCAGCGCGTTTTGCAGGCGGCACTGGAGTGGATTCGGTCTCATCAAACCGATATTGAAGTGAGTTCGACTTCGGTGGAGGACCGCTGAGGGAGAGGCGGCTCCGGCGAGACGGGTAGGGTACCGACAGACCTCGAATGGGCCGCGCCGCAACGCCTTCGACTGCGGCAAGCACGACTTAAGGAAAGGGTTTGCTATGGACCTCGGATTAGCTGGAGCACGGGCGCTGGTGTGCGGCAGCAGCCGCGGGCTTGGATTCGCGACCGCGAGCACCCTGGCCGCAGAGGGCGCGAGTGTGGCCATCAACGGCCGCAACCCCGAACGCCTGGAAGAGGCGGCGCGCCAACTGCGCTCATCCACCACGGTCAGAGTTGTTGCACTGGCGGGCGATGTGGCTACACCCGAAGGCCCGGGGGCGCTGGTGGCCCGTGCCGTCGCCGAGCTGGGAGGACTGGACATTCTGGTGACGAACTCGGGCGGGCCGCCGCCCGGCCGTTTCGATGAGTTGGATGATGCCGCCTGGCAGGCTGCATTCGATTTGCTTGTGCTCAGCGGCGTGCGCCTGGTGCGGGCTGCTCTACCCGCATTGCGCGCCTCACCCCGCGCAGCCGTATTGGCGGTCACCTCTTACGCGATCAAGCAGCCCCTGCCCAACCTGGTACTTTCCAACTCGCTGCGCGCGGCCGTCGCCGGGCTCATGAAATCGTTGGCCCTTGAACTCGGCGGCCAGGGTATTCGTTTCAACTGCATTCTGCCCGCCTGGATCGACACCGAGCGAGTGCGTCAACTGATGCATGATCGGGCGCAACGGGCGGGGAGCACAGCCGAGGAGGAAATGCGCCAGCAGGCCGGCGAGAGCCCGTTTGGACGCATGGGGCAGCCGGAAGAGTTTGCCCGGGCGGCGGCCTTCTTGTGCTCGCCGGCCGCCTCCTACATCACCGGCGTGATGCTGACGGTTGATGGCGGCATGTACAGGAGTTTGTTCTAACTCCAGGAACGCAGGGCGCTTACCGGCCCTGCCGGTTCGCTTTGACGGATAGCTGCGGGGCTGACTCGAATAGTCAGCCCCGTCATGTTTCATCGTATCGGATGCAGCGACCCGCTCAACTGAGGTGCCGCTTGGCCTCCCCCCACATCTTGTCGAGCTCCTCCAGGCCGAGCGTTCCGAGCGATACGCCTCGCGCACGGGCCACGGCCTCCATCCTCTCGAAACGGCGGCGGAAGCGCTGATTGGCCTCGCGCAATGCCGATTCCGGCTCCACCTTCACCCAACGCGCGAGATTCACGACCGCGAACAGCAGGTCGCCCACCTCCTCGGCGCGCCGCACTTCATCTTCCGCACCCTGCACCTCGCGTATCTCTTCTTGGACCTTGTCCAACACGCCGACCAACTCACGCCAGTCGAATCCTACCCGCGCCGCACGCTGCTGAACCAGGTCGGCTTGGAGGAGTGCTGGCAGGCCGGCCGGGATTCCATTGAGCAGTCCCTGCCCGCTTCCGCCCCTGGCAGTGCGCTCGTCCGCCTTGATCGCTTCCCAGTTGCTGAGCACCTCCTCGACGCCTTCGACCGTC
>Ga0209641_10001254_pt1 | contig 22874 bp, 22 predicted proteins | sample RifCSP16_1_FD_184022 | JGI IMG/M metagenome (GOLD analysis project Ga0209641, IMG submission 184022) | Soil microbial communities from Rifle, Colorado - Rifle CSP2_sed 16_1 (SPAdes) (version 2) | ecosystem: Environmental > Terrestrial > Deep subsurface > Rock core/Sediment | place: Rifle... | reverse complement strand
TCAGGTGATCAATGAAGGAATTGTATCTTAATCAGGTTTCTTTTCGGGCTGTGCGGACCGAAATGCCTGCGCGCACCCGCTTAACATACTCCTGCATGGGAAAATGGGCGATGCTCTCCCCGATCAACTCCAAGGGTAGGTCATCCAGCCTGCGGAAGCGGACACAGGACTTGCCGACATCGTAACGTTTGCCGGTCGCCCGGTAGGAGGACTCAAATTTCTCGCGTGAGCCTTCATCCATGTATATGCCCATCAGGTAGACCGACATGTGATTCTTCTGGGATGCCAGGGCGGCGTACATTAGGGGTTTTTTATTGTAGGTATCCGGGTAGATTTCCAGCGGCACCTGGTAGGTGATCATACCCCAGTTCATGACCTCCTCGATGCCATCCGGCAGGTTGTCCAGGATGACCCGGCGGACAGCCTGGAGGGCTTCCCTCCTCTCTTCCGGCAGGGATGCCAGGTATTGGCTGACCGTTTTGGCGTCAGATTGCATTGGTTTATTCTCTTTCAGGCGCTGGCTTCGTAAGCCTGCCTGACCCAGCCCATCAGTTCATCATCCACTTCGGATGGATCTTCCATAAAGACTTTGTACTGGCACATGCCTCCTGGCTGCTGCTCGACCAGGCGATCCGTGCCCGGGATGCCTTTCATGTTCAAGCCCAGCTCCACCCTACCTTTCGAAGCCGGTCCGAGCATGGCGAACTGGCGTTTGCGGCGCAGGCTCAGGTAGGTTTTCTTGGGAGCGATCTCGAATTCGCCCAACGCCTTGATCTGCTGCATGGTTTTATCATGGATCTGGCGCTGAACTTCAGTCTTATTCTCATAAAAGCCGTTCACGATCTCTTTGAGGGAAGTCTCTTCATTTTCATCTTCCCTTTTCAGGGTAAAAGAGGCTACCATGTTCGCGTCTCCATACCCGAGTACAGGGAACGTCTCCCTAATGAAATCACGGACCTGGCCGTGCTTCTGCAAGCCGGACTCCTTGACGATTTTGGTAAGCTCCGTCATGCTCTTGCCGGTTTTCGATTGAATATTGTTCAATTGGGTTTCAATGGCTTTATCAACACTGGACATGTTCTCCTCCTGAGTCAGAAGTTGAATAGGATATAATTTGTCGGATTATAAATTAAAATCAAGCCGATTTCAACCCATAAACAACCTGTGCATCGGTTCCCAGTAGTTATCGATCCAGCCCTGGGTGAATTCATCCTCCGTACCCTCCGGCAAACCGCTGTGGGAAAAATCCAGTTGGGTACCTTCCGGAAGCGGGTTTAACTCGAAGGTGACCGTTGATGTTTGCCCTGGCTTCCAATCCACGGCGCGCCATTCCTGCACGATCTTCTGGTCGGGGATCAGCTCGATATTCTTCCCTGTGATATAGCCATCGTAAGCCAAGAAGGTCTCACCGACAGCTCGTCCGATGCTGGCGGCACTGGCTGTGAAGTGGGCATGAATGGTCTCATCCATGAGCGCTTCGTAAACTTCATGTGGTGAAGCTTTGAATATCACGGTCTGTTGAATGGTTCTGGACATGGAAACTTCCTTAGGTGTGGCTTGAATCAGATAATATTTATCTGGATTATAAACTATCAACGAACACATGCTAAGTTTTTGGGTTTTTTCTTCCCATTTTCAAGTAAGTAATATTTCTGGTGATTCCATAATTTTTCATCTTCCATAGACTAGGATGTTGTTGACCGCGAATGAAATTGGTTTGAACATGGCAAGGAGATGTGGTAAACTATTGCGAAATTCAGACTATTATTATCCAATTTCAATTGACTTCGAAAGGAATATTTTATGTACCAATGGGTTCTTCTTTTGCATATCTTGGCCGCTTTTGTCTTTGCCTTCATCCACGGCGCATCCTCCAAGGTGATCTTCAGGCTGCGCCGGGAAAGCGAGCCGGCGCGCATGGCTGCACTGCTGGACGTATCGTCCGATTTCATGGGATTGATGTATATCAGCCTGCTGGTCATGCTGGCAGCCGGCATCACGGTCGGTTACCTGGGGGATTGGTGGGGCAGCATCTGGATCTGGGTCTCGCTGGGTCTGCTGGTGTTGCTGGTGCCTGCCATGTACGGCATGGCAACCATGCCCTTCAGCAGGTTGCGCAAGGCGCTGGGTCTGCCTTATTTTGAAAAGAACAAGCCCCACCCGGCCGGGGAACCTACCAGCCCGGAGGAGATCTCTGCCACCGCTGCGGCACTCAAACCCTGGCTGATGACTGGCGTCGGCTATGGTACCCTGCTATTGATCCTGGTACTGATGGTGATCAAACCGTTCTAGATAAGTGAGCAAGATCAATATTGATAGATCTCAATATAAAAGGTGCACCTTAAAAATATGTTATTATGACAAATAGTTTTAGAATAAATAATAATAGATTGCGAATCATTATGGTTCTCAACAACATTCTGCAGACAAGGGAAAATGAAATCAAAATTCACATTTACCTCAAAAGAGGTTTACATATTTCTCTTGATTTTGCTTTCGTTCTTTGCCTTTGCCATTGTATATTTCCCAACTAAGGAAATTCGAATCGGGATTTCACCGGATTCTATTCATTACATTGGGACAGCCCGAAACTTAATTGCAGGGGATGGTTTCAATTCATATAATAATTCTCCCTTGCTCCTTTATCCACCTTTTTATCCATTATTACTAGCTTTCTTTGGACTAATCTTCAAAACAGATCCACTAGTTTTAGCAAATACTATTAACTCTGTACTTTTTGGATTAATAACCTTTAGCACCGGAGTAATTGCGTTCTCATTAACACGAAAATCAATAGTATTTGCTTTCCTTGCTTCATTAACTGTCGTTTTTTCTATTCCACTCTATGGTGTTACAACCATGGCTTGGTCTGAAACGCTATTTATTTTTTTTGTAATAATGTTTTTCTTAATTTTCAAAATATATTCCGAAAGCCATAAAATTATTTACCTCTTATACCTCATCTGTGTTACTGCATTTGCGTGTATAACCAGATACATCGGTGTTGTTCTCATATTTGTGGGAATAATTGGCATATTAATGATTTCAGATCATATCAAAAAATTCTCGCACATATTATTTTTTACTGTCTTTTCATCATTGCCATTATGTATTTGGCTTTTGAAGAATGTGTTAATTTCAGGCACGTTTACCGGCATAAGGCAATTGTCAGACTACACTCTCTTCGATAATGTTCTCTCTTTGTTGAAACACATATTTAGTTGGTTCTTTCCAGATCAATTAAAAAGTAATCGAATTCTATTAATTGCCATAGGTTTATTACTCGGCATCCTAATTGGTTACTATATCTGGTATTTTATATCAAAAAAGAAAGCGATTTCTCCAATTCAATTTATATTGATAATTTTCACTTTCGGATATATTGTTTTTTTGTTAATATCTTCAAAATCAGCATTTAGTCAATTAATTGACAATCGATTCTTGTCTCCAGTTTTTATACCTATTATCCTGCTTATATTTATTATTGCCGATGATGTTGTGATCATCATGCAAGAGCATCATTCTTTAAAAAAAATCTCACCTGTCATAATTTTTTTTCTTACTATGTCAATTTTTTATTCTGGTAAAACCACTCTTAATAATAGTAACAATCTCTCGTTATATCGATTAGGATTCAATACTAAATCATATTTGCAGAGCAATACATTAGAATACTTATTAAATCATCCTTCAGCCTTAAATAATTGCAAAATATATACCAATAATCCCATCGCAATAAGTTTTATTGCTTATATTCCTGCGGAAACAAGCCCCAGCAGAAAAGCTAACTACTTATCATCGATAGTTGCAGATGACATAATGAAACTTGATGGTTCCTGGATAACCCAGAAATCATGCTTGATATGGTTTCAATCAGATAGTGTTAAGGATTTATATTCTCTATACGATCTGCAAGAGATTGTAAACTTGGAATTAATAAATTCTTTTAGTGATGGTGCGATTTACACGATAGATAAGAAATAACACAATTATCTTTCTGGCTCAAAAATACGATATTTCTTAATGATAGATTCTATGTTCAAGTTTCTTGATTAAATCAGAATTTCTCAGGAATGAAATTATTGATCAAATGAGAATATCATCATGATGATATTCTCGGGAAATTTACTTCCTTTAGTTTCTTATCAAAAATAACCTCGATCACAAATAAAATCCGTAATGATTCTTCGCAACTTACGTTTTCTCAATAATAATTCCACTAGCAAATAACTATAACATTTCCACCTGCTTGACAAAGAAACGGTAACGTTTGTAGATCCTGGCACCCATGCGGTGTGCCAGCGGGAAGGTATCCGTGTTGTCCTCGCCGGTCAGGGAGAGATCAGCCCATTTGTAACCCTTCTGCACCAGGCGTTTTGCCATCTCGGCAAACAGCAGCACACCCACACCTGTATCCCAGTATTCGGGTGGGACGGACACGCTCTTGATGGCGATGCTCTCAGGCTTGTAATTGGAAAAACGGAGCGCATTCAAGTAATCCCACGGGTAACGCAATCCGTTCAGGTGGATGAAGACCTCGTTCAGGTTGGGGACTCCCGGGAACCAGCCGACCGCCTGCCCGTCGATCTCGGCGAACAGAACCAGTTCGGGATCGACCACCTTGAGCATGGGTTGAACCATGGCTTCGATGGCTGCCCGTGTGTAGGGTACATGCTCCGGCATGTGCGCCAGTCCTCGGTTCTGCAGGTCGAGAACCCGGTCGATCTCGGCATCGTAATCATCCAGGTTGGCACCCCGCACGGTGATGTTCTTGCGCGTTCTGATCTTCTCCGCCAGCCTGAACAGGTGCTGGACCTCGGGTGTGTCCGGGTTCACATCAATACGGTAGGCGAGACCGTCCTCGCCGTATTTCTCAAAACCGAAAAGGACGAAAAAATCCCGGTAATACGATGGGTTGTAGCCGCAGTAGACGGCTGCTGGTTGGTCGCGTCCTTCGATCAGCACCCCGCGGGAGTCCTCCCGATCCAGGTTCCAGGTGCCCACCATACGCACCAGGTCGTGCTCCCGGCTCCACTGCTCAGCTTTGCTGAACAGCGCCTCGGCAACGTCCAGGTCCTGAACACATTCAAAGAAACCAATAATGCATTCGCCGAAACCGCGTTTGGCACGGCTGGTCAGATCCTCGCCACAGGAGATGGTGCCGGCTGGTTTTCCATCCCGCCAGGCAATGAACAGGTCGGCATATCCATCCTGGAAGAACTTTCCCCGAGCCGGGTCGATCAACCTGCGCCGTTCAGGCAGGAGGGGCGGAACCCAGAGAGGGTCTCCCCGGTAGATGCGCCAGGGAAAAGTGAGAAAGGTATTCCGTTCCCGGCGGGTTCGGACGGGTCTGATCTCGATCCGTTTCAATCGGCCTCCGCTGCCCTGGCTTTACGCCGCTCTTCCAGCTCCATGGCGATCTGCGAGTAATTATCCCGTCCCAGCGGGTATAGGATGGCGAATAAAATGCCCATGCAAAGCAGAACTGCCGGGATCGGCCCGGTCACCATGCGGATGCCGGTGATGGCGCTAGCAGGCTGGGTGCTGCTGCTGGAGACATATCCACTGGCGTCCAGCACCAGCAGGGACAGGGGGATGGCGATGGATGAGGCGACCTTGGCAGCCAGGGTGATCAGGCTGTAAAACATGCCTTCGTGCCGTTCACCGGTCTTCCACTCACCCCATTCAATGGCATCCGGCAGGATTGCCCAGGGGAGAACATGGGCGGCCGAAACTCCGATGCCAGCCAGCACGCACAGGAACATGAGCATGGGAAATGGCGAAGCTGGCCCGAGCGTGATCAGAAACAACTGGACCACCGCCCAGAAAGAGATACCGATCACGTAGGCATAGCGCTTGTTCATTCGTTTGGATATGTATTCCCACAACGGCAGGGCGGCAATGGCGGTAATGAAAATGGTGGCCATGATCAGGTCAGACTTTTCCTCAAGCACCACCACCCATTTAATGTAATAGAGCAGGATGGTTTCAAGGATACCCATCGAAACCATGGTAAAGAGGTAGATGACCAGCCCGAATACGAACGGGCGGTTCTTGAGGGCTGCCTTGAGGGATTGCAGGATACCGGGCTGCTTGAGCTGGCTGAACTCCATGCGCTCCCTTGTCCCGAAGAAAACCATCAGCAGGGGTATGGCAGATGCCAACCCAAAAATGGTTCCCATCAGCAGGATGCGTCCGCCATTATCCGGGTTGAATCCCTGCACGATGACCAGCGGCAGGGTGAAGGCAACCAATCCGCCCAGGATGGAGAAGAACATGCGCGTGGTGGTCAGGGATGTACGTTCATCGTAGTCCGAGGTCAGTTCGGGGGTCAGGGCAAAGTAGGGCATGTAAACGAAGGTGGCGCCTATATCGAAGAGCATATAGGCGAGGGCATAATAGACCGCCAGTGCAATGGTCGACTGGAATGGCGGCTGCCACCAGAGCAGCATGAAAACAAGGGCAAAAGGGATGGCTCCAAAGAGCAGGAATGGACGCCGGCGTCCCCAGCGGGAGCGGGTGCGGTCGGAGATGTACCCGATCAGGGGATCGTTGATGTAGTCCGTGGTACGCCCTAGGAAAATGGCAGCCGCAGCGATGGCTGGCGTCAAACCGACCACGTCGGTCAGGAAAATGGCAAAGTAGGCGGAAATGATGGTGCCGGTCATGCTGAACCCGAAGTCTCCGGCTCCGTATAACCATTTATCCTTGCGGGTCAATTTTCTTTGCATGTGCATCTCCCGGGAATGGTTCTGATTTAATGAATTGGACTGGCAGATCGAACACACCAGTCGCCGCTTTAAACTTCCTCTTATTTTAACCCTGAAGGAAAAAAGGGGATGCGTTTTAATTCACATGCTTGACGGGAAATCAACAACTGCACCAGAACAATGGTCAGCGATACTCATCCACTCCTGGCAATCAGCCAGATGGATCATGAAATTAAAAAAGCCTGTATCTCTGGGTAAGCCAGTCAAAACAAATATTCCCACTTGAATATCGCTTGAAAAAATATACAATGAAAACAATCAAGAGTTAATCATTGGGTATTCTGCATAAGGAGAAAGTTAATGAAGAGATTCGCTCAAACAGCATTGATCCTTCTTTTAATCCTGGCAGCCGCCTCCTGCTCACCAAAAAAACTCGTTCCTGGTGACAGAATCAACGAAATGGAACTCCTCGATTTCTGCGAAGGAACCAACCTGATCGATTTATGTAATTTTAAAACACTGGTCGAAGGTAACTGCCAGGTGCCAGCCTCCGTTACCAATTTGTGGGTATCTGCGGGTTGGTCAGAGTTGAATTCATCGGACCTGAACGCAATGTGGGAAACCTTCACCTGGGAATTAACCTTTGATGGTCATTCGATCGACCTGGAGTCTTTTGGAACCTACGACCTGGATATATATGACTCAATCTCTGGCATGCGGAAAGCACGGGTGTGGAATTTCTGTATTTCAAATCCAACGGCTGGAGTTCATGTCACCCACTGGGTGCGTTCCTATGTATATGATGAACGTGAAGGCCAGGAAATCTTCGATTGGACCTTCACGGTCCTCGAACCAGGCGAGAGTATCCCCTAATATCCGGATCATATAATTTCTTTGTATATAATTTATGGTCAGCAGGTCACTTTTCAGGAATCTGGATATTTCTGAATACTAAATCTCACGTGAAATACCCAAAAATCACTCGCTGAACTATCAAGACACAGGCAAAGAGGGAAACCGGGGAAATGATAAACGTATCATCTCTTATTCAGTAATTTGAATTTTCTTTTTCGAGTGTGAAATTCAGATTGAGATAAGCACCAGAGCCAGCAGGGCACACAGAACACCCAGCCACTGCGAACGGGAGAGTTTTTCCTTTAATACCATCCAAGCCAGGGCAACAGTCGCACCAGGGTAAAGCGAACTGATGATTGCAGCCAGGTCAAGCCGTCCCAGTCGGGAGGAGGTGATAAAAAAGATGTTTCCCAGTGAATCGAGCAGACTGATGAAGAGGATGTTGACCCAATGTTTCCTTTCCGGAATCCATTCCAGGCGCGCCATGGAAGTGTAAATCAGCAGACCAGGGATGGACCCCAGCCGGGTTGCGATCACCGGCCAGATGGCACCGTCACTGCTGGCCTGGCTCAGCCCGATGAAAAAGAGTCCAAAGAAAATACCCGAAAGAAGCGGCAAGCGCAGCTGCTTGTAGGCATGCGAAAAACTTACCGAACCGCTCCTGGCGATCTGCCAGATGGCCAGCAACGCCAGTATGAAACCAATCAGCATCAAGGGAGCGGGCAGGCCGTCGATCCACAGGCCGACCAAAACTGGCAGGGCGGCTGCCACCAGGGCAGAAACCGGGGAAGCCAGGCTCATCTGTCCTTCCGCCAGGGCACGGTAGAGAATGATCAGCCCGAATCCACCAGATAGACCAGCCAGCATACCGACCAGAAGATTCGGAAGGGTTGGGAAAGGTTCACCCATCAGAAATACCAGCGGAACGAGGATGAATAGGCTGAAAACATGCCCAAGGATGACGACCCCCACGCTGTTGGTGCGTTTGGATACCAGACCGCCGGTAAAATCAGCAGCACCGTAAGCAGCAGAAGCTCCCAACGCCAGCAGGATGGAGAAGGAAAAAGACCCCATCACTTACTCCTGTCAGCTGCAGCAGCGCGAGCGAGGATCGTCCGGGCGGCTTTCACCAAGGGCATGTCGATCATCTTTGATCCATCGAAGGCAAAGGCACCCTTCCCTTCCGCCAGGCTGTCTTCAAAGGCATCCACTATCCTCTGGGCATGTGCTACGGCTTCCTGGTCGGGGGTGAATGCCTGCTGGACTGGTTCAACCTGGTTGGGATGGATGATCTGCTTGCCGGAGAAACCCATCTGCACACCGAAGAGTGCTTCCTTGCGCAAACTATCCATATCCTTGAAATCAATGCTGACCATGTCGATGGCCTGCAAACCATAAGCTGCCGCCGCCATCACCACAGCGCTGCGGGCATGGAAAACCTCCCATGCCTGCGGGGTTCGCACCGCACCGATGCTGGCTGCAAAGTCTTCCGCTCCGAAGATGATGGCATCCAGGCGGGCATGTGCAGCGATCTCCTTCAGGTTGAGGATTCCGGCTGCAGTTTCGACATCCACCACCATGCGGATGGATCCCAACGGACAACCATAAGCCAGTTCGGCACTCTCTATCCGTTCGCTGACCTGTTTCACCTGTTCAGCAGATTCCACCTTGGGTAACACGATCCCGTCCGGCCTGGCTGGCAGGATGGCAGCCAGTTCATCCTCCTCAAAACCGGAACCAACCGGGTTGATACGCACCAGCTTCTCGGCGGAACCAAAGTCAAGCTGCTGCAGGGCAGCCAGGATGGTTTGCCGGGCATCCAGCTTGCGAGCCGGTGCCACGCCGTCTTCCATGTCCAGGCAGATGCAATCCACACCCAGGGTGAGGGCTTTTTCAATTTTGTGACGATCATCTCCGGGTACATACAGCAGGGCACGTCGGGCATGCATGGGAACCTCCCACATAAACAGGATCAGTGTATGCAGGAATATTACACTAAATTCCCTGCAATCGGGGTGAGGTTTTCATCATTCTCCTCTTCTTTAAGGTTTTAAGAACCCCTTTTGTTGACTTGATTGTGAAATTCTTCTATAATGAAATTAACTATTAACCAATTTCCAAAGCGAGGAAACATGACCGAAACCATGAACTGCCCCCATTGTCAGGCGGAGTTACCGGCTGAATCACCTTTTTGCACCAAATGCGGAAAAATCACCGGGTTCTCTTTTCAACCCTCTGAAGAAGTGAAAAAACCGAACAAGGTATGGATCTGGGTACTGGCAGCTGTCGGGTTGTGCGCAGCCTGTGTCGTCCTGGTTGCCATCATCATCCTTGTCATCCAAACCATGAAACCCAAGATCGGCTCCACCCACACCCGCAAGATCGACGGGATGGTCGAAGTGTATGTCCCGGCAGGGGTGTTCACGATGGGCTCCAATTTTGGAGACGGTGATGAAAGCCCGGTGCACGAGGTGACGCTGGATGCCTTCTGGATCGATAAGACCGAGGTGACCAATGCGATGTACCAGAAATGCGTGGATGCCGGCATCTGCAATGAACCGCAGGACACCAGTTCGGTCACGCATAACAACTACTTCTTCAACCCAACCTTTGCCAATTACCCTGTCATTTACGTGACCTGGTATGACGCCGTTGACTACTGCGAATGGGCGGGAGGCAGGCTTCCAACCGAAGCCGAGTGGGAAAAAGCAGCCCGGGGAGATGATGCCCGAGACTATCCGTGGGGAGATCTTTCCCCAACCAGGAACCTGGCCAATTTCGGTGACAACCTGGGGGATACAGCGGAAGTGGGCAGCTACCCGGATGGCGCCAGTCCCTATGGAGCCCTGGATATGGCTGGCAATGCCTATGAGTGGGTCTTTGACCGTTATGCAGACGACTATTACGGATATTCCCCTTCAGATAACCCGACCGGTCCCAACAGCGGTACCCAGCGTGTCCTGCGCGGAGCTTCCTTTAATACCAGTGAATCGGTCATAAGGGCATCCAACCGGGGCAGGTATGCTCCGGATATCACCGGGGATGATGACGGTTTCCGTTGCGTGAGAGATATGGAATAGGGGTCTGAAGAAATGGACAGTAGATATACCCGATCCTGATCGACCGGGTATATTCTTTGAAATACTTTACTGTGCCAGTAATAAATAAAGGTTGATCGAAATTGAGGAAGAGATGACTGATAACCGGTTTTGCTCCAACTGCGGAAGTGCCAATTCTGCGGATGCAAAGTTCTGCAGCAACTGCGGCGCTGATTTGAAATCTTTCCAACCACCTGCAACCCCTAAAAAGAAGCCTAATACCTGGATCTGGGTGATCGCCGTGATCGGGTTGTGCCTGGTATGCCTGCTGGTGATCGCTGGATTGTATGCTGTGGGCAAGATGACCGGCATGGACCTGCCTAACCCATTCGCTTCCGCAACTCCCACCTTCACAGCCACACCCACCATTACACCCACCCCCACCCTGGGTATTGGTTCCACCAACCTACGCACCAGGGACGGTATGCTGGAGCTGTATGTCCCTGCCGGCAGCTTCATGATGGGCAGCGAAAGCGGTGATTCTGATGAATCACCTGTCCACCAGGTGACCCTGGATGCCTACTGGATCGACCAGACCTTGGTGACCAATGCCATGTATGCCATGTGCGTGGATGCCGGTAAATGTGAACCACCCAAAGAAACCAAATCTCATACAAGGGACAGTTATTTCGGCAAGTCCCAGTTTGATAATTATCCGGTCATCTATATCTCCTGGAGCAATGCCAGCGATTATTGCACCTGGGTTGGAGGGAGACTGCCAACGGAAGCCGAGTGGGAAAAAGCCGCCCGTGGTACAGACGGACGCACTTATCCATGGGGGGAAGGCATTAGCAGTAATCTTGCCAATTACAATAAAAAAATTGATGACACAACTGAAGTGGGCAGCTATCCTGCCGGAGCCAGCCCGTATGGAGCATTGGATATGGCTGGCAATGTCTGGGAGTGGGTTCATGACTGGTACAGTGCAACCTATTACGAGATCTCACCATCCTTCAACCCCACCGGTCCTTCTTCAGGAGATTTACGCGTATTGCGTGGCGGTTCGATGGTCAGCGGCTCGGATCTTCTGCGTTCTGCCAGTCGCAGTACAAATAATCCGAGCAACAAAGGATACGGTCTCAGTTTTCGTTGTGTCCGGGATGCATCCCTGCCGTAAGAGAACCAGCTTCTTCCGGTTTTCTTTTTCCCTTTTGTTGACCAAACAATGTTTTTTACCTATAATGAAATCACATTATTCATCCAATTATTGAAACGAGGAAATGATGACAGAATTCATTTTATGCCCTCACTGCAATAGTGAGAACCAACCCGGTGCAAGATTCTGCGCCAACTGCGGAAAGAGCATCTCGGCAGCACCTGCCCCGATGCCCGTTGTCAACCAACCGGCATCAATGCAGCCTGCCAGGAAATCCAAAGCATGGATGTGGGTGCTGGGTGTGATCGGGATATGCCTGGTATGCGTGATCCTGGTGATTGCTCTCTACTTTGTGGGTGACAAGGTTGGCTTGGACCTTCCAAATCCATTTGCCACCAAAACCCCCACACCCACCAACACGCCCACCCCGACACCCACCTTCACTCCGACTCCAACCCTTGGTATCGGCTCGACCAACCTGCGCGTCAAGGATGGCATGCTGGAACTGTATGTACCTGCAGGCAGTTTCATGATGGGCAGCACCAGCGGGGATACTGATGAAGTACCGGTTCACCAGGTAACCCTGGATGCTTACTGGATCGATCAGACCGAGGTGACCGTCCGTATGTACCGCCTGTGCGTGGATGCCGGCGCATGTGCCGAACCGGAAACGACCAGTTCAGAGACCCACAGCAGTTTCTTCTACAACACTGCCTTCGATAATTACCCGGTCGTTTACGTGACCTGGTATGATGCAAGCGATTACTGCTTCTGGGCAGGTGCCCGGCTGCCATTCGAGGCGGAATGGGAAAAAGCAGCCCGGGGAGATAAGCAGATCACCTATCCATGGGGAAATGAAGCACCCACCAACCAGCACGCCAATTTTGACAACAACCTGGGTGATGTCGATATCGTTGGCAGCTACCCGATGGGGATCAGCCCCTACGGTGCCCTGGACATGGCTGGCAATGCGTATGAATGGGTTTTCGACTTTTACAGCACGACCTATTATGAAGGTTCGCCTTCCTTCAATCCGACCGGACCAGCCACCGGCGAAAGGCACACCCTGCGGGGGGCTTCCTTCGATACTGCCGGCACGCTCCTGCGAGCAGCCAACCGCGGCAGCTACCCGCCCGGGACAACCGGCAACGACGACGGCTTCCGCTGTGCCCGGGATGCATCATTACCGTAGGATGACAGCAGCCAAAGGATTATCGATCCTTTAGATCGACAAAGAGATACCAACCTTGCGAAGGTTTGAAACCTTCGCAAGGTTATTTTATATCGCAAGGTTTAACACAAAGCCCTAAAGATCTAAAACCAGACCTTTAGGGCTTGAAAGAAAGTCCTGTGATCTATTTAATTGATCAGTAGATGTCGAAGCGGTCGAGATTCATGACCTTGTTCCAGGCTGCCACAAAATCGTGGACGAATTTCTCCCGGGAATCCTTGCTGCCATAAACTTCCGCTACGGCTCGCAGCTGGGAATTCGAACCAAAGATGAGGTCAACGCGGGTGCCGGTCCACTTGAGTTCACCGGTGGTACGATCACGTCCTTCGAAAACATTCTCGTCCTGCGAGGCTGCCTTCCAGACTGTGCTCATATCAAGCAGGTTCACAAAGAAATCATTGCTGAGCGCTTCCGGCTTATTGGTGAAGACACCATGCTGTGATCCATCGTAATTAGCATTCAAGACACGCAGCCCGCCTAAGAGAACTGTCATCTCGGGAGCGGTCAGTGTAAGCAGCTGTGCCTTATCGACCATCATTTCCTCGGCTGATATAGAGTATTTTCCTTTAAGGTAGTTGCGGAACCCATCTGCAGCCGGTTCCAATACAGAAAAAGCTTCCACATCAGTCTGCTCCTGCGATGCATCCGTCCGTCCCGGAGTAAAAGGCACAATCACATCCTGCCCGGCATTCCTGGCTGCCTGTTCCACGGCTGCACAGCCACCCAGGACAATCAGGTCAGCCAACGAAACCTTTTTCCCGCCATTCTGTGAATTGTTGAAATCCTTTTGGATCCTTTCAAGAGTCTGTAGTATTTGCGACAGTTTTTCCGGCTGGTTGACCTTCCATCCCTTCTGCGGAGCAAGCCGGATACGGGCTCCATTGGCACCGCCGCGCTTGTCTGAACCGCGGAACGTGGATGCTGAAGCCCAGGCTGTCGAAACCAGTTCGGAGATCGACAAACCCGAGGATAATATCCTGCTTTTGAGATCTGCAACATCCTTTTCATTTACCAACTCATGATCGACTGCGGGAACGGGGTCCTGCCAGATCAGTTCCTCTTCAGGAACCTCAGGACCAAGATAACGCGAGCGGGGTCCCATATCGCGATGGGTCAGCTTGAACCATGCCCTGGCAAAGGCATCGGCAAATTCATCGGGATTATCGAGGAAGTGGCGTGTAATCGGCTCGTAGACAGGATCGAATCGCAGGGAAAGGTCAGCAGTGGTCATCATCGGTCGATGCTTCTTCGCAGGGTCGAATGCATCCTCCACCATGTCTTCATCCTCAACATCCTTTGCCAGCCAAATAAATGCACCTGCAGGGCTTTTGGTCTTTTCCCATTCATATTTGAACAGTACTTTCAAATAGCCCATATCCCATTTTGTAGGATTAGGTTTCCAGGCACCATCAATGCCGGAACCGATCGTATCACCAGCCTTGCCGCTGCCAAAACTGCTCTTCCAGCCCAACCCCTGCTCCTCAATGCCGGCAGCCTCAGGCTCCGGACCGACCAGCGCGGGGTCGCCGGCACCGTGCGCCTTGCCGAAGGTATGACCGCCGGCAACCAGGGCTACAGTCTCATAGTCATTCATCGCCATGCGGGCAAAGGTCTCTCTAACGTCAATGCCTGAAAGAACCGGATCCGGGTTGCCATCCGGACCTTCCGGATTCACATAGATCAGTCCCATCTGCACAGCTGCCAGGGGGTTTTCGAGATCACGGTCACCACTGTAACGGCTCTTCGGTTTATCGCTGGTAGCCAGCCATTCCTCTTCGGAACCCCAGTAGATATCTTCTTCCGGTTCCCATATATCTTCACGTCCCCCGCCAAAGCCGAAGGTCTTGAATCCCATCGACTCAAGGGCACAGTTACCAGCCAGGATCATGAGATCTGCCCAGGAGATCTTGCGGCCATATTTCTGCTTGATCGGCCAGAGCAGCCTGCGTGCCTTGTCGAGGTTGACATTGTCCGGCCAGCTGTTGAGGGGTGCAAAGCGCTGGGAACCGGATCCGGCACCACCGCGGCCATCACCGGTACGGTAGGTGCCTGCACTGTGCCATGCCAAGCGGATAAAAAGACCACCGTAGTGACCGTAATCAGCCGGCCACCATTCCTGCGAGTCTGTCATCAGAGCGAACAGGTCCTTTTTAACGGCTGCCAGGTCAAGTGTCTTGAATTCCTCGATGTAGTTGAAATCTGCACCCATAGGATTGCTCAATGGAGCGTGCTGGTGAAGCACCCTCAGGTTCAACTGGTTTGGCCACCAATCCCGGTTCGTCGTACCACCCCCGGCAACGGGATTGTGAGCTACCGGGCATTTACTTTCTTCATTCATTTAGAATCTCCTTTCTTCATTTTTAACCTGTGTACTTATAAATTCTGATCGTCTTCAAATGGATTTTCAACCATCTTCTTGAATCAAGCTGCCCGCCTGGCACCTGCACGGCAATCAGGACAATATCCATAGAACGAGATCTGCGGACGGATGATCTGGAAGCCGGAGTTCTCCTCCAATTGTTTCAGAAGCAGCGGGTCGAGTTCCAATGTACCGTCCATGATCCTGCTGCAGGTGATGCAGATCAGATGAGGATGTGGTTGGGGATCATTGCCGTCATAGCGACTGTCATCATGCAGATCGATCTCCAAAACCTGCCCCATATCCTTGAGGAGCGCCAGGGTTTTATAGACCGTGGCATGGCTCATGGTGGGAAATTGGGTCTTTATCTTTTCATGGAGCTGCAGCGCACTTGGGTGCCCTTCACTTGCAGCGATCAAGCGCACCAATTCAATCCGTTGTGGTGTCAGGCGATAATCGCATTCCTTGAGTTCAATAATGAGTTCTTCAAACCGGGCTTGTGTTTCTGTCATCCCTTTTTCCTAACTGATAATATTTATCTATAGACAATAATTATCAATAATTATATCAAGGAAAAATGGATTTTTAAGAGATTTAACCGGCAGAATGATAAAAAAAGCCATCACGTGTACTTTATTTGTATCACACCATGTATGTGTTATTCTTTCAGAATACCAGGTTCATCCTGCCTGGTCGCAGTTGATTGACTTTGTCCTCAATTATTTCTATAATATATTTATCTGACTTTTCCCTTTCTTTCCCATGCATGGAGGAACTCCTTGACCGAAACAAGCCTATGCCCGCGATGTAAGAACCCCTTAACTGAAGGTGCTCATTTTTGCAGCAACTGTGGATGGAGCGCCAGTAAACCTTTAACCCCTTCCGTGTATCCCGCACCTGCCCGTGGATCCTCAAAGGGTTGGATCTGGGTGCTGGGGATAATCGGTCTGTGTTTTATCTGCCTGGTACTGGTCATCATTGCCTACTTTGGAGCCAGGCAGTTTGGCGTGGATATACCCAATCCCTTTGCCAGCAAGACACCCACAGCCACCCTGACCAATACACCGACCAACACTCCAACGCTAACCTCAACCCCAACCCTGACCTCCACACCAACATTGACCGCCACTCCAACCATCACTCCAACAGTGGAACTGGGTATTGGCTCGTGGAGGATCAGATCCCTGGACGGGATGGTGGAGATGTTCATTCCTGAGGGAGACTTCATCATGGGCAGCGCCAGCGGTGACAGCGATGAAGCACCGGTGCATACCGTCTGGTTGGGTGACTATTGGATCGATATTAACGAAGTCACCAATGGACAGTATGGCATGTGCGTGGATTCCGGCGCATGCAACCTCCCCCAGCAGACCGATTCAGTTACCAGGTCCAATTATTTCTTCAACAGCACCTATATTGATTATCCGGTCATCTGGGTGACGTGGGATGATGCCAACGATTATTGTGCCTGGGTGGGAGGATACCTTCCCACAGAGGCTGAGTGGGAGAAAGCTGCCCGCGGACCGTTCGGCAATACCTACCCGTGGGGCAACTCCGACCCGACTTCCAGCCTGGCGAATTTCGACAATAACATCGGCGATACGACCAAGGTAGGCAGTTACCCGGATGGCGCCAGTTTCTACGGCGTGCAGGATATGGCTGGCAATGTTTACGAATGGATATTTGACTACTACGCGGCGGATTATTACAGCTCCTCACCGTCAGAGAATCCCATGGGACCAGACACTGGAGACATGTATGTCCTCAAGAGCGCCTCGTTCAACACTTCCGCCTACCTGATCAGGTCGGCCAACCGGGGCAGGTATGCTGCCGATACAACCGGGGATGACGACGGGTTCCGCTGTGTCCGCTATTCGGATTAGATCCATTTCAACTTGCTTTACCGAGGGAATTAATCGATCCATATGAAATTTGAAACTGGGAAGAGCTCATCAAAGTCCTGGTTGTGGGCTTTGATCGTATTCTTTCTCTGCATGCTGCTGATCGGCTATCTTTACCTGGCGGCTGCCAGGAAATTCACCTTCCTGGGGCTGCCGGATCCCTTTGCCACCAGCACACCTACTTCCACCGCAACAGCGACCATGACATCCACCCCCACGCTGACACCCACGCCAACCATCACCCCCACGCTGATCGGTGGTGGCGGTGGTACCCTCGTCTTCATCTCCGACCGGGACCATCTCCTCGAGGTTTATACCATGCGATCCGATGGCAGTGACACGGTACGCCTGACCAATGATGAGTGGCTGGACTATTCCCCCTCCTGGTCACCGGATGGCAGCCGCATCGTTTTTCATTCCAAGCCAAACGAGAAGCATGACATTTATGTCATGGATGCCGACGGTAGCAACCTGGTCAAGCTGACCACGACCTGGCAGGACTACCATCCATCCTGGTCCCCGGATGGCAGCCAGATCGTCTTTCAATCCTTCCGGGACGGCAGGCACGAGATCTACGTGATGAATGCCGATGGCAGCAACCAGGTGCGCCTGACCAACAACCCGGGCAATAATTACTCCCCGGTCTGGTCACCAGATGGCAGCCGCATTGCCTTCCACTCCAAGCGGGATGGCAACCTCGAGATCTATGTCATGAACACCGACGGCAGCAACCAGGTTCGCCTGACCAGCAGCCCGGGACTGGATTACGGTGCAACCTGGTCTCCGGATGGCAGCCGTATTGCCTTTGCCTCCGAACAGGATGGCAACCTGGAGATCTACGTGATGAATACCGATGGCAGCGACCCGAAGCGACTGACAGACAACCCAGCTGATGATATCGATTCCGCCTGGTCAACGGATGGCAGCTGCATTGCCTTCATCTCGGAGCGAGACGGAAATCCCGAGATCTACATCATGAACACGGATGGCAGCGATCTGCTGCGGATCACAAATAACAACAGCATTGAACAGAGCCCTGCCTGGAAGCCGTGAGATGACCTGATCGATGGGTTGGCGGTGGATCAACAGGGGGTGACAAAAACAGGAAAACAGGCGACATTTGTCAGTTGACGTACCCGGACGCATGCGATATTTTAATCTAGCCTTGCTATGACCACCACAGGCATGCCTGGCAGATGCAAGTTTTTGCATCCAGATTAATACTTGAGGAGATTGAACCATGGCAATGAAGATCACAGATGAATGCATTTCGTGCGGCGCATGCGAGCCGGAATGCCCAACCGAATCCATCAGCGAAGGCGAGGTCATTTACGTCATTAATGCCGACACCTGCGTTGAATGTAAAGGTCACTTCGATTCACCCCAGTGTGTTTCCGTCTGCCCGGTGGAATGTATCGTAACAGCGTAATGCTGCGGTATAATACCTGTTAGTACACGTTTCAAAGAACGAAAGGTGAGGTGAAATTACGCCCACCCGAACAATTGAATACTTTTGCCTTCGGGGCAGGGTGAAATTCCCGATCGGTGGTTAAAGTCCACGAGTCCACCTGTTGAACAGGGGACAGGATGCGTTGAAAATCCGCAGCCGACGGTTATAGTCCGGATGAAAGAAGGTAATGCATGGCATTAAGCTGTCTGTCCTGTTAACAACTGGCTGGCTGCTGATGTCCATGCAGGCTCGCCCCGCAGGTTTTCACCAGGCGGGGTGATGGTTTTTAATAACCTTTCACCCTCACCCTGTCAGATCTGGTAAGGAGTGTTATTTAGAATTATGCAGGCACCAGGAGCAAAACACAGCAACTTTGCACCCAGTGGAACATCAACCCGGCATCCGTGGACAGCCGTGGTTTCGCTGATGGTGGGATTGGCTGCCTGGTGGCTGGCCAGCCGCTTTTCCGGGCTGCCGGCTTTCATCCTGCCTTCCCCGATGCAGGTGCTGGCACGCTTTGGGACAGCCATGGGGGATGGCAGCCTGCTGCAGCATACCCTGGCAACTCTGGAAGAGATCATTCTCGGTTTACTGGCAGGAACGTTGTCCGCCACCGTGCTGGGCTACCTGCTGGCGAAATCGCGCCTGTTCGAACAGCTTATCTCCCCCTACCTGGTAGCCATGCAGGCTGTGCCGATCGTGGCCATTGCCCCGCTGATGGTCATCTGGTTCGGTCCGGGCATGGTATCGAAGGTATTGATCTGCAGCCTGATCGTCTTTTTCCCGGTGCTAGTCAACACGGTGGTAGGTGTGCGGGCTGTGCCGCGTTCCCTGCATGCCCTGATGGGATCCCTGCGCTCCACCCGCCTGCAGGTTTTGCTCAAGCTCGAACTGCCGGCTTCGCTGCCCATCCTGCTGGGAGGTCTGCGCATCGGCGCCACCCTGTCGGTCATCGGAGCCGTGGTGGGCGAGCTGGTAGGCGCCAACCAGGGACTGGGCTTCCTGATCAACGTCGGACGCGGCCAGTATGACACCGCCCTGGTCTTCGTGGCCATCATCACCCTGGTGATCATGGCGCTGCTGCTCTACAGCCTGGTGGCTTATTTCGAACACCGCCTGCTGGCTTGGCAGGAGTGGCGCGAGTGAAACACCTACTATTGCATTATTTCGGAGGATCAATATGAAATTCTCAAAGGTTTTGATCTTGTTTATAACTGTGATCCTGGTTTCTGCCTGCAGCAGTGCCGCTTCCCCCACAGCAGTCAATACAGCAACTGAACCAATTATTCCGACATCAACTTCTAAATTGGTGGATATCCGCCTGCCGCTGGGATACATCCCCAACGTGCAGTTCGCGCCGCTGTATGTCGCCCTTGACAAGGGTTTCTTCCTGCAGGAAGGTCTCAACGTCAGCCTGGATTATGCCCAGGAGACCGATGGAATGGCGCTGGTAGGCGCCGGGGACATCTCCTTTGCCATCGTCTCAGGTGAGCAGGTGCCGCTGGCACGCGCACAGGGGTTGCCGGTGGTGTACGTGATGGCCTGGTACCAGCAGTACCCGGTCTCGGTCGTATCCATGGCTTCTGAAGGAATCCAAACACCGCAGGACCTGGCTGGCAAAAAGATCGGTTTGCCCGGGTTGTACGGCGCCAACTATGTTGGACTGGAAGCATTGTTGTATGCTGCCGGGTTGAAGGAAAGCGATGTGACCCTTGATTCAATTGGATACACACAGGTGGAGTCGCTGGTGGACCGGCTTGACCAGGCTGTCTCGGTCTATACTGCCAACGAACCGATCCAGCTGCGTGCGCTTGGATACGAAGTCACTGAACTGCGAGTGGCAGATTATGTCCAGCTGGCTTCCAACGGCCTGGTCACCAATGAAAAAACCATCCAGGAAAATTCTGACCTGGTGCGCAGTATGGTCAAAGCAACCCTGGCAGGTCTGCAGTACACCATTGACCATCCGGACGAGGCATACGAGATAAGCAAGAAGTACGTGGAGAACCTTAACCAGGCAGATGAAGCCGTACAGAAACAGGTGTTGACCACTTCCATCGAACTGTGGAAGGCAGCCCGCCTGGGATACTCCGACCCGGCTGCCTGGCGCAACATGCAGGATGTTCTAATAAGCATGAACTGGCTGAAAAGCCCCATTGACCTCGAAGCCGCCTTCAGCAACGAATTCCTGCCTTAATGATCATGAGACCTGGAAAAAAGAGCGCCCCCAAACAAGAAAACAAGGATGATCCTGTCCTTGTCGTCAGCAGCCTGGAAGCCACCTTCCCCGGTGAAGATGGCGGTCTGCGCGCCCTGGTGGATGTCTCTTTTGAGGTGTGCCAGAGCCAGTTCGTTTGTATCCTGGGACCCTCCGGCAGCGGCAAGAGCACCCTGCTGCGGGTTCTGGCTGGAGTGCTTGAACCGACCAGTGGATCAGTCTATTTCAAGGGCGGCACCCCCCGCATCGGTTTTGTCTTCCAGCAAAGCAACCTGATGCCGTGGCGCAGCGTGCTGGATAACATCCGCCTTCCGCTCGAACTGGAAGGGGCGGATGCCGAAAGCGCACGGATGCGATCGCAGGAATTGATCGAGCTGGTTGGGCTGCAGGGATTCGAAAACAGCTGGCCGCACGACCTCTCGGGCGGAATGGCGCAGCGGGTGGCCATTGCCCGTGCCCTGGTACATGACCCGGACATCCTCCTGCTGGATGAGCCGTTTGGATCTCTGGACGCGCTCACCCGTGAGCGGATGGGCTTCGAATTGCTGCGCATCTGGCAGCTGCGTCAGAAGACGGTCATCATGGTGACCCATTCGATCAGCGAAGCGCTCTTCCTGGCGGATGAGGTGCTGGTGTTGAGCCAGCGCCCGGGCAGCATCAAGATGTCACTCAAGGTGGACCTGCCGCGTCCCCGCCTGGAGGAAATGCGCTACACAGCCGACTTCGGCAGGCAGGTAAGGTTATTGAAAAGCGCGATCGAGTAGAACCGGAATAATTCTCTAATTAATGACAGGTTACCGGGTATCCCTCCCTGCTGGTGACCGTTGATCCATCGGATTAATTCCAATACGCCATTAGAACCAATTCCCATTTATTGTTATAATAGTATTTAAGACAATAATTATCCTATATTCTTTGTTTCCCTTACAAAGGAGGTGTCATGATGAAAAACAAATTTCCCTTGATCCCCACTTTGGTCATCCTTCTGCTTGTAGCGGCATGCAGCCCGACTGTAGTGACTTCAACCATACCCGTTGGAGAAATTGAAGCTACCACCCAGGAGCCAATCGTCCCAGTCATCATCACGGAATGCAATAACCCGCTTTACCCGGTGGTGGTGGGTGCCACCTGGACCTATGCCATCAGCGGTCCTCCAGACAGCACCCAGGTGCGCACCATCCAGGAACTGAGGAGTGACGGTTTCACAGACCATGATGAATTCAGCGGCGGCATCAGCCGGACCGGTGAGTGGTCATGCCAGGATGGCTCCCTGACCGCGCTCGATCCAGTCGGAAGCAGCGGTGCCACAGCCAGTGTAATGACCAGTGGAATGATGGCCGCTTTCCAGACTACAAGCTCGGATGGCATTACCCTCCCGGCAGTCGTCACCGAAGGCACCAGCTGGTCTCAGAATATAACCCTCGAAGGAATGCAGACCATCAACGATGTGGAGGTTGCCTCCAAATTAACCTTCTCCAATGACTGCACCGGCGCAGGCGAAGAAACCGTCACTGTAGCTGCTGGAACCTTCACCGCCCGGCGGGTGGACTGCATCAGTTCGTTCGTTATCACTATCACAATGAACGGTATGGAGATCCCCACTGCTACGAATGCGACCACGACCATTTGGTATGTTGAAGGGGTGGGTATGGTCAAGAACGTTTCAAACCTCAGTGATGGCATCACAGCCAGCGTCGAATTGACCGAATACAACATTCCCTGATATTCCGGGTTTTTCCATTAATACATTTCCATTACCTGAGGATATTTCAATAATATTCTTGAGTATATTGCTAATATAAACGCTGAAGACTGAGTCTTCAGCGTTAGATCATCTCCTTTTGCAGAGTTTGATCTGATTTTTCTTCAAAAAATGCTCATTGTTTGCAGGTTGGAGCTTCCGTGCTATCATATTTGCAGGAAGATTCCAATCAATCATCCCTATGGAGCGTGACA
>Ga0209641_10001249_pt1 | contig 22921 bp, 62 predicted proteins | sample RifCSP16_1_FD_184022 | JGI IMG/M metagenome (GOLD analysis project Ga0209641, IMG submission 184022) | Soil microbial communities from Rifle, Colorado - Rifle CSP2_sed 16_1 (SPAdes) (version 2) | ecosystem: Environmental > Terrestrial > Deep subsurface > Rock core/Sediment | place: Rifle... | reverse complement strand
ACACCAGTATCGTTTGAAATGTGATATTGTCCTTCACCTGAAGATGGTACAGCAACACCAAGACCTATATCAAGATCTCCTGTCATGTTGTTTAAAGTATCATGATCTGGAGATGCAAAGAAAACAATTCCTCCGTTTGCACTTATATTTTGAACATCTGAATCTATTGCAACATTTTGTGTTACTGGTGCTCCAGCCGTTGACTTAAGAAAACTTCCAGCCTGTACACCTGTGATACTAGATCCTCCTATAACAATATAATTTATTACTGTCGCTACAGAATCATTAACTACCCAAGTTACAGTAAATTGATTAGTTCCAAATGATATTGTTGCCCTTGATTCTGTTGTACCTCCTGCTACAGTACCAAAAAAAATACAACTATCATTTCTTATAGTTAACTGTGAATTTTCAGTTCCAGCACCATCGTCTCCATCACTTCCATTACATACATTATTTACACCATCACTAAAACCAAGACTATAAGATACATCTCCATCTCCTAGACCGTTAGAAGTTTGAAGTAATGTTCCCCAAACTTTTATCGCCTTTGGATCAAATCCAGTTGCTATGTTCTGTGTTGCACCATCTACATTTGTAGCGTCTTTGGTAAACTGTCCTACTTCGACACTTAAAACCATGACTAACCCTCATCTAAGGTCAATCCAAGAAATGTGTTAAAGTTAGCCTTTGTAATGTCTCCATTTTGTATCGCTATTATGCAAGCTTCCAAATCCATCAACCATTTTTCCCTGTTTAGGTTCCCTGCCGTTGTAGCTGGAAAACTGTCGTATTTTGTTTTAAACTTGTCAAAATCCGTTTCCATATTAGCTGGTATGTTAAAGAAATTAATCATTGCCGTTCTTGTAACGATGCCGTGACAGTATAGTTTAAACGCGTTTTCTACTCTATGTCCTGTTACTCTTTCGCTAGGTGTTAAAGATTGACTTCTTGATATTCTATCTAAAAGAGTCATTTACTTATCACCTTAATTGCAGTAATAAAGTGCTCACATTTTTTACAATAAAGTCCTTCTAGAGAATCTTCTTTACCATATATCAAGAAACCAGTATGACCCGTTGTCTCCTTATGATCTAAAATTTCTTTCTGATATGGGATTTGCATTGTATTGCACCTTTAAAGCATTGTATTGCCATAACTAACGTTAGGTAGACTTCATATATAAGCATAAAATCTATAAGCTTGGTGTATTTACTGCCGAATGTAGTGAGTCTTCTCTCCACTCATCATCCATTTCAATTCTTCCGTCTGGAAGAAGATAAAATATTGCTTTTGAATTGACTTCATTTATAGTTTTTTGCCAACCTAAAATTATTATTACTCTGTGTGCCTCTGCTGGAACAGAAACTTTAACACCACCTTGCATTACAGTTCTTGCTCCAGTTGTTATTAAATTTCTTCTTGCAAAGATTAATCTTTTTCCTTCGCCTAATTTTACCTGACAAATAGCTATGTTTTGTTGATTAATTAACTGAAATGCCTGTATCTTTGTAAAATCTATTTCCTTAAAAGCATGTTCTGTCCCATTTTGCTCTACCTCGTCTAAAAAAGTGTTATTATTGTAAATGGCTCGCCATTTTACGGTATCAGTTATACCCATATAATAATGAAGGGCATAGTACTATTTAACCTTAAAGTAAAAAAAAGAAAATATAGAGAAATTTATTTAAATTTCGTCATATTGAAACGTCCAAGTTTCATCTGCTAAATCGCCGGGTGATGCTGTATTTGCTACGTCCATTTGTGCTACTACATAATTACTTGTTTCTCCAGATGCGTTTATAATTGCACCAGCTTCACTAATTGTAACTGTTTTTGGTGAACCTGAAGTAAAAGTAAATGCATCAGTTTTTGCTGTAATAATTGCATGTGTAGTCAGTTCGTTTCCTGTAGTTCCTACAGTTCCAGTTGCTTGATCATAACCAGCAGTTGAACCTGAGTTCTTGGTTGGAGTTTCATTGCCAACATATACAGTAATACCAGTACCGAATCCTGTTCCATCAGTGAAAAACTTTATGTTATCAATTTGTGTAAAAGTTCCACCTGTACATTGTAAGTAAATGTGTTTCCAAAATGATCTGTTTGGAGATCCTGTTGGAATTGGAATAGGATTGTTTGCATCAATCACGGCATCATCAGCAGTCTTAAATCGGATATTTGGGGGGCCTAACGAAGTTGTATTAGTTCCTGTTGGGCCTGCTCCTGTATCTACAAATACTGCTACTGTTGCTACCATAATATAACATAATCATAATTCCTTTATAAGCATTTAAAAGTTTATTCGTCTTTTTTCTCTTCCACTTTTACTTCGTCTTTTGGAAGAGCACCAGTTACTGGGTCTTTATCAGTTACTGTATGATATCTATCTATTCGGCTTTGTTTTGATCTTCTAATACCTTTTGTTCGACCCGGCATGAAATGTATTAGTATGAAAGGTATTTAAAGATATTCTACTCCACATTATAGTTTAGTTGTTTTAATGGATCAAATCCATTTGTTTTACAACATCCGTGAAATGCCGTTTTTATTCTATCTAATGCTCTAATAATATCAAGTTGTTTTTCACATTTATAATATATGTCCAATCGTTCTCTGAGATTATCAACATCTTTTAATTCATCTAGATTAGACTCTATTGCTTTGATTACACTAGAAACTTCCAGATGTGAATAAATTTCTCTTTTTTGTATGCCATGGATTCTAAGCCAAAATTTCAGGCAAAGTAATAAACACAAGTTTATCTATCTTGATATATGAATAGACTATCTATAACTAGAAATTTGTTAGTTGCTTCGTTTGATTGAACTGTTGCTATTGCGTTAAGAGAAAAAGTAGGTAAATCAGTTGTAAATGTTGCTTCTACAACATCGTCAATCAAAAATTCAATGCTTGGTGTTGATGGGTTTGTTCTAATTTCAAATGTATGGAAAAGTGCGTCATCTGCTACTCCTGTGTCTACACTGTTTAAAGTAGTTTGATCATAAGTTTCTGCAAACCAGTTTCCTGTTCCGTCTGATCTAAACCAAAGATAGCTTGTACTTATTCCAGTAGTAAAAGGAAATAATCCACCGGGAAATGTGCCTTGAGCGTGATATGCACCTATAAGATATGATTGTAATGTGTCTCCACTTATTAATTTACTTGTTCTCCAAACTAATCTAGCATTTTTATCTGGATCGAATGCTAATCTTCCTGTACCACAAATATTTACTCTTGCTACATCATCAACTACTCCATCAGTTGCTATTCGAGTCTGTCCTCCTTCTACGTTATCTACAACAGAAATTCCTCCAGTAGCTTGTTTTTCAAAATGTACATCTAATCCAGTTGATGGACTAGGGTAAAAGAATTCATCATAAAACCAAAAATTATCAAAAGGATCAACTACATGTTCAGAATCAATTCCACCGCCTCCACCTTCAATTAATGCTTGATAGGCTGGATCGATATCCTCTTGTTTAATAGTACCTTGTTTAATATCCTCACTTGTAATAGTGTTATCAGGTGTTCCTCCTACTTTCCAAGGTTGTCCTCTTCCCGGCATAAATTACAATAGTTAGAAAAGTATATAAGTATATTTTACGCAGATGGGTTTGTGGAAATAACAGAATATTTTGAACCAAGAACCCATGTTATCATTGAAAATTTTCTTACTGCAGAAGAACAAGAACAAATATGGAATGAAATAAAAGAAAATGAATCAGAATTTAAAGCTGGACTTTATATGGGAGAAAAAGGAGAAGGTATTTATGAAAAAACTAAAAAAAATTTAGGATTTAATGTCACAAAAACGTATAAAAGTATGCCTGATTCTTTTATCAGATCCATGTTTTATTTCAAAATATTTAACAATTCAGATTTAATGAAAAAGTTTGAGGAAATGAAAAATCCATTTTATTATCTTCTTAAATATACTCACAATGATTATACCAAAGTTTCTGCCTATACTGAAGGAGATTATTATGATTGGCATGTTGATTCAAGTGAACGTGGATTGATAACTATATTGTATATGATATGCAAAGAACCTCAAAAATTCAATGGTGGTGATTTTCAATTAAAATGGAATAATGAAGTAAAAACTATACCTTTTAAAAATAATACTATACTTATATTTCCTAGAAACACATTACATAAAGTAACTGAAATAAAGTTGAATTCTGATAATTTTTATGATAGAAGATTTACAGTTCAATGTTTTGCTAATTTTATAATTTAACTAAAATCAAATTCCACTGTAACAGATATACTAACCGAGGCTCCAATAAGTTGCCAACCAATATTATCATCTATTACAAAAGTATGATCTTCTGTTTGTTTTACTACTGTTCCATTATCTGCACTAGAAAATGTTACTGCGGTTCCATCTTGAGAACCGTTTTTTCTAAAAGTTAATGTTGCTCCTGCTCCTCCACTTAATACTCTTACCCAAATTTTAGTTACTTTTCCTGCTCTCATCATAGGGGAATTACTATCTCCTGTTTCACCAGTAAATGTTGTAGTATCTCCTCCAAAAAACGCACCTGTTCTTAATCCAGAAGTACCTATACTTGTGAAAGTTGCATATTGAAATCCAGTTCCTCCCCCACCTTCAATAATGGCTTGATACGCTGGATCGATATCTGCTTCTGTAACAGAACCATCACGTAATCCACCTATTTTCCAAGGTTGTCCTCTTCCCGGCATAATAATAGTTAGATTAAAACCTATATAAGTATATAAAAAAAAATAAAGTTTTGTTGATTAAGTAGCTTCTACTACAACAAACCAACCCATTGTTCCAGATACAATTACGTCTGTAGCTGTATGAACACCTTCTGTTATCATAGGTGGTACATAAACTGGGGGGCCGTCAACTATTGTTATTGTTACTTTTGCTGGTACTCTTCCTAATCCGTGTGGAATTGGTATTGGAGCACCACTCATTGGTATTGGAGGGCTTTTGAAAAAACCTAATTTGGTTCCTATAACTGCTCCACTTGCTATGTCTGCAGTCAGAATTGTTAAATCTTTTAACTCGTCACTAGTAACTGTTGAATCAGGTAATCCGCCTTCTCTCCAAGTTCTTCCTCGACCGGGCATAAGATAAATTAGTAATTTTTGCTTATAAACATATTTTACTCAGTAATGTCAACTATTCGTTCTTGTTCTAGTTGATCAGTTGCATCGGTTCCATGGGCTTCTACCTTTACAAGATATTTTCCTGCCAATAATCCATTAATTGTTCTTTGTTGAAGTGGAACTGGATCGTAAAAATCATATGATATTTCATCCTTATTCTTTTCAGTTTTATCATGTATTATGTTTGTATTCCCTGCATTTTCTTCTATTGTTGCTCCTTGGTAAACTTTTAGATTAACATTATCAAATCTCTTCCCCAATTTAACTGTAAATTTTTGACCTAATTTTCCGCTTTCAGGGATTTGTGCAACCAGTTGTTTAATCTTAGGTAATTCTCTTGGGATTTGTTCAACATTATCTGTTAGTTCTTCTATAAGTTTTCGTTTTCTTTCTGCATCTGATGAAGATCCTTTGGTTTTGTCATCTCTTGTAACTTCTGCCCCGATTTCTATTGGTTTAAACCGAGTATCTTTTTCGCTTTCAGACATAAAAAGTAATGGAAACCATAGTATATATCCATTTAGGCATCTTCTTCATAATCATCGCTTGTGCTTAGTAATTCTCTAGCTATTTCTTCCAGTTCGGTTTGTAATTCTGGATGTGTTTTCTTTGAGACACTATCTAATATTTTAGCCATAATTACTACAGTTTTATTCAATCTCCAAACTGCCTTTCTTAGATCCAAAACATCGTCTAGATGTTTCTTTTGATCATCAAGTCGCGTTTTTATCTTCCATCCTATTAAACCAAATATGGCAGTTAAAACTGCACCAAATATCGTTAGAAAGACTTGATTCTCCATATTGAATTATTGTTTGATTTGAATTTAAACATATTTTTCTTTTCTCTTATAGCCACATTTGTAACATCTATCATCATCAAAAATATGCTTGCATTTTGCCATCTTTTTTAAATACTGTGTTGTTTGTTTTCCACATTTAGTACAGAAATACAGTCGGGTGTGACCAGCTTCGCCCACCCTTGTTAAACCATAATTGCCACAATATTTACACTTTTTTAAAGTGCTTACCATAAACTAATTTAATATTTATTAGTTATTAAATATACTTTTTACATTTACAACCAAGAAAATAACATCTTCCTACATGAATGTCATATTCATGATCACAGTTTTTACACTTTATCTATGCTCACCTTATAAATAATTGATACTCTAACATAACCTTCACCTTGCTCTACAGTAATTTTATCTTCATCTTTTACGTTTACAGTTTTAAGAAACGGATTAACAAGATCATCTATTTCTTCAGATTTTTTAGTAGTCTTTACCATATCAAATATGAATGTCTTGATTTGGAACTTACTAATCTTCCTCATCGAAGTCTTCTTCCTCCTCTTCACTTTCTTCTTCTTCGTACTCATATTTTGGATCTCCCTTTGGATTTACTTTTTCCCACTCTTCCTCGAAAACTAGACTCATGTAATATTATACGATGGTTTAGCATAAAAACATTATTTAGGTTCAAAACGGGTTCCAATGTCTTTTCCAGTTATAGACTCGTATTCTTTCCTAGCAAGTTCTCTTTTTTGATAAGTCTTATTTATTTGGTTTGTCAAAGTTCTTAACCTCTTGGTAAGAATTTCATATTTTCTTATTGCTTTTTTTAATTCTTCTTCTTTATTCATTTCTTCACCACCTTATTTTCTTCTGATAAATAGTACATATTAGCCTTTCGGTGATGTCCATCTTCACACAAAATCATTTCATACTTTGATGTTGCTAATCCAGCCTGTTTTAATCTTTTTAATGTATATCCAGTTGTTCGTTCTGGCATTCCTAAATAATCAGATAACCACGAAGCATATACTTTTCCCTTCTTTCTCAAAACTCTTAAAACTACTTCATCATTGGTTAATACACTAATTGATACAGGTATGTTTGGAGCATTGTCTATTATTTTATTTAAGTTTTTATTCATTTTACTTAGCAATGGGGTTTGTTTATTTGGTTTTGTTATAGAACCGTCCAATGAGTCATCAAATTTATTCATGACCATGAATCTTTCCTTTGTATGCATCAAAAGATACAGTTATTGTTCCTAACTTAGCTGGAACAACTTTGTTTTTTCTATCCATGTAACCGTCTACTCCATCTGTGTATGTTTCACAGAATGTTCCAGTGTTTCCTAATACAATATCTCTATATACAACTCCCCTTTCTGCAAAATTAAAATCTACTACGGTTTCACTTTTACATAATTTATTATGTAAGTGACCCATCAAATATACATCTGCAATATGATTAACTTTCATTTGATCCAATGCAGTTAATGGGTTTGTTCCTCCGCCAGCTCCATGTTGTGTGAAGATTTTCCATCTTCTAAGTGTTTTTCCTTTGTATCTAATATCTAATCCTATCATTGCTTTTGATCCCAAATAAGTTAAACCATTTGGATCACAAAATTGATTTGTAATGTAAGATTGATCAATAACTTTGTATTCATGATTTCCTGCCAATAAGCCCCAAATTTTTTCATTATATCCATCTCTAAGTAATTGTTGATTTAAATCAAGGATAGGTTGATTAACTCGTTGCCAATATTTTCTTTGATCGTCTTTTGATAATATTGTTACACTTCCAGCTTGCCATCTTTTATCTAAAGGATTAATAAAATCAACTTGATCTCCCATAAATACTGTAAATCTATTATGTTCCTTCATTATAGCTTTCATTCTTTCTACATAAAGATCTTCTTTAAATCCAATGTGACCGAAATGTGGATCACCTATTGGTTCTAAATGCACTATATCATCTTTTTTATCTAGATCAATAGTTACCAGTTTGCCAAACATTTTACAACATCTCTATTCTTTAGCTCTATATAAACGATTAGTCATATTAATGGTATTAAATAAGTTTCTTTTTTAAGTATCTTAGCGTGTTTCATTGTCCAACATGCCCCACTTCTCTCATGATCTGTTGTGTTACAATGATAACATGGTTCCATTTTTAATTTTGTTGGAAGACAATAAAGTACATCACACTCTTGTGCAATCCTTAAGTTTCTTACCTTGTATCCATCCCAATTTTGTTCTGCTGGCTTGAATATTTTACATTCTATACCCAACTGTTTTGCTACGTCTTCTGCTTGTGTATCTACGCCTTTAGCTCCACCTGATATTAAAGTAACAGTTCCTTGTTTTAAGTAGTTCTTTAATATTGTAGAACTAACTTGACGTGCTGTCCGTTCTTCTCCTTCTGATAAATGACTTGATCCTACTATTGCTATTTTCATTTTCTTTCAATAACTAAAAATGGTAAAACTGACTGCGGTATTGTGGGTATTTTAATACGACTATGACTATCACCTTTAATTTCTCTAAGCACATCCCAATGTGCGTGCCAATCACATTTACATTTCATGTGTATGATTTCGTGCCATAATACTCCCCCACCTTTCATTAAATGATCCCATTTTCCTATACGATCCTTATAACTATGAGATAATTGTATTATATTAGTATCTTCAAATATGCCGTATTTATAAATAGCTCTTCCTAACGCTCTTTCTGCATTGGGGATTTTACCATCATATATTATAATATCCCATTCTTGTGAACAATCATAATAAGGTGATGCAAATGTAAGAGCACATATAGTTATTAGTGTTTCAATCATATCTGACTTGCCCTTCCTTCAAATTCTGCATTACATTCTCTATGAGCAATGGACTTCATATTACCGTATGGAAATGGAATAACCCAATTTTCGGTTTTAAATACAAGTTTTCCACAATGACAACATTTTCCTATACTATCATCAAACTCTCTTAATCCTTCAGTCATATCCTAATCAATAATATGTATCTTCTTGTGTTTTCTCTAAATCAATAACTTTGGTTTCTCGGTTCTCTCTTGCCATTACTTTTTCTTTTATTTCACTGGCTTCTTCAAAACTTTCAAATGCCTCTTCTTCCTGCCAATCTCCGTTTTTGTTAATGAATCTAACTGAATATCTATATCTCATTTTCTCACCATAAAAAAATAAAGTTTGGGATTCGCACCCACACTAATTACTGACCCCTGCACCTATTATTTTAAGTGCATCTCCTATTGCAGAAGCTAGTTTGGGTGGAAAAGTCGTACCTTTTTTACTATACGGTTTTCCAGTATCGTCTTTTCCCTGTTCATTAATGAACAGTTTTTTCTGCCCCGTGTCATTATTTGTTAACCAACTAACAACAACGTATCTCTCTTTACTTTCGTCAGATTTCCATTCGTTTACTTTTGTAAACGTGGAATTGAATTTTGGCTTTTCTTTTTGGTCTGCCATTCTAACAGTGTATTAACTATAAGGGGTATATTAATTTATCGTTTAATTGAACTTACTACAAAATTTACACGTACCGCTTTCTTTTTTAGTTAGTGGTACCCCACAAAACATACATTTTCTCTGTGTGTGCTCAGCCATAGGTTGTTCCTCTTTCAGCTAATGTAAGTAATTTTTTGGAATATTTTTCAAATTCTTTTTTGTTTTTCTTTAGTCTTTCTCTCAAAAATATTTCCTCGAATTTAATCTGAAGTAACTTTACTTCTAAATCCTCATGAGGATCCTTTATTCGCCCTGTTCTATTAGCCATGTCTCTAATTCATTTCTTAGGTGTATGTCTTCTTCTCTACAATACTCATTATTCTTATAATCTGGAAAAGCATGATGAAACCAGTTATATGCCATTTTAGCACTTTCAACAGTTAGGTTCATAATAAGTAGCATAACGATTCACTTAAATATAACCTTTATAACTACTTCGGCTCATTTTTTTGCCTTTTTTAGATAGTTTGGTAAATCATCTAATTCTTTTGGTAGTAATCCCCGTTTAATCATATCTTCTGTATGAACTAATCCAAATGCGTTCCATGCAACTGCAGTCATATGATCTTCTTCGCGATGACCTTTTTTGAATTTATTCAAATGCCTTTCGGCTGAATCTAAATAAACACTTAGTGGTATTCCTTTCTCCCAATTTCTATCTTCATACTTTTCTGCACCGTTTTCATAGTGTTGTGCCAATCTCATTAATGCTATAGGAGAAATTAAATCAAATCTTCCCTTCCCTTTTACAACATCTCTAACTGCACCTTTAGTAAATTTACGTCTTTTACCACTATCTTTTATTACAAATCTTCCAGCTTTTATTGTTTTTTCCTTTGTCATTCAATATAATTTAGATAATCCCATATATTAACCATTGGATTTTTTCTCCATTTCTTCTTTTGTAAAATATATCAATCCTTTCTTTTTAAAGAATTCTTTTATTCTTCTAGGATCTTTTCTATGTTTATCACAAAAAGATTCTTTACACATACTACAATATTTAGTATCAGTTGAATCACAAAAATAACATTTAGTCCCCACGGTTATTAACCTCTTCTTTTGATAATGTTTTAATTAATTGAAATGGACTTACTATCTTATCTGTTACTTCGTATTCTATGCCTTCTCCATCATCAATTCTTATTATAAACCTTTCTCCTTTGTCTAATATCTTCATAACATAAAATGGATATTTAACAATATAAACATTATAGGAAATTTGGCTTAGTTTATTTCCTAATCTTCTTCCCGTGTATCTGGAATGTTTTTCTCATAAAGTGCATCCCTTGGACACAAAGTGATGTAATTGCCGATCTTTTGCTCTTCACCTATGCTATCAAGCAAAGCTCCGCACTTCATACAATGCATGTATACCAATTATTGGTATTACTCTGTAGTATATAACTATTTAAGTTTTTTTCGTGCCTATCTTGTCTTTTTTTGGTTTATCATTTATTGCATCCAAAATCTTTTGAAAACATTCATCATCTGTAGCTATAAACAAAGGTGCTTCATCACCATCAAATGTAATTAAAATTCCTTTTTTAACATCTTTGATATGTTTCTCTTTCCACTTTTTTTCTACTTCTTTTATTTTTTCTATAGTGTATGTTCCTGTAACCATTGGATATGGTTCTGGATACCATGGTTGTGGATGAATTGGATATGTTGGAAGTTGTGGATACCAAGGTTCTACTAATACCATTTACTTTCTACCTGTATCTCTAAGGTGTTCTAGAGTATAAAAATGTTTCTCACAATACCACTTTTCTTCTATATCATCATGTATCACTTTTCCTTGACACTGATTTGGATATTTTTCACATTGGGGCATACTACTTTCCCTCTTTACAATTTCTGTGTCTAAATATGTGGCTCATACAGAATGGTAGTCTACATCCCCTACATATGTCTTTTATGGCGTAACTCCCGCACATTGGGCATCTTATATCATAAGGCATAGCAATATAATTTACTATTTCTTATATAACCCTTTACTACAAAATGGACAAAAATCTATCTTGAAATAGTCACCAAACCCGCTTATAAAATAAGCTCTTATTTCAGAATTAGAAAATTCATCAAATGCTTGAATTGCTCTTATAGCTTTACACAAAGGAAACTTTGCACAACTACACATGGATTTTGCCTTTACTTCTTTTTTTGTTTCATTAACTAATTCTTTCATTTCATTTGGTTTTTTTGTTGTAGTTATCTTAATCTTATCTTCTACATTATTAGCAGTAAGTGGGACTTCTTCAGTAATATTATCAACTTGTGTTTTTGAACATGGATCACACATTAATTCTACTGTTTGTGTTTTTAGATAAGGTAACAATCTTAATTCGTCTTCCTCAAATGTTTTTTGACAAACTACACATTTTTCTTGTCTTTCTACTCTTCCTGCTCCTATAAGTCCCATATCACTTCACTTGATCCTCGTGGCATTTAACCTTTCCATAACAATCATCACATAAATAATCCCTAAATCTAGAAAACTTTTCACATTTATGTTTTGAACATTCGCATCTTACTAAACCCTTAATTGGTTGTCTTCCTTTTTCTACACCTTTCTTTGTTTCTTTAACTATACTCTTTTTTGTAGTTTTTTTCTTTCCAAATCCAAACATTATGACTCCCTCCAGTTACTATCACATGTATCACATCGTCCCATATAACCGTTATACCTCGGTTCATACCACCTTATAGTTAAATCCCCACATAACAGACACATATCTTCTTTTAAAATCCGTGTCAATAAAGATATTTTTTCTTCCAATTCTTTTTTAGCATTTTCGTAATACATGTAAAACTCAGGTATTATTTTTAGTTGCTCTTTCAAATGAGTTTCTATTGCAGATATTAATTTTTCATAGTTTATAATCTGTGCTTCTAATACTCCAATATATGTTAGATTTGTTTCTCCTTCAATCGGTTTTGGGTACATTGGGTATATCCACCATATGTTCACTCTCTATATATCCATTACCGTTACAGTAAATACATGGAATTTTAACAATACGAGTACCTTGTGTTACTGCTTCTTTTGGATGGGTTTTTTCATGCTCTAAAATCTCCCGTATATTATCATGTTCAATAGATGTAAATGGACAACCTACTTTCGGACATGTATATTTCATTTTAATCCCCTAAATGTATGACATTCACATCTACAATGATTTGGCATTAAATTATCTTTTATATTATCATGATTCCATACACATTTATCACACATACTCATTCTTTCTTCCTCCATTCTAATACATTTTGGATGTATTTAACTTCTTCCAATGCTCTTTCTGTCCATCTTTTATAACTATCCATTTCAAACATTTTCTTTTTGAGTAATGTTTCCAAGTCCTCTTTCGGATAATTATCATAAAAGTAATATGGATTTTCTTCACTCATCGTTCACTTCCCTCCCCGTGAATTACTCCTCTTTCCTTTCTATCTACCAGTTTTAAGATATTTTCATCCCATACTTGTTCAAGTGGAATAAATGTGGTTCCTAATAATTCACATATCTTAGTCCATGCTCTAATTCTATACCATTCAAAATCTCCCAATTCCTCTTTCATTTTAGCAAATCTTTCTGGAGTTATTTTTCCCCTATCATCCCTTTCTATTCTCTTTAAATGACCAAAAAATTCTCCAAGTTCTTCTATCATTCCCTTCAAGTAATAATCTAATGTATGCGGTGAAACATCTGTTATTGGTGCTCTTTTAGAATATTCTGTAGAATTCAAATTCCATCACTTCCTACTCTTTTATTATAATCTTCTATAACTTCATTAATCTTATCTGCTACCATAATCATGTCTTCCAAATGTCCAGTTTTAAGTTTCATCTTTCTTATCTCTTCATTTATGTATATCTTCTCAATCACATCTAAACTAACTGTGTTTGGTAATATAAATTAACACGTACAAACTTTACAGTTGCACGCACAAGAATCATCATTTGTGCATATTTCGCAACAATCACATTTAACCATAATAGTTTTTACCTAAAGGTGCTTATAAACATATAAAAAAAATAAAAAAAGAGTATGTTATTTACTCTGTGTCAATGTGTTTTCTTTCAGTGTATCCACCATATTTGCCATATTTGGACAATACTGGTGCTTCCTCGCCTGTTGTACATATGTGATCTCCACAAACTGTTTGTACTGGACTTTGGAAGTTACCGTAAGAATTTGCTCTTAGAATTGATCTTTCTGCTACTGCAGGATTTTCTGATACATTCCCTGTGTCAGATCCGTCACCAGCAAATGTTGAAGAACCACTCCAATTTGAAGCATCTGCTGAACTAACTATGCCAATGGTAAGTACCATGGCTATTAATGGCAGAATTGCTAATTTACTACTCATAAAATATGATTATACTATGGGTTATATAATCTTATAGCTTTGTTTTGAAAAGATTCAATAAAGTATAGTTATGTCCTAATCTTGCAAAGAGTCTTCTTATTGAAAACCCCCTAATATATGAAGAAACTGTGAAAATTGATGTTACTATTAAATTAGTAAGAATATCGTAATTGTTAATACCTTGTGTAAAATAAGGCAATACAAAATAGTTAATCAAAGATGATATAGCAAATCCTACTATTATATTTATAATTGTTTCCGAATGGCATTTGCCACAAGTATCTCCAGTCATTATAATATATAATGTATTATTAAGAATAATATAAAGGTATCCTATTTTTCTGGCTTTGTTATCTTTCTTTTATCCAAATATTCCTTACACTTTAGTGCTAACATTGCTACAGGAAATGGAAATTCGATCCAATCACCAAATTCCTTATGAAAATCATTTACCATTTTTTTTGTGTACCAAACTGCACTGCATGATTTTAGTTTAGCACAATTAGCACATGAACGATGTTCTATTTCATCATTACCTACTGGTTCTGACTTTTTTTCTATGTTTATTAAAGGAAACTCAACTTCTCCTTTTGGATCTGACATATAAATTTTAATGTTGAATTAGTATATAACTTTATGGAGATATCCACAATAAAGCTAAGAAAAAAGCCATACTAAGAACAGATAAACCAAGATATATTTTGATTTTTTTATGTCGTGGTAATATTTCAGGTCTATGTGGTTCATTTTTATATTTATCCCATCCCTTATCTTCAGCAAATCCCATTTTAATCAATCCTCGCTATTTTTACTACTCCTTTTTCCTTTAACTCTCTATAAAACAATCCATCTTTAAATACATTAAGTCCTTCCGTTAATATACTCATCTCTCCCATTAATACTAATACTTTTTTTAGATGTTCCATCATTTTTTTTTCTGCACCATCTTGTGCTTCCCAATTCTCTTTCTTTGATGGTAAATCTAATATTTCTTTGTAATCTTTAGCCTTTGATAATTCTGCTTCAGCTCTTTGCATTGTTTCCTTTACGATTTTTTCTATAACACCAACGAATTTAACGTTACTTTCAGTAAGCATTCTTATAAGCACCCAATAATTCGTGAACCTTACCATCAAATATTAATTTTAATACGACCTTTGGTCTCAATTTTCCTTTCCCAAATATATATAAATCCTTCAATATACTTAAGTCTTCTTTCGTTAGAGAATCGGTTTGGATTTTCAGTGTAACTACATTTTTCTCGCGTTCTGTTGTGTATCTAGTTAAAATGCCTTCTGCGTTAATCTCCTTCATTTTTATCATTCCTATGAATCCACTCGAACAAAATCAATACAAGTGTGTTTGTATCCTTTCCAAGTTCAACAAGGAGTTTATTTTGTTCTGAAACGGGCATTTTTGGAAATATCTTCAAGTCCTCAGAATATTCACTAATTGCTTTCGCTATTGAAATAAACTCACTTTCATCCTTTACTTTTCGTTGTGGTATTTTAGTCATTTTTATAAACCTCCAAAATTGTAGTTGCTCCGCTAGCCTTTGCTTTACTCACGGCATTATTAAAAAACATCCTAATATTAACGTTCTTTAGATTAACTTTATTTGTCTTGCGAATGGTTCCTTTTTCTACATCTTGAACGATAATGGGTTTTCCTGTATGTTTATCAGCTTTACAATACCATAATCTCATTACTACTTTTGTGTTTTTCATTTAGATTCCTCCCGTGTTTTTTCTGAGTATTCAGTTTCTTTATCAGTAGCTAACCACGCATTAATTCCTATTTTTTTTAATCCTTTTACTAGATTATCTATTTGTTCGTCTACGTCCATTTTACTTCTCCTTCTGTTGTGTTTCTCTTTTCTATCTTGCATTTTGAATGAAATCTTTCATGAATCTTTTTTCTTTCATTAAGAAGAGGATCTGTTTCCTTGAATTTCATATTACAAAGACTGCATTTTGCCATTAGTCATACCTCTTGAATAAATCAAATTTCATCTTCAAATCCCTTAAGAATTTTACTGAAAGTCTATAAGCTTTAATTGCTTCATATACTTCAAATATTTGATCATAGTTTAAATTATATTCCTTTAGCTTTGTTTTTGGAATACCAAAGTCGTCAATAGTTGCAATCATATCATAAACAGGGGTTATTCCTTGAATCTTTATCGTACCTTTACCTAAATTCACTTTTCTGCGTTCCCAACCACCATCAATTTTTTCAATACGAATTATTTCTTTTTTCCACACTTTTGTTAATTTGTTCTTTATTTGTTCTTCTATATCCATACTATATACACTATATACTATGAGGTATATAAACCCTTGTTTGTAAGATTAAGACAACTCTTTATGAGCTTGAACATATTGTATGCTTCCCATGGCAGGACTTTCCAAAGTAAGTCTAAGTGGCATATTATTACCTGTTTCTACTATTATGTTTTCAAATGCCATTCCAAATGTCTTTATTGCTTCTACTAAAAACTGTATTGCGAATTCACTTTTAATGTTTTCTTCTAATTGTGTTACATTACCTTCTGCCTCAACTTCTACCTTTCCTCTATCACCTTTACCCGATAGATTCATTTTGTTCTCTTCTATTTTCATTATGAAATTATCACTAACTACTGCTATATCTTTTATATAATCACTGAAATTAGCATATGGCATTATTATCTTAGATTGAAATTTAAAATTAGGAACTGGAGCATCATGTTCAATAGATATTAAACTAAGTGTAAAGTGTTTCTTATCTTCAATATGAATATCAAGAGGAGAATTTTCTTTTTGTACTTCTATTGTTATCTCGTCTCCATCTTTTGCTCTTTTTACTACTTCCAAAAAATCATTCGGCTTTATAGTAAATTTTAATTCGTCTTCTACTTCAAACTTAAGAAATCTATCTGCAGGAAATGTTACCTCCAAATATCTCACATGAGATGGTTCTAATCCTCTGAACTTTATTCCATCTTTATTGACTACAAATGTGGCTTCTTCTATGAGCCCTTGAATTGAAGAAATTGCTGTCTTAAGCTCTTTTGTTGCTTTTATTGTTCCACTGAATTTCATGATACATCTAACATTGAACCTTTGTTATTATTGTGGTACCCAAGTGATTCCAAAATGAGTATGTTGGTAGCAACAATATATTCTAATCCACCCATCCTTGATGATGGTAATCCCCATCTTGTTAATACTTCCTCAAATAATTTCTTTCCATCAACTGATTTTGTTTTCTTAGACATTTGGACACTCACTCATCATCTTATAATAAAAAACATTCACTTTCTCTTCTATTTTCCAACATGTTGTTTCATCTTCACTAAAGACTATTTTATCTATCAATGGATGTGGTATCTTTACTTCTACTTCATCAGTCATTGTTAAACCATCTTCCAAATGAACAGATATAACATTATTGGTACAATTTTGATTAAGCAAGAACCTTTTCCAACATTCTGCACCTGTAACTTGTTCATCATCTGATGTATTCGCCCATGCTGACCCATAAAGTGCTATTGCTATAATAACTAATATACCTATGAATATTGTTGATCTCTTCATAATTAGTAGTGGTTATATACCACATATAATCGTATACTTACTCTTCTTCCCATGGAAATGTTGCTTCTTCGCCTAGAAACTTCCATAATTCTCGTTCATGCTCATGACATAATCTAAAGTCATATGTATCTTCTCCCTCCCTGCTATATTGATCACATTCGTAATCCTTGTATGCTTGGCACTTGGTACAATAATTGGTAAAGTGTTCAGTCATTTCTTCAAATTCCATCTATGTATCCATGTTAATGATACATGAATATAGTTTCTTGCTCCTAGATTATAAGTAATTGTTCTGATTCTTCCATCCTTTGCCAATTCATCTTCCATTTCCTTAATACATTCTTTTAAATCATCTTCACATACTGCCTGATATTTTGATATAATTTTTAATGCTAATTTACAATTTCTGAGTAGTTTCTTGGCAATAGAACCAGCTATTGGAGGATTTCCTTTCAATTCATGCGACCATTCTATACTCTTATTATCCTCATAAATCTTCTCTAATGTTTCACTATCTTTACTCATAGTTTTAATCTCCTAATAATGTATGACAATTCATGAGCAAATTTATAATCTAGCTTATGCACCATGTAAATTCTAATATTCCATGTAAGAACCTTTTCTAGTTGTTTATCCTTATTCACGATAAAACTCCTCTATTTGTAAACATTGGTGCATAAAATAGTTAAATGTTGATTTACCCTGCACGTATCTGTTTAACTCTCTTTGAAGTTTTTCTTTTTCTTTTTTCTTATTATCACTCATTTTTTCACCTTATTTAATAAATGAAGAATACCTTTATAGTGTTTGTATAATAGTTTCGCTATTTCTCCATATCTCTTATCTTCAAAATCCATTTCAAGTACTTCCATATTTGATTCTAATACATTTTTTACATCGTCCAATGTAAGTGAATATTTTAACTTAAACTCACTTTTTCCAAATGGCTTTCTTTTCATTCTTCTTCATCTCCTCTCAGTTCTTTTATTTCTTTTTTCAGTTCTTCTATATGGTCATTCAGAAATTCTATATGTTTGTTAACCCTACCACTTGTATATGATAAAAATGATGTTTTATCACTCAGCTCCGAAAACGGCTTTATGATTTCGTTATACATTTCATCAAAATTCACATTTTTACCATAAAGATACTTATCTACATAGGTGTTTGCGAGATCTATCGGATTCATTGTGGATTACCTCTTAATTTTATCTCATCCCAATAAGCAGTTACTGATGCTCGCTTTTTCTTACAATCAACACAAGTTTCCATATTATGAGTCATTTTTTTTTATCTCCTTTTTCTTCAAGTCACTTTTACACTCAAAATCTGTGTGTAATAGTCTAAAATGATTAGTCATATGTATCCATCCTTGCGTCATTCCATGCTTCTGCACGATCTTGTCTACATCCATCACACATGGATTCAAAGTCGTCTTCATCACATGTTTCATATCCATAAGGACATGTAATTAATTCTTCTTGATTCATATTATACCTATATACTGATGGATATATAAATGCTTGTTTTTTCATTTTGAACATTCCTTACATTTACAGGTAAACCCGATAAACTGGTTTTTGTTCATACGAATTATTTGAGCACTTTCAGCACGAATTAAACAATCACTACACATGCAATCAGATATGTGACTCTCACATTTTTTGTTAAGAGTTTCATGGTGAAATCTTACCATTGCACTATATTCATTTATATTCATTTGTCAGCATACTTCCCTTGTTTTAACTCGTTTTGTAATACTGGTACTATATAATCTTCATGAACTACCGCATAATATTTATCAATTTGTTTTTTCTTTATAATGTCCCAATCACTACCATGATCTTCAGTATCAAATATTTTATATGCAATATATTTGGTCATGTTATACCTATATACTATGGTGTATATAAATGCTTGTTTGTAAAAAAAGAATTACAGTTTTTTATATACGAATACTGGCTCATATTTAAACTGATCTTTATGGGAGATTGAACTAAGAGCTAATTTTAACTCTTTTTCCAGTTTAAAGTAACCCAGCATATCAATCCAATCGGTAAAGTCCTTTACTAATGTGGGAGCCCTTTTTGTATTAGCAATATTTATTATAAGATACCCGCCTTTTTTAACACTACTTGGCATTGAGATCATTGTCCTATAAAGATAATTATATCGCCAATCCTCATATTTTGGGTATCTGTTACAACTTTGAGTTTCTTCATCTGAATATATTTCGTTATCAAAGTATGGAGGCGATGTAAACACCAAGTCTACTGGCTCTTCAAGAGCAAATTCTTCACTACCAATTTGATATAATTTTATTTCTTTTCCCTCTCCTAGTCTAAGTGCCATTTTTTTCAACCCCATAAATGTTTTAGTTGATGGTTCACATCCTATGTATTTCTTAATCCTTGGTGAACTGATTGCACCCAATAATCTACCACCAAATCCAGCACTTGGATCCCATGTTACCCCATCCCCACCATATTTATCATAAATTGCCCGTGATGCACTTGGTCTAAAATTACTTACTGCTTGAGCACCAGTTGTCCCTCTTAGTGCTTTTCTTATTCCAGAATCTGATACATATGTTCCTCTTATTAATCTTCTTGTTATTGCTTTCTTAAATAACACATCGTCACTAAAAATTTCCATTGGTGTATTCATTCTATTACACTTTATACCCCACGCGTGTGGGAAATACGTCCAAGCAGTACTTAAACAATGCATTGTTTGTCTTATTACATCATTCTTAATTACTTCATGAGTCTTAAAATACTCATCCATTTTTTTTATGCTCTTTTTTTGTTTTTCCAAGTCATCGTTATAATATGGAAATCCATTTTTTCTATAATGATCAAAAACTTCCTTTTTAAATACTTCAAGTTCCTGTTCTGTCATGTTTTTCCATTTAGACTCGTTAAAATGCATTATAGGTTATTAGTTAATTACTCTATTTAAACTAATGTCCAAACAGATTGCCACCAATCTGGATCGCTTCCATCGTTTTGCACTGTTCCATTTTTATATAAATAGTTAAGCCAACCTTTTACCCTATGTTTCTTTCCTAAGAAACCCCATTCTAGTTCAACTTCTGTTATTTCCCTTATTTCATCCGTTATCTCATCTCCTGTAAGACCTAGTGGGTTTTCCACTAATACTCTTATAATGAGATCTCCAATATCTCTGAATAAGCCAAAGTCTCCCGATAGTACAATCTTAGCATCTATTAAGAATAATTTTGCTGGTGGAGCAAATGGTAATCCGTCTATTATAAATGTCTTAGTTAAGACTAATGGTACTACAAGTCTAGCATTTACTAAAAATAATTTTGCTGGTGGAGCATATGGTATTCCATCTATTGTAAATGTTTTGCTTGGTCGTGATAATATATTGGTTGCATTTACATAACCATAATCTTGATTTGTTCCCGATAGATATTGAGAAACAGTTGGTGAAACAAATTCCCAAGTTCCTATACTAGATACAGTTACATCTTTTATGAAAAGACTAGTATTGTTACCAGCGTTAGCATCGTCCAATCCAAAACCCACTGTAATAAAGTCTTCTGTAGATCCTGCATAATTAATATCTTCACCATTTATAGTAAATGTGGCTTCTGGAGTAGGATTAGTAATTGGTAATGAACCCAAACTGCCTATTCCTTTAAATACATCTGCACTGTTGGTAGGAAAATCAACCAATGATGTTGCATCATAATCACCATCCGCTATAAAAAAGAAAGTACCAGCATTTGTTGTAGGAAATTCTTCTATAGTTATTGATATATCACTTCCTCTTCCCCCAATTAAACTCATGTCGTCTATTGTTCCATTAATCTCGTTAGCCGATCCTCCTACTTCTGATAAACTTAGTAACTTGATATAACGTAAACCTATTAATGTTGATGGTATCGAAACAACTTCAGATTCTATTAATGTTGTATAAAGTGCATCAGAATAAAGAGAAATTGTAGCTGTTGTAGCACTAGTTCTTTTAATTTTAACATAAAATATTCCAGCTACGGGTGCTGTAGCAAAATCTTGTACATTAACATTCCATGATCCATTATTGGCATACATAGCCTGAATCTTACTACTAATGCTATCACATCTTATATTTATTCCAAAAGAATCACTTACTCCTAAGTAATTAGATGTACTATCTGATAATAGAATTGAAAGAGCCTGAATATTAGGTGAACTAGCAGTAAAAACATCAATATCAAGTTTAAATCTAAATTCCCATTCTGTATCCGATACACTTCCAATACCAAGATCATAATACAATACTTCTGTAAACCCAAAATCAGTATCAAAGTCAATAGTTCCTCCTCCTGTATCAACATTTAATGCAGAGGAATTGGTTGTAGTCCAACCTGTAGCACTAGAGAAATCAAAACTAAATATATCTCCTCCCTCAATTAAATCGGATTTTCTAAACACTTTGAAAATATGTCCATGTCCATATCCTAAACCAGCCGTAGAACCGCTATGTATTTCAAATCTATTAGGAGAAGCAACTTCAGATAAAAATGTAAAATCTGGAGTTAATGGTACGGTATAATTATAATGTTCCCTAAATTGCCAAGTTGCACTAATAGTTACTAATACTGCATCTACCAAAACTGTTATTGAACTTGCTGGTGTAGGTACACAAGAATCACCATAAATACCATGTGCAGATCCAGAATTATATAATGTACTTATTTCAGCATCAGTTAATTCTCTACTCCAAATTGAATATTCATCAAGTTTTCCATCTAAAGCACTGGTAATTGATGGAAAAGTAATTCTATTTAAAATAGTTACTCTAGCATCGCTTGTAGTAGATCCAACTGCGGTTCCTATATTAGCTTCATAAAGTTTAGCAGAACCATCTACTGATGACCATAATTGATTAGTTGATGTTTTATAACCAAATGATATCATGTGCCATAGATTATCTAATGGAATTGTATTTAAAAATGCAAATCCTGAATTAGGGTTAGTTGGAGCAAATTTATAAACTTCTCCGCTTCCAGAATTATATTGTCTTACTCTTGGTATGATAAATCCACTAGATGTAGTCATTTCCAATCCTATGTTAGAGCCAGAACTATTTGCACTATTTAATAACCACATAAATCCATAATCATCACTTTGCATCCAAATATTTATTGACCAATCATGTACCTTATCAGTAATAAATGAACCTAATGTTAAAGACGTATCTGTTGCATAAAGAGCACTATTTATTCCTGTTCCCTCTACTGCAAAATTTTGACATGGGACTATTGAAGACACACCACGAGTTAATGACTGAACAACTAAATCCCAACTGCTTCCCCCTGAAGCCAAAGCTTCTGAATTATTTAAATAAGCACCGCTTGTTTCTTCAAATTTCCAATATGCTACTAAACCCATATCATCTACATTGGCTAAGTCATTAAATTCAAAGTCATCGAAAGTACCATCTATTGCTCCTGTACCTGAAAACGTAACATCATTCATTAA
>Ga0209641_10001248_pt1 | contig 22929 bp, 23 predicted proteins | sample RifCSP16_1_FD_184022 | JGI IMG/M metagenome (GOLD analysis project Ga0209641, IMG submission 184022) | Soil microbial communities from Rifle, Colorado - Rifle CSP2_sed 16_1 (SPAdes) (version 2) | ecosystem: Environmental > Terrestrial > Deep subsurface > Rock core/Sediment | place: Rifle... | reverse complement strand
AAATATTGACGATACTCTGTCTACAATTGTTTGTATTGGAGCTTTGCTGCCCTGGGCTTCTTCTACAAGCTTAATAATTTGAGCAAGGGCTGTTTCTTTACCTACTTTTGTTGCTTCAAACTTGATCATTCCCTGTCTGTTCATTGTGGCACCAATTACGGGATCACCTGCACTTTTTTCAACAGGGATGGATTCGCCAGTTAACATGGATTCATCTACAGAGGATTTACCCGAAATCACAACACCATCAACTGGAATTTTTTCACCAGGTCGGACAAAAACAAAATCTCCAACTTTTACTTCGTCTACACTTACATTTACTTCTTTTCCATCTCGTTCAATTCTTGCTTCTTTTGGACGTAAACCCATTAATTTCTTTATCGCTCCACTTGTTCTTCCTTTCGCTTTGGCTTCCAAATATTTTCCAACCCTGATCAAAGTGATGATCACTGCGGAGGTTTCGAAATATAAATGTCCAGGGATCATACCAATTAATACAAAGATGGAGTAAATGTATGCAACTGAAGATCCCATGGAAATAAGGACATCCATGTTTGCAGAACCATTTCGCAATGATTTATAAGCTCCCACATAATATTGCCAACCAACATAAAACTGAACTGGCGTTGCCAGGATAAACATTACCCAATTGAGTAGCCCATCTTGATGCAGGCTGTCCAAAATGTGGAGATCTTTAGACATTGAAATAATGAATAATGGTAAGGTAAATATTAAGCCTATGATCAATAATGTCTTTTGTTTCTTTAACTCCAATTCTCGTGCTTTGCCTTCAGCATCATCGGTGTCTGATCCAAGTTCAACTGGATCAAAACCAACAGATCGTATCTTTTTTCTAATCTCTGATTGGCTTATGACTGTTGGTATATATTTAATTTTTGCTTTTTCAGTTGCATAACTTATATGGGCTTCGATAATTCCTTCCATGTTGGAAATCGTTACCTCAAGCCGTTTGGCATCACTATCATCCGCGATTCTTTTGATCAAAATTTCTGCTTCCCCAACCGCTATACCATACCCGGCTTTTTCAATTCTGTTTACAACATCAGAAAGTTTAATTTTATCTGGATTAAATTCCACCGATGCTCTTTCTGAAGATAGATTGACAACCACTGAATTTACTCCATCCAATTTATTAATATTTCTTTCAACGGTTGCCTCACAATTGGCACAAGTCATACCAGTTATAGGTAATGTTAAATGTTTTACTAGTTCAGTCATTATTATTTCTCTTTTTAATACTATTTAAAAAGAGGAGGGATAATACCCTCCTCTTGTAAAACTTGAAATATTTAATTTACGATTAACCGGCAACTGGATAATTAATCGATGAAAGTAGCTCTTTAATTTTTTCTTCATTTGCCGGATCATCAAATTCAATCTCGACTTTTCTAGAATTTGCATCCGCTATCACTGAACTAACTCCTTCTAATTCAGATACCTCAGATTGAATTGTGTGAACACAGTGATTGCAATGAATACTTGGAACCGAATAGTAAACTTTCTTCATTATTTTCTCCTTTATGATTTATGCAAAATCATAATTTGTTTGATGTTTCGAATACTTCAATTATCTCGTTCAAAACTCTTTGGCGTTCTTTCTGATCCTCTCCTTTTACAGCAGTGATTACACAGGAATTTAAATGATTATCAAGAATTATTCCACTTACCTTCTTCAAAGCTGATTCAACAGCCTGAATTTGACGAATCACGTCTATACAGTAAGCTTCTTCATCGACCATCCGAATTATTCCCTTCAAATGACCTTCAATTGTCTTTAACCTTCTGCGAGGATCTTCATTATTCATTTTGTATTCCTACACCCTCCCCTGGGGGGATGGGTGATAGTTATTATACCCCCTTGGGAGGTTCTGTCAAGGTATATAATTTCTCATTCCACCATCACCTATACTCTATAGTGGTGTTATATATTAATAATTCCTATTTCCAAGTTTTTTATAAGGATGATCATGGCCAAAATAGCAGTCATAACCGACACAGATGCAAGCTTTTCACAAGAATTCGCAGTTTCTCATGGAATTACCATGGTTCCAATCATGGTTCAATTTGGAGAGGAGGGTTTTAGAGATACTTTTGATATTACAAATTCCCAGGTGTTCTCAAGGATTGATAAGGAAGGAAAGCTTCCAACAACTTCTGCGCCATCTCCAGGTCAATTTCGAGAATCTTTTTTGAACGCCTTTAATTCTGGGTACGAATCAGTAATTTGTTTTACTGTCAGCAGTGAAGTTAGTGCAACATATGCTTCCGCAGTGAATGCAAGAAATGAATTTCCCGATAAAGATATTTCAATCATTGATTCTAAGAGTCTTACAATGCAGCAGGGTTATATGGTTTTAGCAGCCGCCGAATCCATAGACAAGGGCTCCAGCAAAGAAGAAGCCATTGCAGCTGCATTGAATATTCGGGACCGATCTTATATGTTTGCTGCCCTTTCTACCCTAAAATACCTGGCAATGAGCGGACGAGTGGGTCATATCGCAGCAGGTTTTGCAAATTTATTAGATGTGAAACCAATTTTAACTATTCGCAATGGTAAATTGGATCTATTGGAAAAAATCAGGACACAGAAAAAAGCGTGGAGCCATACTATCGAGTTAATTTCTAATGCATCACAAGGAAAAATAATTGAAAGGATAAGTGTCATTCATGTAAATGTTCCTGAAAAAGCAGAATATTTTAAGGAATTGCTTAAATCCAGTGTTGCCTGTCCTGATTTAATTGAAACCAGAGAAATTAACCCCGGTTTATCAGTTCATTCCGGAGCAGGGATGGTAGGCGCTGTTGTCGTAACCGCAGATTAGTTCATATCCATACTGATAATCAATAATTAATAACAATTATCACAGCCCAGATTTCTTTAGTTCTTGGGGTTTGGTATAATAATTTAATATAAACAAATAGTATTCAGAAATTAAATTTATTATGTAAAGGAGGCAATAATGAGTCCATTTAAGCTGACCTATGCAACCATGTTCAATCCCCCAGAAGAATTGCACGAGAACTTTGATTCCGCATTAAAGAATGTCAGGAATGATTTAGGCCTTGATTATCCTATGTTTATTGACGGTAAAGATGTTTTTACATCAGTAAAATTCAAGGATTTTAATCCAGCGAATTTTGAACAGCTTCTTGGCACTTTCCAAAAAGGAGATTCGACACATGCAACTCAAGCATTAACTGCAGCCAGGAAAGCGTTTCCAACCTGGTCAAGAATGCATTGGAAAGAACGGATTACTTTCTTGAGAAAAGCTGCTGACAACATCGATAACCGGTTATTTAAAATGGGAGCTGCTTTATCGCTCGAGGTAGGCAAGAACCGAATGGAATCCCTGGGCGATATTGCTGAAACAGCTGATCTCATTCGATATGCATGCGAGCAAATTGAACAAAATAATGGATTTACATCTCAAATGGGGAAAGATCCATTAGTCGGTTATGAAGCACAGAATTATTCCAAGCTTCGTCCCTATGGTGTATGGGTAGTCATTAGTCCTTTTAACTTTCCGTTTGCTTTAACAGGTGGTCCTGTTGGAGCTGCGCTAGCAGCAGGAAATACGGTTGTCATCAAACCAGCAAGTGATACACCCTGGGTTGTACGATTACTTACAGAATGCTTCAGAGATGCTGGATTACCTGATGGTGTTATTAATTACGTTACTGGCCCTGGAAGCACTCTTGGCCAATCCCTTATTGAAAGCCCAGAAGTTGACGGTATCACCTTTACTGGTTCATATGATGTTGGCATGAAGATATTCAGAGATTTTGCCAATGGAAGTTATATCAGACCAACGATATTGGAGTTGGGAGGAAAAAATCCTGTAATAGTGTCCAAACATGCTGATTTGGAACGAGCATCGATCGGAATCATACGTTCAGCGTTTGGTCTTCAAGGCCAAAAATGTTCAGCTGCTTCCCGAGTTTTTATTGAAGGCGAAGTGTATGATGAACTCGTTGACCGATTAAAAGAGATGACCGAAAAACTTGTGATTGGCGATCCCACTGAAAGAAATGTGTACCTTGGTCCGGTTGCAAATAGATATTCATATAACGATTTTCAGAATTTCACAAAGGAATTAAAGAAATCTGGAAAAATATTAACCGGAGGTGGAATATTAACTGAAGGTGCATTCTCAAAAGGTTTCTTCTGTGCTCCGACATTAGTAACTGACCTGCCTATCGACCATGTCTTGTGGAAACAAGAAATGTTTGTTCCGATCACTACAATTGCGAAAGTTGCCAATCTTCAAGAAGCCATGAAATATGCCAATGACGTGGATTACGGATTGACGGCTGGTTTTTATGGGTCTCTTGAAGAAACTGAGTGGTTCTTCGATCAAATAGAAGCTGGGGTTACATATGCTAACCGCCCACAAGGAGCTACAACTGGTGCATGGCCTGGATATCAACCCTTTGGTGGTTGGAAGGGCTCAGGATCGTCAGGGAAGAATGCCGGTGGTCGATATTATGTCCAGCTTTACATGCATGAACAGATACAAACGCTGATCAAATAAGAGATTTATATTAATTTTATTTGCAAGCCCGGAGAAACCTCTCCGGGTTTGTTTGTTTAATGTAACACAGATGCGTATGATCTCATAATTTCATTTTCACTATAATAATTGAAAATTTCAAGGTCGTATATAATATTCAGAGTACCATCCACCGAAATACTATTAGGAGCGGAGGACAATAAATGTCCAAACTTACTTCTTTAAAAAATGCGATCAATCTTCATATATCTGATGGCGATACCGTTTACGCTGCTGGTTTTACCCACCTGATCCCATTTGCCGCTGGTCATGAAATTATCCGGCAAAATAAGAAAAACCTGGTGTTGGCAAGAGCAACTCCAGATTTAATTTATGATCAAATGGTTGCAGCTGGCTGCGCTAGAAAAGTAATTTTTTCATACATGGGTAACCCCGGTGTAGGGTCCCTTAGAATCATAAGGAACGAAATACAAGCAGGTCGAATCGAATGGGAGGAATATTCCCATTTTGGAATGATCAGCCGTTTGCAGGCTGGAGCTACCGGATTACCTTTTATGCCAATGAACCAACTGGAGCAATAGACTTGGAAAATGCAAACCATAATATTAAGAGGGTCAAAGACCCATATTCTGGTCAAGATGTAATCGTTGTACCTGCATTAATTCCAGATGTTGCCATCATTCATGTTCAAAAATCTGATAAGAATGGGAATGCTCATCTATGGGGAATTATCGGTGAACAAAAAGAAGCTGCTTTTGCAGCTAAAAAAGTGATTTTAACTGCAGAAGTCATTGTAGATGAAGAAGAAATCAGGTTAGACCCTAACAGGACTATTATCCCTGGTTTTATTGTTGATGCTGTCTGCCATGTACCACATGCATGTCATCCCTCCTATGCACAAGGGTATTATGATCGTGATAATGATTTCTATCTAAATTGGGACAAAATAAGTTCCTCCATTGACTCTGTAAAAGAATGGTTGGAAAGCTGGGTTTATAAAATTCCAGATCATAATACCTATTGGAATAGACTTGGCGAAGTTGTTCACAAGAAGTTGGAGGTCCAAGCCAAAGAGAGTAAACCGATTAATTATGGGTTGTATTAACTTCCAATAAGAACATTACCATATGGTCGATCAAATAGAGAAGTCAATAATCCCGATAAAAGATCACGGTGGTCATGGTTCCTTAATCACCTTTGTCCATGCCAATGGGTATCCCCCGGGTTGTTATGAACCATTAATTACACGATTATTAAACCAGCACAAAGTCATTTCAATAATTCAAAGACCTCTTTGGAAGAATTCAAAACCTGAAGATATTGACGATTGGTATATTTTATCTGAAGATCTTATTCATTTTTTAGATCAACAAGGTATTAAATCGACAATCGCTATAGGACACTCCCTTGGAGCAGTTGTATCATTAAGGGCTGCGATAAAATATCCTGATCGTTTTAAAGCTTTGATAATACTCGACCCTGTTATTTTTCCTCCGATTTTAATTCGTCTCATAAGAATGTTCCGAAATAAAAAATTATTGTATCGTTTTCACCCATTAATAAAGGCTGCATCTCGCCGAAGAATCAATTTTTCCGATGAAGACCAAATTTTCCAAAGTTACAGAACTAAGAAGATTTTTAATTATTTGGATGACAACTATCTTCATGCATATATTCAAGGCATTATCAAAAAAGATCTTCACGGGAATATCAAGTTGAGTTATAACCCCGAATGGGAAATGCGGATATATGCGACAGGGATTTGGAATGATATGGATATCTGGGAAGGTATTGCAACTCTAAAAATTCCAGTACTAGTTATTCGAGGAAAGGAAAGTAATACCTTTTTTCTTTATACTGCAAGATTTCTAAAAACAAAACTCCCTTTTTCAACTGTAATTAATCTCAATAGATCAACGCACCTGGTTCCTCTTGAAAAGCCCAATAAGGTTGGAAGTATAATAATGAAATTCCTTGAGGAGAACTTATGAATAACCAAGATCACTCACCGGCTGAATTAATGATTATCAATGCATCACGCATGTTGCATGATGGAGATGTTGTTTTTGTAGGTGTAGGTCAACCCAACCTTGCATGCAATCTCGCAAAAAGAACTCATGCACCAAATTTAGTCATGATCTACGAAGCTGGTGTCATCGGGGCAGAACCATCAAGACTGCCGCTATCTATCGGAGACCCAACATTGGTGAGTGGTGCTTTATCAATTGTTAGCATGTATGATATTTTCTCAACGTATTTACAAAAAGGAAACGTCGATGTCGGATTTCTAGGCGGCGCACAAATTGATCGATATGGAAATATCAATTCAACATTGATCGGAAATGACTATGCGCATCCTTCTGTCAGACTCCCTGGCTCTGGCGGGTCACAAGAGATAGCAGCCTGGGCAAATCGTTGTTATGTAATGACACCACATCAGATTCGTAGATTCCCGGAAAAAGTTGATTTTTTGACTTCTGCAGGTCAATTAAGTGGAAACAATGAAAGGCGTTTATTTAATTTGAGAGGATCAGGTCCTCTTGCTGTAGTAACAGATATAGGAATCCTCGAACCGAACCATAATGGGGAATTAATCCTCACGGCTTTACATCCTGGAAAAACCATCGAACAAGCAAAAGAGAATACAGGGTGGCAATTATTAATTTCGGAAATAATGAGAACAACAGAACCACTGACCGAAAAAGAACTATCCATTCTTCACCAAGAATTAGATCCCGAAGGTCTCTATTTATAATATTCATGGAAATTACTCTCATATCGCAATCACAAGACTCATATGAATGAATTTATTCATTATTTCAATCAATTTCCATTATTCTTACAGTATATTTTTAAAATTGTAGGATTATTCCTCTCTTCGTGGATTCTCAGTGAGCTTTTTAGTTTGATGGCAAAATTTACACTAAGGAAGAGAAAAGCTTTTGGCGATCACATCATATCTGAAGAAAGAACTGAGACGTTGTTTTCATTAATTAAAGGCATTATTAAAGTACTCAATTTTTCAGTTGCTTGCTTATTGAGTATTTCATTATTTGTTGATGCAAGCACATTAATTTGGATGGTTGGTTTATTTGGTGCAGGTTTCGGGTTATCTGCCAGGCCACTCATAAGCGATGTTATGGCTGGAGCAAGTTTTATATTTGAAGATACTTTTGCCGTTGGTGAAAAAGTGGAAATCCTGGGGGTTGAAGGAGTAATTGAAACGATAACCTTAAGAACTACATGGCTCCGAGCTCCTTCCGGAGAAATTTATACAATTCCCAATGGTGATATCAGAATGCTTAGAAATTTTAGCAGGGGTCGATTCTCTTCAGTAAAAATAACTCTTAAGATTCATACAACTGACCTTGACAGAACCCTCCAAATTTTAGATGAACTGGGTAAAAACTCAATGGATACCTTCCCCAATTTAATTGAACCGTGGAAAGTGATAAATACTACCGGCGAAATGGCTTCAATCATTGAACTGGAGTTGTTGGCAAAGGCTAGGTTGGGTTTTGCAGCAGAAATGCGAACAAGGTTACTTGGGATTATCCAGGCATCACTCACCTCAGCGAATATTGATCTTGAAGATCGAAAACTGTAAAACTAATAAAAATAATTAAGTAATTAATCATATTTTTAAGGATTATTTTAAATGCAAGCTTTCATCGCAGCAATTCCCATCCTCATCATTTTGGTCCTTATGGTAGGTTATCGTTGGGGTGCAGCCAGGGCAGGATCCGCCGGGTACATCTCTGCATTTATTATTGCGATCCTGTTTTTTGGTGCAAATTCCGAAATATTAGCCTATGCGCATACGCGGGCATTATTACTTTCCCTGGATGTATTGTTGATAGTATGGTCAGCATTTTTACTGTTTCAGGTTGCCAATGAAGCTGGTGCAATAAAAATAATAGGAAATGCATTACCGCATTTAACTCAAGACAAGGGAATGCAAGCCATCTTAATTGGATGGGTCTTTGCATCTTTCCTTCAGGGGGCTGGTGGTTTTGGAGTACCAGTCGCTGTCACTGCTCCATTATTGGTTGGGTTGGGATTTAATCCAATTACAGCAGTCGTCATTCCTTCCATCGGGCATGGATGGGCAGTTAATTTTGGATCACTTGGATCTGCATTTAATGCCTTATTATCTGCAACCAACTTAAGTTCCGAAATATTGGCACCAGCAGCAGCAATTATCTTGATTTTTGCTGTACTAATTACCGGTGTTTTTGTTTCCCATGCAGCTGATGGTTGGAAAGGAGTGAAAAGACTTTTTATAAAAGCAATGATAATTGGTCTGGTTATGGGTTTTACCCAATACTTTATCGCAGTTGCGGGTTTGTGGAATATCGCAGCTTTTGGTGGAGGCTTGGCAGGATTAATCGTGAGTTTTCCTCTGGCTCAATGGAAGAATGGAATTAATCACCAAAATAATAACAAAATTGATGTTCGAACACTTCTGATTGCGTTAACTGCATACGGAGTATTAATTCTATTGACGGTAACGATTCTTCTAATCCCCGCAATAAAGGACTTCTTTAGCCAGGTAGTAATAGAATACCATTTCCCCAAAATCATCACAAACTTGGGTTATATAACAGAAGCAGGAGCCAACAGACCAATCAAGGTTTTTTCACATGCAGGTGCCATTTTGGTGTATTCATCAATTATTTCATACCTGATCTATAAGAAAGCAGGAAAATACCAGGAAGGATCTGCAAAAAGAATTGTTAATAACACGTTTTCTAGTGTCTTGTCTTCGAGTTTGAGTATTCTTGAAATGGTTGCCATGGCTATGATCATGCAATTATCAGGGATGACCGAGTCTATTGCACAAGGATTGGCTACATCGTTAGGAGTTGCTTACCCTTTCATCGCACCCTGGATTGGAGCTTTGGGTGCTATTATGACTGGTTCAAACACCAACTCCAATGTGATATTTGCATCTCTTCAAATGCGCACAGCAGAACTCTTATCGTATTCATTACCCATCATATTGGCAGCTCAAACCGCAGGAGCAGGGTTGGCTTCCGTCCTTGCTCCCACCAAGGTGATTGTTGGCGCAAGCACTGCGGGTATGGAAGGTCGCGAAGGTGAGATAATGCGATCCTTGATCATTTATGTTGGTATTCTTTTACTTCTGGTAAGCGGATTAACAGCTATCGGAATCTGGATAATGGATTAAATAGATGCTAAAGAATAAATCAACCCGACATAGAATTACCTTTATCCTCATAACTCTTTCATCAATTTTTTTAATCCCCATCATTTCGACAGGATTGACTTCAATTATTTGGGGATTACTTGGAATCATTATTCTTGCTAACTTGATTAACTTATTCTTTACTTAATTGCTTATGCCCTCACCATTTAAAGTGATTTTATTCGATTTAGGAAATACTTTGATTCATTCCATTGAACCATGGAATGAAATACTTTATAAAGCACTTCAGGTATTCTATCGAACAGCCGCATCAATGGAGCCATCAATCGAGAACAAGATTACTGTTAACGATATTCAGGATTGTATGAATCATTATTATGATCAACGCGTCCTGGACTTAATTGAAACAAATTCCTTCAATATCTTAAAATCCTATTTGAAAGCAAAGGAAATAAATACTTTATCGGATAATGACTTACGCATGGCTTTGAATGCCATGTACTCGATAACGCAATTAAACTGGAGGCTCGAAATTGATGCCATTCCCACACTATCTGCACTTCGTGGCCAGGGTTACAGCTTAGGGTTATTATCAAACGCTGCAGATGATATCGATGTTCAGCAATTGGTCGATCATTGGGAACTCAGGCAGTATTTCAAATTTATCCTGACCTCAGCTGCGTGTGGATACCGGAAACCTCATTCATTAATGTTCCACGAAGCAATTTCATATTTTAATGTTGAACCTGGTAATGTAATGATGGTCGGCGATACTCTAAAGGCAGATATATTAGGTGCAAATAGAATGGATATTTTCAGTGTTTGGATCAACCGCAGATCGTTACACCAGCGAAATGATCTCGAGATAATTCCCAAGGCAACCATCCAATCTCTCGGGGAATTGATCCCCCTCATTAATAATTTAAATCAACAATTTTAAATATAATTATTTAAGCAAGCAGGATAACTCTTCATGGCAGGTAATAACTTAAGTGACCGGAAAGACATAAGAGCATATTTTGCTCTTTTTCTTGGAATATCAGCATTAAGTCTTACTGCCATGTTTGTCCGTTGGGCAGATGCTCCAGGCACGATTTCCGGTTTTTACAGGTTATTTTTCTCTTCCTTGATTCTTATACCTGTTGTAATAATTCGAGGAAAGAAAAAGTTTCAGATCACAAGGAATAATATATTATTCCCGATTTTAGGAGGGGTTTTTACGGCATTCGATTTTGCTTTTTGGAACACTTCTGTTTTCTTTACATCAGCCTCTAATTCAACCTTATTAGGAAATACAGCCCCCATATGGATTGGTCTAGTAACAATTTTTGTTTTTCGTGAAAAAGTTCCACTTGGTTTCTGGATTGGGTTATTTCTGGCATTATTTGGTGCTGGAATGGTCTTAGGAAATGATCTGATGATTCACACTGATCTTGGAATTGGTGATCTCATGGCAATAACTGCTGGATTCTTCTATGCAGGTTACCTTCTGGCGACACAATTTGGAAGAAAAAGTATGGATCCAATATCATATATGGTAGTAATGGTGATATCTGCAAGTATTTTCTCATTTATTATTAATGCCATTCTTGGAGTCCCTTTTATAGGGTACTCATCCCAATCTTGGATTATGTTCATAATAATGGCTTTTATTTCACAAATTCTTGGTTATATCTCAATAACATTTGCTCTCGGACATCTGCCAGCATCGCTAGTTTCACCAACAATGATTGCTCAACCGATCCTTACGACACTTCTCGCTATCCCACTTCTCAAAGAATTACCCCAAATATTTCAAATTATCGGTGGAATTATTGCTCTTGCAGGAATATTCCTGGTTCATTTATCCAATAACAGGAAGTTGCCTCTTATCATCTGATCATTAATTCGCCAATGATTATATTGATGAGAATTACTTGCACCTTGGTCTAATTTAGATATCCACAAAAAGAGCTATAGGAGATTGAAGAATCTCTCCCAAGTGCTGCATAAACCTTGCTGCCTCTGCACCGTCACTTATCCTGTGATCAACAGAAATAGTTGCTTTCATCACCATACCGATCTGAATGGAACCGTTTTCAATTACAGGAACTTCTTTCGCTGTACCTAATGCAAGGATAGCGGCTTCAGGTGGATTGATAATTGCTATGAATTCATCGACATCGTACATTCCTAAATTTGATATCGAAAATGTTGAACCTTCTATGTCGGAAGGTTTAACTTTACCAGCTCTAGCTCTTTCTGCCATTTCTTTAGTTTCCCTGGAAATCTGAATCAAAGACTTGGTATCTGTGTCTTTACAAACAACTGTCATTAATCCTTCCTCGACAGAAACAGCGATTCCAATGTTTATTGATCCATGTTGAATCACCTGATCATTATCATTTATCGATGCATTTAGATTCTTAAACCTTCTTAAAGCTACTGCAGTTGCTTTTACCACCAGATCATTCACTGAGATCTTGGCTTTTCCATCCATAGCATCATTAAATTGGGTGCGAAGGTCAAATAACTTATCAACCCCGAAGTTTCTTGTTATGTAAAAATGTGGTATTGATTTTTTTGAAGATGTCATTCTTTTTCCAATGATCATCCTCAACTTTTTCAATGGAACGATTTGGTCTTTGTCATTTTGGACAGAAGAAATTCCTTGATCCTTAATAAATAAGTCAATATCATTTTTAACGATTCTTCCGGATGGACCGGATCCTTTTAAATTCTCTAATGGAATTCCATATTCTTTAGCCAATTTTCTTGCCAAAGGTGAAATAAGAAATCGTGATTTGGAGGTGTCCATGACTTGACCAGACGCATGATCTTCCACTTTCTTGGTTTTTTCTTTTCCCTCCTGGTTTCGTTTTGTTTTCGGAACTTTTAGTTCATCTTTTATAAGGGATATTGAAGATATGTCCTCGTCTTCGGTTCCGATAATTGCCATAGGTTGGTTCACAGGTAAAATTGAACCCTGCTCAACAAGAATTTGTCTAAGAACACCTGAATAATTGGATTCCACTTCTACAGTCGCTTTATCAGTTTCGATTTCAGCAATAACATCTCCCTTTTCAATAATATCTCCTTCTCGTTTAACCCACCTAACCAATGTTCCTTCCGCCATATCAAAACCTAATTTTGGCATTGTGATGATATCAGCCATTAAGGACCTCCTTGGCTGCTATAATTATGTCCTTTATTTGAGGTAATGCAGCTTGTTCCAAATTTCGATTGTATGGAAGAGGCACTTCTTTTTGAGCTACCCGAATAATTGGAGCATCCACATAATCGAAAGCTTCTTCATATATTCGTGAACTGATTTCTGCACCTACTCCAAAGCTCTTCCACCCTTCTTCAACTATTACGGCTCGATTAGTTTTCTTAAAGGATTCAATCACCGGACCCATATCCAACGGGCGTAGAGTTCTAAGATCTACTATTTCAGCATCAATTCCATCCTTTATAAGCTCATCTGCTGCATTTAATGACAATTCCAATCCTTTTGAATAACTAATTATCGTTAGATCTTTCCCTTTACGACATATCTTTGAAACACCGATCGGAGTTGTGTAATCACCGTCCGGCACTTCGCCTCGAACTTGATACATGGTTGCATGTTCAATGAACATTATAGGATCATTGGATCGGATTGCAGATTTTAACAAACCTTTAGCGTCTTCAGGAGATCCAGGTGCAACGACCTTTAATCCTGGAAAATGTGCAAATATTGCATCAGGTGTCTGCGAATGAGTAGCACCTAACTGTCTTCCTCCACCGCTTACTGTTCTAATCACCAAAGGTAAAACGAACTGACCATTGAACATATAGTGTAATTTTGCTGCTTCGTTCACAATATGATCCATTGCTGAAAAAGCGAAGTTGATCGTCATAATTTCTGCGATTGGTCTTAATCCAGTTAAAGCTGCTCCAATAGCAGCACCGACAATAACAGATTCTGCAATGGGGGTATCCCTTACTCTTTCTTCTCCAAAATGATCATAAAAACCTTTTGTTACTGCATAAGTACCACCCCATAACCCAACTTCTTCTCCCATAATAAATACATCGGAGTCTCTTTCCATTTCTTCCCATAATGCACGGGATATCGCCTCCCGCATTGATATTCTTTCCATTAACCCTCTTTCAGCATACTAATCGGTGAAATATGTATTCTTGAATAATTCTTCTATCTTTGGCTCGGGACTGTTCTCCGCAAACCTGACAGATTCAGCAACATCATCCTCTGCTTTATTTTCAATTTCCAGCAGCTGTTTCTCAGTTGAGATCTTTTCGCGCATAAGATATTTCCTGAAATTTCCAATAGGATCATCTTCTTCCCATTTTTTAATTTCATCATTGGTTCGATAGCGTTCTGGGTCACCCATAGAATGACCTCTGAAACGATAAGTCATGATTTCTAATAAATATGGACCTTTTCCCGATCTAACTTGCATCAACGCCTCTATGGAAGATTTTCGAACAGCCATAATATCCATTCCGTCTACTCTTTCATTTGGGATTCCATAACCTTCCGCCTTTTGCCTGATCTCAGTAACAGCTGAAGCTTTATTCACCTGGGTCCCCATTCCATACTTATTGTTTTCACAAACCCAAAGAACCTGAAGATTCCATACTTTTGAGAGATTCAAGGCTTCATGGAAATAACCAATATTGGTAGCACCTTCACCAAACATACATATTGTTACCGAATCCTTCTTTTTATATAAATCTCCAAGAGCCAATCCTGCAGCAATCGGCAGATGTGATCCGACTATTGCATGACCTCCCCAAAAATTCTTTGAGGGGTCAGCCATATGCATTGAACCACCTCTTCCCCCAGAAACTCCTGTCGCTTTCCCCAATAATTCAGCCAGTATTTCTTTCATAGCGAGTCCACAGTTTAAAGCAACTCCATGATCTCGATATGCGGTTATGACGCGGTCCTGGGGTAACCTTGCAGAGATTAATCCTGTGCTGACTGCCTCTTGGCCGATATAAAGGTGAAGAAAACCTCCAATTTTTCCTTGTTGGTACAACTCAGCCGCTTTTTCTTCCATTCTTCTGATTTGAACCATTTGATAATACATATCTAAATAATTAATTTCATTTACCATAAATAATCCTATCAATTGGATTTTGATTAATATTTATTATTATATTCTAGTTTAATAATTATTTTATTGGAATAACGAATGAATGGAGGAAATTGTTTAAGTTTTACGATATTCAGGAAAATGTCAGATGCCACTTTATCAAGCCGATTAATATTTTCCAAAACTTTCTTTCAAATTATTGTAGGAATCAGCTTATTTTCAATAACCGGAAATTTGATTATTATTTGGGTTATATAATTAATAAACAAAAGGTTATTTAATTTTATTGATTTGACATTCACATAACCATCGATTATCCTTTATATATCCGGGTGGGTCCGGAGCGGCAGAAACCTGCGAACCCCGCCAGGTCCGAGAGGAAGCAGCGGTAAGGAGGGTTTTTTGGGTGCCTTCGGGAAACCTACCCGGATATTTTTTGTGGAAGGATCACCTTGTATCAGAAAAAAAACCACCGTATGGTGGTTTTTTTTTGATTTTATCCGCCAGTATTATTGCATTGGATTGGATGAAACCCAATCATAACCAATATGGATTTCAACGTCTGATGCAGCATTAAAATCTAAAACGAATCTTATTTGGGAATTATCAAGATTCATTGTTTCCAATAGGAATTGCAGTGTATAAGGGTTTCCAGTATGATCAATCACAATTGTTTTATAAGCCCCATCGGAAGAATTTCCTGCGGAGATTGTGTTCAATCCTTTGCTGTTAAAAAATTCTGATGTACGATTGACAATTCCGTTATCTCCTACACTGCTGAAAACTGATATCCTGGCAGCTTCGTTTACAACTTTAGTATTTAGATCACCTTCAGCTAAGGGAGCAATTGCTCCCCCAGTTTCAAACATTTGGTCACGCAGTATTCGAATCTTATCAGGGATTGGTTTAAGAACATCTGCAGTACCTCCATTGTCTGGCAATGATAATGTGATTGGCACTGCCATAGTAAAATCAATAACACCTTTCTGTATCTCCAAATCATCCTGATGATTAAATAACAGGATTAATAATCTTACTAAATCATCAATGGTCATGTTGGTATTGACACCAGACGATAGATCGTTATAGAGACGAACTATGGCTGGTGCTATGTCAACAACTGGATGGAAAAATCTGTCTAACACAGCCATGATTACCTGTTGTTGCCTTTTTGCACGGTCGATATCACCATCTTTTGTTTTTCTGGCTCGAGCATATGCCAAGGCAAGATCTCCCGGTATTGATACAGTCTCACCTGCCTTTAAAGTTATCGGAATATCTCCATCCCCAATGCGGTCAATTGTTACATCCTGTTCAGGGGTTACAACAATACCACCTATTTCATCAATTACCTTTTCAAAAACGTGAAAGTCTACCTGTGCATAATAGGTGATTGGGATACCAAGAAAATCTTCAACAGTTCTCACTGCCAAACCAGGGCCACCACCAGGAAGTTTCCAGCTTTCTCCCAGAGAATAAGCCGTATTAATCCTGTTGTATCCAAAATCTGGGATATTTACCCACATATCTCTGGGTATGGACAACATTCCTGCTTTAAAACTAATAGGATCCAGAGTTAGAAGCATCATCGTGTCCGATCGTGGAGCACCAGATCCTGCCTGCCAATCTCGAAGATCAAGTCCGATTATCAATACCGTTACTCTTTCGACCCCATCCCAAGGTGGTGGTATTTTATCACCAGGAACGCCTACAATTGGATTTGTTGCCTCAAGAGTGGAATTTGCCAAAGATGTTGTACCTGGTTGAAGTGTAATATCTTGGGTTGGAGATGAATTATTTTCAGACACTAAACACTTTGGTGGTACTTCTCCTGGAAGAGATGTTATTCGCCAACATGTTGTGAAATTCTTGACTAGAAAGAATAGTCCAATTGTTAATAACAAGCTTATAGACCAAATAATTATCTGGCTTAATGATGGTTTAATTTTTTCAATCGTTTTTTTCATAAATATTTTGGTCCTTACTTAAATTTCTTAACCTGGTTGTAGATATACCATATCCATGGCAAGTTTGGTTAATCCTTCTTCAGACCAATATGCAACCAGATGCGATTGATCGTTCAATCCTGAGAAGAATACTGAAATAGCTCCTGTATCTCCGATTTTAGCCAATGCCCGGAATGCTTCAATTCTGGCAAGACCTTCAAGTTCTCCCAACTTATCTAATATTTTCGAAACAGCGCTTGCCCCAATAGATATTAAAGCATTGGCTGCCAGGTTTGCCATTAATGGATCATAGTCTTCCAACAGATCTACCAATAAATCTAGAGCAGAAACCGTTGGATGATTTAAGATAGCCAGGGCAGCACATTTACGTACTTCAACAGAGTCATCTCCAAGCATTCTAATAATTTGGTCATAAGGAGGGTCTTCCATCAATGAGAGAGTTCGTACTGCCCACCATCTTTCGTCTTCAACTTGAGATTCAAGTAAATATTCCAATTTAGGAATAATCATATCTCCAAAAGAAGAAATAACCTTTGCTGAATCCTCTGCCTGATTATCATCACCACATGTGAATTTCTCGAGTAAGACAGTCAACTCATTATTCATTATTACTTCATTGGAGGTGGAGGAATTTGAAGATCTTCTTCTTTAATATTTATCCACTTGTCACCTTCGTCAATAAGCATAACAGGAATTTCATCTATTATCGGATATTTTCGCCCACAATCTAGGCAAATCAACCATTCATCCTTGTATAATTTGAGAAAGCCATCTTTCTCTTTTACACAGGAAGGACACCGTAAGATTGCCAACAATTCCTTGTTTATCATTTTTGACTCCACGTATTCCCGAATATTAATTCTATCATTCAATTATTGACAAATACCTTTATCTTCTGCTTTGGCTTTAGGGTCAGAGACTCCAGAACCATATTGGCAAATTGCCTGCCAGGGTTCATAAGAAGTAACATACTTATCTTCAAAATATAACTGTCCATTTTTCATGACTGTTCTTGTAATCGTTACATCCGCTCCATCGGCAGACCAATCCACCTGTTTCATTTCGTTAAGTCCTAGATCAGGGTTTTCTTGAAAAATCGGATCAGGAGCAGATTTAATGTTTTGTAATCCTGTTGTATTCCAAACCACTGATCGTCCATCGTTGGTCGAATAGAATTTCCAGGTCAGACTATGTGATTGAACATTCACATAGGTTTCCATTAGAAGCCAATATTGACTATCGTTAGTAAATTTAAAATCGACTAGGGGAACATAGACGGTTGCATCCAGCCCAGCCCATTTGCTGTCCTTTGCACCTGAATATGTTTGCTCGTAATACCCTACTCTGTATGCATGAGGATGCCTCTCAACAACAGGATAACCACCCAAGAAAACTGTTCGGAATAATGTAGTGCTTACCTGGCAGACACCGCCTCCAACACCGACAATTGTACGGTTATCATAGATGATCAACGCTTCTGCATATCCATTGTCAAGGCTAATATCACCCAATGCATTACTCATAGAGAAGGTTTCACCAGGAGCAACCAAAATACCATGGAATCGACTAGAAGCAGTCTGAATATTTTGTATTCTCTCGTTGCTTGATCCCCAGAAATAAGTGGAAACTGATGAGACCAACTCAGTTATTCCCAATTCTGCAGCAGTTACACTATCTCCAATTTGGGGAGTGTCAATATCCAGAACCAGATCAATTTGATTTGAACCTCTATTGACCTCCTCGCGAATAGAATTTAATGTACCTTCAAGGTTTATTTTTCTTCCGACTAATTCATTCTGAATTAAATCCAATTGGCGAGTATCATCATTGAATATAAATTTCGCATTTTGTGAGTTTCTCTCAATAGTTTCACCAATCTGGTTTAGTAATGGAATTAATTGTGAGTCATAGATACCTACCTGGAATTCTGCTGATTCACCTGTGTATTTTCTTTCAATCCTCAATATATTAGACAAAGTGGTTGGTTCAATCATCCAAGGTCCGGGATCATCGCCAGATTGATCTGAAAGTTTAATGATCATGGGTGATTTTAATAGGTTACTCAATACGGTAACCATGGAATCCACATTCAGAATTGAAGGATGAACTTCTTCAACCAGTAAAGGTATTTCAGCATTCTGTAAAGATTTTAAAGAATCAGACACACTTACAAGTGTTTTATCAATATTCAGAATTCGACCAATCTTTCCATTAGAGGAAATTATTTGAACACCATCCAAATAAAGATCAGCTTCCACAACAGGAGTCTCTATTTGGTTAGCAATATTTTTCAAATATCCTGAAGCAACTCTCTCATCATAAATTATCATAGCTGGTAAATTCAGACCTTTTAAATAAACTCCTGTTTGAGTTGCAATGTTTTTTATGAATCCTTCATTCCTACCAATTTGATATGCATGGCGAATAGTCTCCGGAATATTGATCAACAAACCTAATTCAATTGGTGCTGCTTCCCACCGACGGTCACCATAAATAAATGAAATTCTTCCATCCAATGGGTAATTTATTACCTCAGTTATTCTTTTAGATGCTTCATCAATAGTTAAACCAGAAATATCAATCCCTGAAACTGTAACTCCAGAAATAATTCTTCCTTCATAGTTACTTTGGTAAATTGTTATTACGACAAATGCCACTACCAGAATTAGTAATAGACTAATAAGCAATGCCATAGCTATTTGTTTTGTGTAATTTATTATTGGTTTTTTTGATTGAAAGATAGGGTCAGCCATGACGAGATTATACACTTTTCATTGAATCTTGGTTTTTCTTCTCAGGGCAAGACTTGGGATAAACATTGGAGTGTGCAGTTTATATATTCCATAATCATTTCCAAAGTTTTTTTTTCTAGTCGTTTTTCCTCGAAATGAGCACCAATTACAATATATATGGTTAACCCTATTGTTAATGTCAATCTGTTCATCGTCATAACTGGATTTAGCCATAATATCAGCAACCCTAAACTATAAAGTGGATGTCGGACTATACGATATAAACCATCGGTTATCATCTGTTCTTTTGAATTCAAATCCATATTGCTTTTGAATTCAATGCCTAAAAATATTAAGAGACCTGATTGTCTAATGCCGATAATCATTAAACCTGCCGCTGCAACTTGGATTAAAAAAGATACCAGAATCCATGGATAAGTAATTGTGTAGATTGGCTTGTCCGCTAACCAAATAACGAGATAAACAATAGGAAATAAGCTAACAATTGAAAATATATTATAGAATATTCGGTAAAACCTGCTCATCGTTTTACTGATATTACCAAGTAATAACTTGCTCTTGTCTGTAGCTAATATTGAATGCAAAGCACCCCATACGAATATAGCAACACAGATGATAAAAACACTTTTCATATAATTCCGGCTTTCATATGTTTTTTTAATTCCTTTGTGATTATTTCTTTTCAATAATAGAAAGTAAATTGAGGTATTCATCATAAAATAAATCTGCTATCTTTGGATCATGAATAATCAATATGTTCTCATCATTTTCATATTCAGCATTGTTGCTGAAATTATATGATCCAGTTATGACAATTTGGTTATCAATAATGATTACTTTGTGATGCATCAACCTGGACTCTCATCTAAATACAAATTAATCCCTGCTTTTTGAAAGGATTCGAATTCTGAACCCTGATTTCCCTTTGCTTGTCCTGAATCCATAATGCCCACTATTGTAATTCCTTCCTGAAATCTATCAAGAATCGCATTACCAATCTTATCTGAAGTTAATGTATAGGCCAAAAGAACAATACTATTTTGTGCTCGATTAATTTGAGCTACTATTATTTGGGAAACGCCATCATCTGGAGAAAAATATACTTCGACCAACTTACCTCCGACTATGACCATTGGTTCCGGAGTAAATGGCATAATATCATCCCCAAACATATCCATTTCAAACATTTCATTAAATTCAGACACATAATCCATTGCTAATTTAATTGAATGGATGTGTACGAGGTTGTTATTATCATAATAAGCACTTCCCACTGTGTAATTCATGGAACCTGTCCAAACATCCTGTCTATCTATTACAATAAATTTATTATGCATTAGGCTTTCCTTACTATCCCCCAACACCTTGATCCCACCATCCAGCAATTCCTGGATCACATCATCAGAAAGGTTATCACTGTCAGTAATTATCCTGACAAGTACACCTCTATCATTCGCATCCAATAATGCATCCCTCATATCCCATAGATTAATACTGTAAATTGCCATGTCGATTGATATTCTCGCAGATTCAATAGCTCTTATCATCTCCATTTCAGGACCATAGGTATAGGCTTCTCCTGTAATTTTTGTTGGGTTACTAAAAAATACCTCGATATCACTATACCCGCTCATTACTTCGTAGGTTGTGGAAACATCTGAAGAAGCGTTTGAGCAACTCACCATTATTAACATAATTGCAAGAATAAGAATATTTTTCATTTTCTGGACCCGGGTCAGGATGAAGATACAAAGCAGTATAATCCATCCTGTGAGTTTTCCTTCATCCCCCAACCGTCAAATAGCGAAAGCAACTGGGATCATCATGGTTGCGTTTATATTCAGCCAATTAGCTGGATTATTTCGCAGAATACTCGTTGCCAGGTTATTTGGCGCCTCAATCGAACTGGATGCTTTTATAGCAGCAAACCGTGTCTCTGAAACCTTATTCAATCTCATTGCAGGTGGAGCTTTGGGATCAGCCTTTATCCCAATATATTCTTCTTTCCTTGTAAAAGGTGATAATAAAAGTGCTTGGAAATTAGCCTCATCCATAGGTAATCTTGTAACATTAATATTAACCCTGTTAGCAATCGTTACATTTATATTTTCTCCTCAGATTGTTAAGTATGCACTTGCCCCTGGATTGGCTTCTGATCCCAACTTGTTTCAATTAACAATTCAACTATTAAGAATCCAGCTTGTATCTTCAATTTTATTTGGAATCAGTGGTCTGATGATGGGAATTCTCAATTCTCATCAAGTTTTTCTGGTTCCAGCGTTAACTCCCGCAATGTATCAGGTGGGAATGATCATTGGTGTTTACTTGTTTTCCCCTCATCTGGGAATTTATGGTTTAGCCTGGGGAGTTGTTTTAGGTGCATTTCTTCACCTTTTGTTGCAAATTCCCAGCATTTTTAAAAAAGTAAAAAAATATTCTTTCAGTTTTGGTTTTGGGAATCAAGATGTTGGACAGGTCATTAAATTAATGATCCCAAGACTTCTGGGTGTTGCAGTTGTTCAACTGAACTTCTGGGTGAATTCAGCATTGGCAACAAATATGACCGCTGGAAGTCTTGTTGGTATTGATTATGGATTTTCTCTAATGTTAATGGCACAGGCTATTATTGCTCAGTCAGCCGCAACGGCGATGATGCCAACTCTAACCTCGCAATTTGCTTTGGGAAAGATTAACGAAGTGAGAGATTCTCTTGCAAAGACATTGCGGGGAGTTCTATTATTATCAGTTCCTGCATCGGTTGGATTGATCATCATGGCAAAACCATTAATTACATTTCTCTATCAGCGGGGAAATTTTACTAGTCATTCTACCGATCTGGTTGCCTGGGCATTGATTTGGTATTCAACAGGACTAATTGGTCATTCCTTGGTTGAAATTCTTGCGCGTGCTTTTTATTCCTTACATAATACAAGAACACCAGTAACAATTGGAATAATTGCAATGTTGCTCAATGTTGTTCTAAGCTTTTCCTTATCAGCGCTATTTTCCAAAGTTGGTTGGATGCCTCATGGTGGTCTTGCGTTAGCAAACTCCATTGCAACTTTATTAGAAGCTATAACATTGCTGTTTTTTATTCGCTTAAGACTTAATGGTTTGAACTTTCAATGGATCTTGAAGGGATTTTTTCAATTCTTATTTGCATCCGCATGTATGGGCTTCATAATATTAAGTCTATTTTCAATTCTGGGTGGAAAGCAGGTTTGGCTAGTATTGCTATCTGGTTTACTAAGTGGAGGTGGTTCCTACTTAATTATTATTGTCCTGATGAAAAATCCAGAATTAATTAGTATTTACCGGGTATTGAAGGAAAAATTTAGAGGTTGAGTCATTTTTTAATAAACCACACAACTAATGGGGTAATCAAACCAAGAATGACCCCACCCAAAGCCTCTAAAGGCGTAT
>Ga0209641_10001246_pt1 | contig 22946 bp, 23 predicted proteins | sample RifCSP16_1_FD_184022 | JGI IMG/M metagenome (GOLD analysis project Ga0209641, IMG submission 184022) | Soil microbial communities from Rifle, Colorado - Rifle CSP2_sed 16_1 (SPAdes) (version 2) | ecosystem: Environmental > Terrestrial > Deep subsurface > Rock core/Sediment | place: Rifle... | reverse complement strand
CGCCCGCCGGAACGTCGCGCGCCTGGAGGGAGACCTCGTGCGCGACCGCTTCGGCATGGGGCAGTTCCCCTCGATCTACTCGCGCGCCGTCCTCGCCTTCTCGGTCGCCGAGACCGGCGACTTCGCGGAGGGTATCGCGCGCGGCGAGGAGGCCGTGCGCCTCGGCGAGATGCTCGAGCACACCCACAGCCTGATCTTCGGCCGCCTCGGCCTGGGCTTCCTCCTCGCCCGCCAGGGAGACTTCGAGCGCGCGATCGCGACCCTCGAGCCGGCCTTCGACCTCTGCTGGACCGCGGACGTGCCCGTCGTCATGGCCACCGTCGCCGCGCCGCTTGCCTCGGCGCTGGCCCGCGTGGGCCGCGCCCGGGAGGCGATCGAGCTGCTCGATCGGGCCGTGAAGCGCGCGATCTCGATCGGCGATCCGGTCGGCCGGTGGCTCCGCACCGGCGGGCTGGCCGAGGCGTACCTGCTCTCGGGCCGAGCCGCCGAGGCCCTGCCGCTCGCGCGCCGGGCCCTCGACCTCATGCGGATCATCAAGTCGCGTGGCATGGAGACGCACGCGCTGCTGCTGCTCGCCGAGGTCGCCACCGAGGACGAGCCCGGAGCGGCCGAGGCCCACCTCGGCCAGGCGCTCGGGCTCGCCACGCGCCTCGGCATGCGGCCGGCGATCGCGCGCTGCCACCTCGGGCTCGGCGCCGTGGCGCGCCGGCTCGGACGCGGCGACGAAGCGCGCGTGGCGCTCGGGACCGCGCGCGCGATGTTCGGGGAGCTCGGGATGGACTGGTACCGCGCGCGCGCCGAGGCCGAGCTGGCGGCGGTCGCCTGAGCGGACGTTGCGGAGGGGACTCATGGGTGCTAGGGTCGGGGGCGCTGCGGCGCGACGAGCCGTGACGTTCAGGGGCTGACCAGACGGGAGGACGAGGCATGGCAGGCGCGAACTTCGTCAAGGGCGGCAGGCGCGACATCAGGATCGACAAGAAGGCGATGGCCAACAACCCCGCGTATCCGCCGTCCGGGGCGCGGAAGAAGATCTACAAGCAGAGCGAGGCCCAGCTCAAGAGCATGATCACCCCGCCGGGCCGCATCAAGGTCGGCGTGCGCGTCAAGGGGACGGAGAGCGTCGAGCAGCTCGAGATCGTCGGCCGGGGCGGCAACGTGCTCGCGCTCACGCCGGCGGTGGATCCGGGGATCGCCGCCGACCTCGGGACCGCGCTCGGCGTCGCCGCCGACGAGAAGTGGGTCACGTACAGGGCGGACTGGGACCCGGCGACGTTCGGGAGGAGGTTCGACACCAAGCTCACGCTGAACCCGTTCGAGTGTCACCCGAACGGCGTCCGCGTCTTCACGATCGCGATCACCTACGACGCGCTGTCCTTCACGAGCGACCACTACGTCTACGGCGTCAGCGTCCTCCCCGGGGAGAACAGCCAGGGCCTGCCGATCGACGTCGGCGCCGCGGCGCCGGCGAAGAAGACCGCGAAGAAGACGTCGAAGAAGAAGACCGCGAAGAAGGCGGCCAGGCCGAAGAAGCGCAAGTAGCGGGGAGCGATGAAGGACGTCCACGACCGGGAGCGACGCCCGTCGCTCACGCCGGGCGGCCGGGTCGTCGTCGACGAGGCGGAGCGGGTGCGGGACTGGTTCGACCTTCGCGTCCCGCCCCTGACCGCCCAGGCCTTCGCGCCCGACGACCTGGCGCGCGGCTTCCTCGCCCGGCACGCGGGGGCGTTCGGCTGGGCGCCGGCGCTCGCGGACCTCCGGCCCACCGCGACGCTCGAGGTCGCCGGCGCCCTGTCCGTCCGGTTCGCGCAGGAGCACCACGGCCTGCCCGTGGACGCGAGCGAGGTCATCGTCAACCTCCGCCCGGACTCGCGCGTCCACTCGGTCTACAGCCAGTACCGCTACGGCATCCCCGCGACCCTGCGCCCCGCCGCCGCCCGCGTGGACGCGGTGCACGCGCGCCAGGTCGCCGCGCGGCTCACCCGCATGTTCGCGCAGCGGGCGATCGGCCCGCCGCGCCTGATCGTGTACCCGTACCGCGAGCACGGGCTGCGCCCGGCGAACCGCTCGCGCCGTCCGCCCCGCGCCCGCGCGGCGTTCGTCCGCGCCGCGCGCGCGCGCCTGGCGCGCGCTCCCCGGCCGGCGCCCGGCGCGTACGTCCTGGCGTGGGATGTCCGCGTCGCGACGCGGCGTCCCCTCGGACGCTGGCGCGTTCTCGTGGACGCCGTGAGCGGCCGGACCCTCGACGTCCTCGACGAGCTCGCGTACGCGACCGGGCGCGGCAGGGTCTTCGACCCGAACCCGATCGTGACCAGCGGCGACCCGACGCTGTCCTGGGCCACGTCGACGGGCACTCTGAACAAGCAGCGCGCGCGGGTCGACCTCGAGAACCTCGACCCGCCCGGCGTGGACGGCAAGTACCGCCTCGACGGCCCGTGGGTCAACATGGAGGACTACGACCTGCCGACCTACGCCGAGCCGGCCCGGAAGACGCCGCGCTTCGAGTACGGCGCGAAGAGCCGCAAGTTCCTCGACGTGATGGCCTACTTCCACATCGACCGGTTCCGCCGCTACCTGGACGCCCTCGGCTTCCAGGACGTCGCCACCGCCTCGGTCGCCGTGGACCCCCAGGGCCAGGAGGGGCTCGACCAGTCGGGCACCGACGGCGTCGCGATCACCTTCGGCGAGGGCCGCGTCCCGGACGCGTCGGACGCGATGCTGATCCTGCACGAGTACGGCCACGTCATCCAGGAGTCGCTCCTCCCGACCTCGTCCACCGGCAACCACGCGAGCGGGCTCTCGGAGGGCTTCCCCGACTTCCTCGCCGCCGTGTACTACGACGACAAGCACGCGGATCCGGCGAAGACCCGCGGCCTGATGTTCTCCTGGAACTCGAACCCGACCGACGGCTTCGCGCCCGCGCGCACGTACGACCTCCCGCACCGCTTCGACGGCCCCGAGTGGGCCGCCGCCAACGCGTACGAGCGCGGCGCGATCTGGTGCTCGGCGATGTTCGAGCTCTACCGCAAGCTCGGCGGCGACGCGACGCACCGGCCGACGAAGCTCGCGGCGCGCGACCTCGTCATCCGCCTGCACCTCATCGCCCACGCCGGCATCCACCCGCTGGGGGCGACGCTCACGCAGGTCGTCCAGCAGCTCGAGGCGGCCGACGCCCACGGCCTCCACGGCAAGGTGATCCGCGACACCTTCGCGCGCCGGGGCGCGCCCGGCTACGCGCTCCCGCCCGTGGACGTCTACGTCTTCGACGGGCGCGAGGGCGGCTACGGCACGCCCGACGGCCGGGACGCCTTCACGGCGAGCCTCTGGAAGCAGGACGTCGGCGACACGCCCGACGTCTGGGTCACGGCCGGCGCGCGCGCGGGCGACGCGCCCGTCGCGCCGCGCGCGGGCCAGGCGGTCAACCTCTGGGTGCGCGTCAAGAACCGCGGGACGCTCGGCTCCGGCCCCGTCAGCGTGAAGACGTTCCGCGCGACGGCCCCCGCGATGACGTGGCCCGCCGACTGGGCGCCGCTCGACCCCGCCACGCCCGCGCTCCCGGTCCCGGACGTCGCGCCGCTTCCGGCGGCGGGCGTGGTGGCCGGCCCGTTCGCGTGGACGCCGCAGGCCGCCGGCACCGCGCACGTGCTGGTCGTGCTCGAGTGCGCGGCCGACCCGGCCGTGACGGAGACGCTGCCGGCCGGCGCCGCCGTCCCGCACCTCGACCTCGTGCCCTTCGACAACAACGTCGCCCTGCGCCGCTTCGCGGTCGCCCGGTAGAGGGCGCGCGCCCTTTTCAACCCGGGGCCGACGCTGGTATAGTGCGCGCGCCTCCCGCGGACGGGCGGCCGGCGGTGCTCGCCGAGACCAAGGAGGAAGGCCATGATGGACCGCATGGATCTGCCGGCCGGGGTGCGCGTCGGCGCCCTGGCGCTCACACTCGTCGCGGCCCTGGCGCTCGGCGGCCCGGCCGCCGCGCAGCCGGCGCTCACCGTCGGGCTCGACGGCACCTTCGCGCCGCACGCGATGCCCAGGATGGGCGGCGGCGTCGAGGGGTTCAACGTGGACATGGCCAACGAGATCGCGAAGCGTCTCGGGCGCCCGGTCAACATCGTCGCGCAGGAGTGGGCCGGGCTCATCCCCGGGCTGCAGGCCAAGCGCTTCGACTTCATGGTGGCGCCCACCACGGTGACCGCCGAGCGGGCGAAGTCCCTGCTCTTCACCGAGGGCTACCTGAACACGGACTACCAGTTCCTCCTCAAGAAGGACGCGCCCGACATCGCGAGGCTCGAGGACCTCAAGGGCAAGACGCTCTCCGTCAACCGCGGCTCGATCTACGACACGTGGGGGCGCGACAACGCGCAGAAGTACGGCTTCTCCGTGGAGAACTACAGCACCCAGACCGACGCCATCCAGGCGGTGCTCGCCGGCCGTGCCTTCGCCAACCTGGCGGGCAACACCGTGCAGGCCTGGGCCGTCAAGAAGACCCCCGCGCTCAAGCTCTCGTACACGATCAAGACCGGCCTGGTGTGGGCGATCCCGTTCCGCCGGGACGACGTGGCGATGCGCAACCAGGTCGAGGCGGTCGTCGAGTGCATGAAGCTCGACGGCGTCTTCGCGCGCCTCAGCGAGAAGTGGTTCGGGGTCAAGCCCGAGCCGGGCTCCGCGGCGGTCACCGTCTTCCCCGGCTGGGGGCAGCCGGGCTTCGAGGGCCACATCGCGGAGACGCACACGCCGACGTGCAAGTGACCCCGCGGGCGTGAGTCGCCGCCCGCCGATCCTCGACGTCGCCGGGCTGCACAAGCACTTCGGCCCGCTCCACGTGCTCCGCGGGATCGACCTCCGCGTGGCGCCGCAGGAGCTCGTGTTCATCATCGGCCCGTCCGGCTCGGGCAAGAGCACGCTGCTCCGCTGCCTGAACCGGCTCGAGGAGCCGAGCGCGGGCGCGATCGTCTTCGACGGCGTCGACGTCCTCGCCCCCGACGTGGACATCAACGCGATCCGCCGCCAGATGGGCATGGTCTTCCAGTCGTTCAACCTCTACCCGCACATGACCGCGCTCGGGAACGTCGCGCTCGCGCTCCGCAAGGTCCTGGGCCGGGGCCGCGCCGACGCCGAGGCGCTCGCCCGGGCGGCGCTCGCGCGCGTGGGGCTCTCCGACAAGGCGGGCGCGTACCCGAGCGAGCTGTCGGGCGGGCAGCAGCAGCGCGTGGCGATCGCGCGGGCGCTCGCGCTCGAGCCGAAGATCATGCTCTTCGACGAGCCCACCTCGGCGCTCGATCCCGAGCTGGTCGGCAGCGTGCTCGCGGTGATGCGCGCGATGCGCGAGTCCGGCATGACGATGGTCGTCGTGAGCCACGAGCTGCAGTTCGCGCGCGCCGCCGCGGACCGGGTCGTCTTCATCGACCACGGCGAGATCGTCGAGGAGGGCCCGCCCGCGCGGGTCTTCGGCGACCCGGCCCACGCCAGGACGCGCGAGTTCGTCGCGCGCATCGCCGGCCACCCGTGACCGACTTCCAGCGCCTGGTGTTCAGCTTCTTCAACCTCGAGGTGATGCGGCGCTACCTGCCGGCCATCCTCGACGGCTTCGTCCTCACGATCTGGCTGGCCGTCGCCGTGATCGCGACGGGCCTCGCGCTGGGCCTCGCGCTCGCGACGCTCCGCTCGGCGCAGGTCCGGCCGCTCACCTGGGCGCTCGTGCTCGTCGTGGACCTCCTGCGCGCGGTGCCGCCGCTGGTGATCATCGTCCTCTTCTACTTCGCGCTGCCCCACGTGGGCATCCGGATGAGCGGCGTCGCCGCCACCTGGGCGAGCCTCTCGCTGGTGCTCGCGGCCTACGCCGAGGAGATCTTCTGGGCCGGCATCCTCGCGGTGCCGCGCGGGCAGTGGGAAGCGGCGCGCTCCACGGGCCTCTCGTTCGGCCAGGCGCTCGCCTTCGTGGTGCTCCCGCACGCCCTGCGTCTGACCATTCCGCCGCTCACGAACCGCGCGATCGCGATCACCAAGGGCACCGCGCTCGGCTCCGTCGTCGGCGTGCCCGAGATCCTCACGCAGGCGATCACGGGCCAGTCGTTCTCGGGCAACGCCTCGCCGCTGACGCTCGGCGCGGCCGCCTACCTCGTCCTGTTCGTCCCCTTCGTGGCGGTGGGGCGCTGGGTCGAGACGCGCTTCGCCTGGAAGCGGTGACCGCGTGGACGCGCTGATCCAGAACTTCTTCAACCCGGCGATCATGCGGGCCGCGGCGCCGCTCCTGCTCAAGGGCCTCGGCATGACGGTGCTCCTCTGCCTCGTCGTGGTGCCGGCGGGGGTCGCCGGCGGGCTCGGCGTGGCGCTGCTCTCGACGGTCCGTCGCGCGTGGGTCCGCTGGCCCCTGATCGTCTACGTGGACTTCTTCCGCGCCTTCCCGCCCCTGGTGCTCCTGATCTTCATCTTCTTCGGGCTCCCCTTTCTGGGCCTCGACCTGCCCGCCTTCGCGGCCGTGGTCATCGCCTTCCTCCTGAACACCTCGAGCTACTACGGGGAGATCCTCCGCGCCGGCATCGAGAGCGTGGGCAGCGGCCAGACCGAGGCGGCGCGCTCGACCGGCCTGGGCCGCGTCCAGACGCTCGCGTACGTCGTCGTGCCGCAGGCCGTGCGCAACGTCCTGCCCGACCTCATCGGCAACACGCTCGAGGTCGTCAAGCTCACGTCGCTCGCGAGCGTGGTCGCCCTGCCCGAGCTGCTCTACGCCGCGCGCTCGGCCCAGTCGGTCACGTACAACCCCTCGCCGATCGTGCTCGCCGCGGCCGTCTACTTCGTCCTGCTCTGGCCGGGCGTGCGGCTGCTGAGCCGGCTCGAGCACCGCATGCTCGCGTCCCGGCGATGACGCCCGCCGGCGCGCGCACCGGCGTGGCGTTCAGCCGCGGCCTGGCGCCGACCGACGTCGTGGCCTGCGTGCGGCTCGCCGAGGAGCTCGGCTACGAGTCGGCGTGGGTGGCGGAGGGCCACGCGGGCGACCAGTTCGCGATCCTCGCGGCCTGCGCGACCGCCACGCGGCGCATCCTGCTGGGCACGGCGATCAGCAGCGTGTTCGTGCGGACGGCGCCGACGATCGCGATGGCGGCGGCCACGCTCGACCAGCTCTCGGGCGGCCGCTTCGTGCTCGGGCTCGGCACGAGCCATCGCGAGCAGGTCGAGCCCGAGCACGGCGTCCCCTTCATCGAGCCCACGGCGCGCCTGCGCGACACGGTGGCGATCGTCCGCGCGCTGCTCCGCGACGGCGCGGTGTCCCACGCCGGGGGCGTGCTTCGCGTCGAGCGCTTCGACCTCTGGTTCCCGCCGCTCCGCCCGGCACTGCCCGTGTACGTCGCCGCGCTCTTCCCGCGGATGCTCGAGGTCGCGGGGGAGATCGGCGACGGCGTGCTGCTCACCTGGCCCACGCTCGACGCGCCCCGGCGTGCGGCCGCGCACGTCGCGCGCGGCGCCGCGCGCGCGGGCCGGGCGCCCGGCGCCGTCGACCTCGCGTCGCTCCTGCCGTGCGCCGTCGCCGCGCGCCGGCAGGAGGCCCTCGAGGCGCTGCGCCCCTCGCTCGCCTTCTACGCGGGGTTCTTCCCGCGCTACAACCGGCTCCTCGCGGAGAGCGGGTTCCCCGACGAAGCGCGCGCGATCCGCGCCGCCTGGGAGGCCGGCGACCGCGCGCGCGCCGTGCGGGAGGTGCCGGACGCGCTGGTCGACGCGGTCGCCGTCGCGGGCACGCCCGACGAGTGTCGCGAGCGCGTCGCGCGCTACCGCCGCGCGGGCCTCGCGCTGCCGATCGTGAGCCCGCGCGGCGAGGGCGCGGACGCCCGGGGCGCGGCGATGGACGTGCTCCGCGCCTGCGCGCCCTGACCGCCCGGCGCCGCCCGCGGCCTTGCCGAGCGCGGCCGGATGCGGTATCAGCGTAGGCACCACCACGGAAGGAGAGCCGCCATGCCCCGTCACCTGAAAGTCGCCGCCGCGCAGATGGGCCCCAACAACGAGGGCGTGAGCCGCGAGGAGATCGTCGAGCGGATGCGGGGGCTGCTCGAGCAGGCCGTCCGCGAGGGCGTCGAGCTGCTCGTCTACCCCGAGATGGCGCTCACGACGTATTTCCCCAAGAAGATCCGGGACGACTACGACCAGTTCTTCGAGACCGAGGTGCCGCCCAAGGCGCTCGCGCCGCTGCTGCGGCGTGCCGCCGCCGCACGCGTGGCCGTCCACGTGGGCTTCTGCGAGAAGGCCGGCGGCCGCTACTTCAACTCGGCGCTCCTCACCGACCGCGACGGGCGCCTCTGCGGCACCTTCCGCAAGATCCACCTGCCGGGCACCAAGGCGCCCGACGGCTTCGCCCAGGTGTTCGAGCCCTACTACTTCGCCCACGGCGACACGGGCTACCGGGTCTTCGACGCCGCCGGCGCGAAGGTCGGCATCGCCATCTGCCAGGATCGCCGCTATCCCGAGAGCTACCGCTGCCTGGCGCTCCAGGGCGCCGAGCTCATCCTGATCGGCTACAACACGCCGGCCTCGCCGCTGGCGCTCGACCTCAACGAGCTCTGCATGCGCGCCGGCGCCTACGCGAACCTCTGCTTCGTCGTCGGCGTCGCCAAGGCCGGCGTCGAGGACGGCGTCGAGCTGATCGGCGGCAGCGCGATCATCAGCCCGCTCGGCCAGGTCCTCGCCCGGGCGGCGACGAGCGGCGACGAGCTGGTCGCCGCGCGGATCGACTTCGACCAGATCGCGCCGGTCCGCACGCGCTGGAACTTCCTCGGGCGCCGCCAGCCCCAGCACTACGGCGCGGTGCTCCAGCCCGTCACGGAGAAGGAACCCCACCGGTGAGCGCCCCCGCGGTGGACACGCTCGTCGCGGGCGGCCGGGTCGTGACCGCCACCGACGTCGTCGAGACGGCCGTGGCGATCGCGGGCGGCCGCATCGTCGCGCTCGGGCCCGAGTCGCACCTGCCGCGCGCCGAGCGCGTGATCGACGCCACGGGCAAGGTCGTCCTGCCCGGGCTCATCGACTGCCACCTGCACGTGGGCGCCGAGTACGACGACTGGCGGACGGCGCCGCTCGCCGCTGCGCGCACGGGCCTCACGACCCTGCTGCCGTTCGTGGTCTACGACGAGGGCGAGAGCCTGCCGCGGGCGATCGCGCGCCTGCGCGAGGAGGCCGAGGCGCGCTCCGTCCTCGACTTCGGCTTCCACGTCATCCTGAACCACGAGCCGCACATCCTGGAAGGGCTCCCGGAGGCGGTGCGCCTGGGCGTCACGTCGTTCAAGCTCTTCATGACCTACAAGAAGCGCCCCAAGCGCATGGTCTCCGACGAGTTCATCGCCAGGACCATGGACCGCCTGGCCGCGCTCGGCGGCCTCTGCCAGCTCCACTGCGAGAACGGCGACATCCTCTGCTACCTCGAGGACAAGGCGATCGCCGAGGGCCGCACGGCGCCGGCCGACTTCCCGGCGACCTGCCCCGACTGGACCGAGGAGGAGGCGATCAACCGCGCGATCCTCATCGGCCGGCTCACCGGCTGTCCGGTCTACGTCGTGCACCTCTCGACCCGGCTCGGGCTCGAGCGGATCAAGCGCGCGCAGGCCGAGGGCCAGCGCGTGTGGGCGGAGACCTGCCCGCAGTACCTGCTGCTCACCGACCGCGAGATGGAGCGCTGGGGGCCCTTCGCGAAGATCGGCCCGCCGCTCCGCCCCGCCGAGGGCCCGGACCGCGGGGCGCTCTGGGAGGGCGCGGCGGCGGGCTTCGTCGCGACCGTCGCGAGCGACCATTCGCCCCGCGTCCCCGCGGCGAAGGAGCCCGGGCGCCGGAACATCTTCGTGGACGCCGAGGGCAAGCCGATTCCCTTCGGCGCGCCGTCGCTCGAGACGCTCGTGCCGCTCGTGTACAGCGAGGGCGTCGTCAACCGCGGGCTGCCGCTCCCGTGGCTCGCGCGCGTGCTCGCCGAGAATCCGGCGCGCATCTTCGGTCTCTGGCCCCGCAAGGGCGCGATCCGGATCGGCGCCGACGCCGACCTCACCCTCTGGGACCCGGCGCCCGAGTGGACGATCCAGCAGTCGCAGCACCTCGGGATCGCCGGCTTCACGCCCTACGAGGGCTGGCGCGTGCGCGGCCGGCCGTGGATGACGCTGGTGCGCGGCCAGGTCGTGCTCAACCCCGCGGGCGAGCTCGAGCAGAAGCCCGGCTTCGGCCGTTACCTCGCCCGCGGCGCCCCGCGCCCGCCGCACGGCGGCGCGGCGGGCTGAGCCGCCGGTGAGCGACTACCTCGACCGCCTCGCGCGCCTCGTCGAGGCCACGCGGCTCGACGCGCTCCCGCCGAGCACGCTCGCCGCCGCGCGCCTCGTCCTGCTCGACACGCTCGGCGCCATCGTCGCGGGCAGCGTGCAGCCCGAGAACGCGCGCCTCGCGGCGCTCGCCGCGGCCCGCGCGCCGCGTGGCACCGCCGCCCTGCTCGGCCACCACGAGCGCGCTGACGCGCTCTGGGCGACGCTCGCCAACGCCACCGCGGGCGTCGCGCTCGAGGTGGACGAGGGCAACCGCCTCGGCGGGGGCCACCCGGCGATCCACGTCCTGCCGGGCGCGCTCGCCGTCGCCGAGGAGCGGGGCCTCGACGGCCGCCGCCTGCTCGAGGCCCTGGTCGCGGGCTACGAGGTGTGCTCGCGGCTCGGCGGCGCCACGACGCCGCGGGCGAACGTCCACTCGCACGGCACGTGGGGGACGATCGGGACCGCGGTCGCCGTCGCGCGGCTCGCCGACGCCCCCGCGGCGACGATTCGCGAGGTGATCAACCTCGCCGCGTCCATGAGCCCGGCGAACACGTGGACACCCGCCCTCGACGGCGCGACGATCCGCAACCTCTACCCCGGCCGCTCGGGCTTCCAGGGCGTGCTCGCGGTCGAGCTCCAGCGCTGCGGGTTCACCGCGCTCCGCGACGCGCCCGCCGACGTCTACGGCACGATCCTGGCCGACGGGTTCGAGCCCGCGCAGGCCGTCGCCGGGCTCGACGCGCCGGGGCGCGCCGAGCCCTACCGCATCGAGCGCGGCTACGTGAAGCTCCACGCGTGCTGCCGCTACAACCACTTCGCGCTCGACGCGGTCCAGGCGCTCCGGCACGCCCACCGCTTCGCGGCCGAGGACGTCGCGCGGGTCGAGGTGACGACGATCCCGTTCGGCGTGCGCATGGCCGAGCCCGCGCCCGCCAGCCTGCTCGGCGCCAAGTTCTCGATCCCCTGGGCCGTCGCCGCCGCGCTCGTCCTCGGCCGGACCGACCTCGCGGCGTTCGAGCCGCCCGCGCTCGGCGACGGGCGGATCCGCGATCTCGCGCGCCGGGTCGCGGTCCGCGCCGAGCCCGCGATGTCGCCGCGCCGGATCGACGCCCCGACCGCGCGCGTCCGGATCGAGCTCGCCGACGGGCGGACGCTCGAGGAGACGACGACGGTGGTCCGCGGCGACGCCGCGAGCCCGGTGGCGCCGGACGAGATCGTCGCGAAGTTCCTCGCGCTCGCCGCGCCCGTGCTCGGCGAGCCCCGCGCGCGCGCGGCGGTCGACGCCGCCCGCGCGGCGGACACGCTCAAGGACGTCGGCGAGCTGACCGCGCTCCTCGTGCCCCCGCGCGCTCAGGCCTCGTAGCCGGGCGGCGCGACGAAGCCCTGGAACTCGCGCTCGAGCAGGCGCGCGAAGGCGATGCAGGCGCGGTCGCCGTACTGCGGCCCCACGATCTGCACGCCGACGGGCAGACCGCCCGGCGTGAACCCGCACGGCGCGACGGTGGACGGCAGGTACGCCATCCCCGGGAGGCCGGCCCAGAAGAGCTGGTCCGTCGTCGGCACGTCCTTGCCGTTCACCCGGATCGTCCGCTCGTACCGCTCACCCGCGTGGTCGTGGGGGAACGCGGCCGAGGCCGCCGCGGGGCACAGCAGCAGATCCCACTCGCGGAAGAACTCGGCCCACGCCAGGCGCATGCGGTGCCGCGTCTCGTTCCAGGCGAGCCAGTCGCGGTGGGACATCGTGTTCGCGCGCGCCATCCGCGCGAAGTAGCTCTCGTCGGCGGGCGCGAGCCCGCGCGCGGTCTCGAGGTTCTTCTGGAACTCCTCCGGCGTCTGCCGCCCGGACGTGGCGGCGCGGAGGAGGTGCACGTACACGCGGTTCGCCTCGGCGGTGTCCACCGCGGGCCGCGCGTGGTCGCTCACCCTCGCGCGCTTCCGCCCGAGGAAGTCGGCGAGCGCCTGGAGCCGGTCCTGCACCTCGCGGTCCACCTCGGAGCACGGGTCGGTGAGCATGACGGCGACCCGGTGCTCGCGCAGCGTCGTCCGGCGGGGCGCGGGCAGGGCGAGCCGCCAGCCGGCCCCGTCGATCGCGTCGGCGCCGGCCATCACGCCGAGGGCGAGCGCCAGGTCGTCGGCGCTCCGCGCCAGCGGCCCGATCACCGAGATGTCCCCGGCCGCGACCCGCCCCGGCAGCGCCTGACCGCGGGGCGGCGCGATGCCGTACGTGGGCTTGTGGCCGAAGACGCCGCAGTAGTGCGCGGGGTTGCGGATCGAGGCACCGATGTCGCTGCCGGCCTCGAGGCCGGTGAGCCCCGCGGCCAGCGCCGCCGCCGAGCCGCCCGACGACCCGCCGGGCACGCGCGCGAGATCCCACGGGTTGTTGGTCGTCCCGTAGATCGCGTTGTAGCTCTGCCAGTCGGCCAGGTAGAGCGGCACGTTGGTCTTGCCGAAGAGGACGGCGCCCGCCGCCAGGAAGCGGTCCACGGCGAGCGCGTTGCGCGGCGGATAGTTGTCCTTCAGCTCCGGCAGCCCCCACGTCGTGGGCATGCCGACGACGTCGAACGACTCCTTGATCGTCATGGGCACGCCGTGGAGCGGCCCCCAGACCTCGCCGCGCGCGAGCGCACGGTCCGCGGCGCGCGCCCGCTTGCGCGCGGCGTCGAGGTCGGTCGCGATGATCGCGTTGAGCCGCGGGTTGTAGCGCTCCACGCGCGCAAGGTAGAGCTCGAGGAGCTCGAGCGCGCCGATCTTCCTGCGACGGAGGTCACTGGCGAGCTGCCGGGCCGAGCGGAACGGAAGTGTGAGCATGCCCGGACTCTAGGCGGCCCGCGTCCCGCCTGTCAAGAATGCCGCCGTGGAGACTGGGTCGCCGCGGCCCTGCCGGTCCTATAATCGAGGGGAGACCGCGAGACCACCGGAGGTCGCCATGAAGGGCGTGACGCTGCCGACCGAGACCGTGTTCGTCATGGAGATGTCCCCGATCAAGTTCGGCCTCGGCGCGATGGACGAGATCGGCTTCGACGCCAGCCGCCTCGGTATCAAGAAGGCGCTGGTCTTCACCGATCGGAACCTCGGCGAGCTCGGCCTGCCCGAGCGCGTCCGCGCGCTGCTCGAGGAGCAGGGCATCAAGGCCGACGTCTACGACGGCGTCGAGGTCGAGCCGACCGACCGCTCCATGGAGGAGGCGGCGGAGTACGCGCGCACCAAGGAGTTCGACGGGCTCGTCGCCGTCGGCGGCGGGAGCACGATCGACACCTGCAAGGCCGCGAACCTTCTCACCTGCTACCCGGCGCCGCTCCTCGACTACATCAACAAGCCGGTCGGCAAGGGCGTCCCCGTCCCCGGCCCGCTGCGGCCGCTGCTCGCGGTGCCGACGACCGCGGGCACCGGGAGCGAGACCACGGCGGTGGCGGTGACCCACGTCGTGGACCAGAACGTCAAGGCCGGCGTGTCCCACCGCCTGCTCCGGCCCGCGCTCGGCGTCGTGGATCCGCTCAACACGCTCAGCGCGCCGCCCGAGGTGACGGCGGCCGCGGGCGTCGACATCCTCACCCACGCGATCGAGTCGTACACGACGCGCCCGTACAACGCGCGGCCCAAGCACCACCCGCCCGACCGCCCCGCCTACATCGGCGCCAACCCGGCGAGCGACATCTGGTGCGAGAAGGCGATGGAGTACGTCGCGCGCTACCTGCGCCGCGCCGTGCTGAACGGGCTCGACCTCGAGGCGCGCGTACACCTGGCGCTCGCGGCGAACTACGCCGGCATCGGCTTCGGCAACGCGGGCGTGCACATCCCCCACGCGGTCGCCTACCCGATCGCCGGGCTCGTGCGCGACTACGTGCCGCGCGGGTACCGGACGCGGCACCCGCTCGTGCCGCACGGCATGTCGGTCATCCTGACGGCGCCGGCCGCCTTCCGCTTCACGTACGCGACCGCGCCCGAGCGCCACCTGCGCGCCGCCGAGCTGCTCGGTGCGCCCGTGGCGGGCCTCGGCGAGGCCGAGCGGCGCGAGGCGCTGCCCCGCGCGCTGGTCGCGCTCATGCGCGACACCGGCATCCCGAACGGCCTCACCGCGATCGGCTACACCGAGCGCGACGTCCCCGCGCTGATCGAGGGCACGCTGCGCCAGCCGCGGCTGCTCGCCGGCGCGCCGCGCCAGGTCGGCGCGACCGAGCTCGACTGGATCCTGCGCGACGCCATGCAGTACTGGTAGGACGCGTACAGGTTGTCCACCCGGTGACACCGAGTCACCCGCTGGGCCCCGACCCTTGTCCCCAACATCGTCGCGCCGCCGGCCACTTAGCCGCCGATGGGCGGCTGGCCGGCCCTTTGCAACCGCGTGACGGGAGAGGAGGACGCACCATGAAGCTCTCCCGTCGCGTGGCGCTCCCGCTGGCGCTCGCACTCGTCGTGACCGTGGCGCCCGCGCTCGCCGGACCGTCCGGGGGCCGCAGTCACGGCGCGCCGTCCCTCGGCAAGGGTCCGTCCGTCGGCAAGCACCACACGAAGAAGCCGAAGGACCTCACGCCGAAGGACGAGCCAGGCGAGCACGGGAACAAGGGCGGCGAAGTGCGCGGGCTCGACCGCGCCGACGAGGTCGCCGGCGAGCACGGCCTGAAGGGCCGCGAGAACGCCCGCTCCCGCAGGAGCCGCTGAGCGACGCCCCGGGGGGCCCAGGCGCTCCCCGGGCTCCGCGAGCTCGCCGAGCCACCGGACGCGGCGTTGCCGGGCCGGGTGGCCCGCGACCTGCGGACGATCGACGACCCGGCGGCCGCCACCGTGTTCCTCGTCACGGTTGCGATGGTGATGGTGGTGGACGCGGTCAGCTCGCGCCGGCACGCCCGGCTCGTCTGAGGCGGCGCCGGAGCCAGTCGCCCGCGGCCGCCCATTCGGCGTCCCGCACGAAGAACAGGTTCGCGCCGATCATCACCGTCGAGAACGTCACGAGCCCCATCAGGAGCGCGATGGCGGCGTGGAAGGCGACGCCCGCGACGACCCACGCGAGCCGCAGCGGCGAGAGCATCGCGAGCGGGAAGAACAGGTCGAAGAGCATCGGCGCGTAGGTCGCCGCCGTCACCACGAGCGGCGTCGTGAAGAGCGCCTGCGCCCACGGCGACGCGAAGAGCCCGACCTGGGCGATGTAGTACATGGCGACGCCGTGGTACCAGGTGGCCCCGTGGGCCTTCGCCAGGCCGGCGACGAAGTACATGATGCCGAGCTGCACCGCGATCGCGAGCACCCCGCAGTTGTGGAAGAAGACGCGCAGCGCGCCGTCGGGTGCGCGCGCGCCGGGCGGCAGCGCGAGCAGCAGGTAGACGAGGACGAGGCGCGTGATGTTGTCGCCGCCGTCGGGCAGGATCGGCGTGCGGTACTCGAGCAGCAGGAACGCGGCCAGCGCCAGCGCGACCGGCAGGCGCGACCGGACGCCCCCGAGCAGCCCGAGGGCGCCGAGCGCGAGCACGGCGAGCACGGCGAGCGTGCCGGTCTCGGTCGCGAAGGCGCGGTCGAGGAACGCAGCGGGCGCGGCGCCCACGAGCGGCGCGATCGAGCCCGTGCCGAGGCCGTGCGGCCCCCAGAGGTAGGCGGCGAACGGCCACTCGGTGAGCACCCGGTAGAGCAGCATCGCGCCCACGCTCGCCTCGAGCGCCCGCATGCCGCGCCGCTGGTGCGGGCGCTCGGCGAGCCACCGCCAGGCGCGCGGGAGCGCGGCACCGGCGCTCACGGCCGGTAGAAGGTGGCCGGCGCGACGTCGCGCTCGACCGGGTAGACGCCGACGTCGGCCAGGCGCACGCGCCGCGGCTCCGCCCCGCGCCGGGACCACGGGACCGCCGACTCGACGCGGATGCGGATGGCGACCGCCGTCGCGCCGGGCGCCGCCGCGTTGCAGAAGGACGACGCGATCCGCCGCATGAGCGTGAGCGCCTCGGCGCGCGTCAGGGCGAGCTGGCGCTCCCACGTCCGGCACGCGTCGTCGTCGCCGCCCTTGCACGCCGAGTACCACGGCTCGAGCGCCGCGCCGCCGAAGAGGTAGAGCTCGATCGCGATCGTGTGCGGCCGCACGAGCCGGTCCCAGGCCGCGAAGCGGCGGCGCTGGAACGCCTCCCAGAGCCGCGTCGAGAGGTCGTACCAGCCGTCCTGGGGCAGCCCGCGCCCGGCGACGGCGGCGGCCTCGGCGGCGTCGAGCGGGCGGACGAGCAGCGCGAAGTTCGTCGAGATCGGGTCCGGCGAGAACAGCGTCCAGGTCTGGGCGAAGTAGGTGCCGATCGTCGCGTCGAGGAGCCGCTGCGCCGAGATCCGCAGCGGGTTCGGCGGCAGGACGTAGAGCGCCGTCAGGGCGAAGTGCGCCGCGAGGGCGAGGAGGACGGCGGCGCGGACGAGTGCGCTACCGCGGATAGTCGAGGATCGTCGCGGGGTGCGGCCGGGCGCTCACCAGGTCGGAGCGCCCGTTCGTGCCGCCGGCCTGCTTGTTCCACTCCTGCGTGACCTTGCCGATCTGGTCGGCGAACGTCGACGTCTGCTGCTGGAAGTGATTCGACATGGGCTCGCGCGTGAGGTCGACGGCCTTCGCCGCGACGACCTGGGCCCGCACCTCGACCGGCGTCGTGGACAGCGCGTAGAGCCCGGCGCCGACGAGGACGACCGCGAGCACGAGCGTGAGCGTCCGCATGTGTGACACCTCCAGCGCCGTACGATAGTCGGTGCCGCGGGCACCTGTCAAGCGCCGCGCGCCCGGTCGCGTCCGGTCAGGCGAAGTTCCGGACGATGTGCCTGGCCAGCAGGTCGATCTGGCCCGGGTCGTCGGTGACCGGGCCGAGCACCAGGTACTCGAGGCCGGCGCCGACCAGGTCGGCGATGCGCGCGTTGATCCGGTCGATGCTGCCGACCATGTAGCACTCTTGCAGGTGCTCCCAGGAGCGGTGGGCGCCCATCGTCCGGAAGAAGGGCGCCTTCGACTCCTCGAGGGCCGTCTCCTCGCGCGTGGTCTCGACCAGGTGCGTGAAGTTGCAGTGGCCGAAGCTCAGCGCCTTCGGGTCCCGGCCGAGCTTCCTGGCGTGCGCCTGGAGCTGGCCCCAGTCCCGCTTGACCCACTCCTGGGTGCCGGAGCAGCGGCTGAGCCAGTGGCCCGCCTTGACGATCCGGTCCATGACGGTCGTGGCGATGACGGGCACGTCGTGCTCGCCCGGGTCCGGCACCCGCGAGCCGCCCGACACCCAGATGTCGGGCAGCCGCGGCGGCCGCGGGTCGATCGTCACGTCGCGGAACGTGTAGTAGCGCCCTTCGTAGCTCACGTTGGGCCGCGTGAGCAGGAGCGTCACGGCCTCGATGATCTCGTCGGTCCGGCGCCCGCGCTCCTCGATCCGCGAGCCCGTGACCTCGAACTCGCGCGTGTACCAGCCCGGCCCGACGCCGAAGACGTAGCGGTTGTTCGAGAGGTGGCAGAGCGTCGAGATCTCCTTCGCCAGCACGACGGGATGGCGGACCGGCAGCACCAGGATGCCGGTGGCGAGCCGGACCCTGGAGGTCAGCGCGGCGGCGTAGGACAGCACGCTGAGCGGCTCGAGCCACGCGTTGCCGTAGAGTCCGGGCGCCGAGAGCAGATGGTCGATCACCCAGACGTCGATCCCGTGCGCCTCGCACCTCCGGATCGACTCCGCGATGCGCCGGGCGTTCTCGGCGCCGCCGCTGTCGTCGCCCCACGCGTACGTCGGAATCCACGCCCCGAACCCGAGCTTGGCCATCCCCGGCTCCCTCCCTCTTCGGTCGTCTACGCGTTCTTGTAGGAACGGATCTCGAGCGTCGTGCAGCCCGCCGGCACCCGGTAGGGTCCGTGGACCATCCCGGGTGGGCGGCACGCGTACATCCCCGCGGTGAACGTCTGGCGCTTCCCCAGGTCGACGAGCTCGCCCTCGAGGATCCAGACCTCCTCCCAGAAGTCGTGCGCGATCGCCTCCGTGGTCTCGACGCCCGCGTCGAACCGGAGCAGGCGGGTGACGTCGCCCGTCTCGGGATCGCGGCTCAGGACCTTCTGGACGACGCCCGCGCCTCCGACGCCGCCCGTCCGCGAGCCCGCCACCGGCTCCCACGGGATGTGGTCGGGCTTGAAGAACTCCAGCTCCGGCTTCGGCATGCTCGAACCTCCTCCCGGGCCGCGCGTCGCGGGGTCCGCGGCCATCGTAGGCGTCTACACATCCGGGATCGACGCGCACGTGTCAAGCGCGTTCTGCGGGACGCCCCCGCGCGCGCTCAGAGCTGGCCCGAGTCGCCCCAGACCTCGAGCAGCGCGCGGTACGCCGGGTCGTCGTACCGCGCGAGGTCGAACGCGGGCGCGTACCCGGGCAGCGGGCGCCCGGCGATGTGGTCGGCCAGCAGGTCCGCCGCGCCGTTCGAGGCCATGAGCCCGTAGCCCGAGAGCGCGCCGAGGACCCACGCGCCCTCGACCGGGAGCGGGCACGCGAGCAAGCGGTTCTCGCGCGTCTTCGTGTAGTAGCCGCCGTCCACGACGCAGCGGGGCAGCCGCGGCAGGTAGGCGGCGAGCGCCGGGATCATCCGCGACATCCCCCGCAGGAGGATCTCGCCGTAGAGCGGGTCGAACGCGACCGGGAACGTCGGCTCCACGGGCGCGACGTCGTAGGTCCAGATCAGGAGCACGACCGGGCTCCCGCCGCCGCCCTCGGGGCGCCCGTGCACACCCGCCGGGATCTCGGCGAGCAGCCAGCGGTGCTCCTCCGAGGCCGCCAGCGCGCGCCGCTCCTCCTCCGACCAGGGCAGGCGCACGGGATCGGTCCAGAGCAGCATCGGCGCGCCGCGCGGCACCGCCCCCAGGACGTCGTTGAACGCGGCTTTCGCGTGGCGCTCCGAGAAGACGGGCAGCTCCACGTCGAGGAGCCGGCCGACCGCCGGGACGAACGGGCCCGCGGCGTCCACGAAGCGCGGCGTCGCGAGCACGCGCTCGCCGCCGCGCGCGCCCACGTGGACCGCGCCGACGCGCCCGCCCGGCGTGTCCACGCGCGTGACGCGCCCCTCGACGAGCCGCGCGCCCTTGTCGCGCGCGCGCTCGAGCAGGTACATGCCGAGCTGCTGGCCGCTGAACCAGCCGCAGCGCCGGGCGTGGAGCACCGCGAGCGTCTCCGGCGCGAGGAACGGGAAGTGGCGCCGCACGAGCGCGGGGTCCGTGAGCACGTCGCTGCCCGTCGGCTGGTCCTCGAAGCCGTCGGCCGGCGCGGGCGCGTAGTCGCTCCCCGCCCCCGCGTGCACGCGCGCCGGGCCGGCGCCGAGCGCCGCCGCCTCTTCCGCGGCGCGCACGAGCCGCGGCACCCGGTCCGGGTCGGCGGTGGCGAAGAGGTAGCCGCGGCGGTTCAGGCGGAAGACGTTGCCGCTCTCGCGCGCCAGCTCCTCCAGGAGGTCGATGCTCCGGTTCATCAGCGCGACCATCGCGTCGCCGGGGCCGGGCCACCAGTTCCGGTAGCACTCCGTGGACTTGTCGCTCGTGAGCGAGAGCGGCGGCCGCTCGTCCACGAGGACCACGCCGGCCATGCCGCGGCGGACCGCGAGGTGGTAGGCGAGCGCGACGCCGGCGATGCCGGCGCCGCAGATCACGACCTCCGCCGCCCGCTCGCTCATCGTCGCCGCGGGCTCAGTTGATCCGGCGCTCGCGCCCCCGCCAGTAGGGCTCGCGGAGCTCGCGCTTGAGGAGCTTGCCCGACGGGTTGCGCGGCAGGGTCTCCGCGAAGTCCACGGACGTCGGGCACTTGAAGTGGGCCAGGCGCTCCCGCGCGAAGGCGACGAGCTCCGCGGGCCGCGGGTCGGCGCCCGGCGTCCGCACGACGATGGCCTTGACCGTCTCGCCCCACCGCTCGTCGGGCACGCCGATCACCGCGACGTCGGCGACCGCCGCGTGGTCCGAGAGCACGTTCTCCACCTCGGCCGGGTACACGTTCTCGCCGCCCGTGATGATCATGTCCTTCACGCGGTCGGTCAGGAAGAGGTACCCCTCGGCGTCGACGTAGCCGGCGTCCCCGGTCCGGAGCCAGCCGTCCGCCGAGAGCGTCCGCGCCGTCTCCTCGGGCTTGCCCCAGTAGCCCAGGAAGTTCTGCACCGAGCGCGTCAGGAGCTCGCCCACCGCGCCGGGCGCGCAGTCGCGCTCCGTCCCGGGCTCGACGATGCGGAACTCGACCCACGGGAAGGGTTTGCCCGCCGAGCGCAGGAGCCGCGCGCGCGGCCCCTCGACCGCGTGGTCCTCGGCCGCGAGCTGGGTGATCGCGCCGGTCGTCTCGGTGAGGCCGTAGACCTGGATGAACGGGCAGCGGAACGCCGCCATCGAGCGGACCAGCACCTCGTTCGTGATCGGCGAGGCGCCGTACACGATCGCCCGGAGCGCCCCGTAGTCGCCGTCGGCGGCGCCGGGGACCTGCGTGAGGAACTGGAGCATCGCCGGCACGAACAGCGCGTTCGTGATCCGGTGACGCTGGAGCGCGGCGAGGATCTCCTGCGGCACGAACTCGCGGAAGAGGATCGAGTGGCAGCCGTAGCCCATGCCGACGAGGGCCCAGCCCGAGCCGCCGATGTGGAAGAGCGGCATGCAGACGGCGTTGACCGACGTCGCGTCGAAGGACCACCACGGCCCGACGTGCGGGAGCAGCGTGCCGAGGTTCGCGTTCGTGAGCATCGCGCCCTTGGGGAGGCCCGTGGTGCCCGACGTGTAGAGCTGCATCGCGACGTCGCCCGGCGCCGTGGGCCGGCGCGGGTCCTCGGGCGCGTGGCGCCCGACCCACGCCGCGTAGGCCTCGTGGCGCGGGTGCGCGCCCAGCACGACGATCGTCTGGACGGTCTTGAGCGTGCCCTCCATCCGGTCGAGGTGGCCGAGGAAGTCGGGGCCGACGAAGAGGATCTTCGCGGCGGCGTCGTTGACGATGTAGGCCATCTCGGCGGGCGTGAGCCGCCAGTTCACGGCCACGTTCACGACGTTGGCCTTGCCGCCACCGAAGAGGATCTCGAAGTACTCGGGCCCGTTCTTGTCCACGAGCGCCACCCGGTCCTGCGCGGCGAGGCCCGCGGCGAGGAGCCCCTGCGCGACGCGGCTCGAGCGCGCGTCCATCTCGGCCCAGGTGATCGTGCGCGCGCCATAGGTGAGCATGGGCCGCGCGCCACCCGCGCGCGCGTGGTCACGGACGATGCCGGCGAGTGTCCAGGCCATGGCGCCTCCCTCCCCCGGGCGGATGCCCTGGACGCCGAGTCTAGCGCGGGCTCATGCCCTCAGCCACCCGCGCCGGAACGCGTGCCAGAGGACGAGGCCCGCCAGGTCCGACGGGAAGAAGCCGCCAGGGCGGCGGCGGCGGCCGCGCCGGTGCCTGGCCGCGGCCGGCCACTCCATCACGACGCGCTCTACTTCGCATCGATGATCGGCGTCCTCGTCTTCGCGAACTGGGGCGCGCCGGCCTCCTCGCTGGGGTTCTGGACGATCGTGTACGGTGCCAGGTGGCACCTCGCCGGCCTCTTCGGCGCCGCGCTCGCGGGAATGCTCGTCGCCTGGTTCCAGGTGGCGTGGTGGAAGGTTGGCCTCGCCGCGGCGATCACGGTCACGCTCGTCGCGATGGTCCCGGACGAGCCGCTCGTGCCGTTCGCCGCGGCGATGCTCGGGCTCTCCGTCGTGACGAGCACCGACCGGGGCGACGCCGGCGACTGGTTCGCGGCCACCTGGGAGTTCGCCAAGCAGATCCTGCCGCTGCTGCTCTTCGGCGTGCTCGTCGCGGGGGCCCTCCTCGGGCGCCCGGGACACGAGGGACTGATCCCGTCCGCGTGGGTCGCGTGGGCGGTCGGCGGCAACTCGCTCGGCGCGAACCTGTTCGCCTCGGTCGTCGGCGCGTTCATGTACTTCGCCACGCTGACCGAGATCCCCATCCTGCAAGCGCTCATCGGCAGCGGGATGGGCAAGGGGCCCGCGCTCGCGTTGCTGCTGGCGGGGCCGGCGCTGTCGCTGCCGAGCATGCTGGTGCTGCGCGGGGTGATGGGCACGAAGAAGACCGCCGTCTACGTGGGGCTCGTCGTGGCGATGGCCACCGCGAGCGGCGCGATCTATGGCGCGTGGTTCTGACAGGAGGAAGGCGCGATGAAGACGCTGCAGATCCTCGGGACTGGCTGTGCGAAGTGCCGCATGCTGACCGACCGCGATGAGCAGGCGGCCCGGGCACTCGGCCTCGACTACACGCTCGAGAAGGTCACCGACATCGACGCCATCGTCGCCTTCGGCGTGCTGGCGACGCCCGCCCTCGTCGTGGACGGCGAGATCAAGGTCGCCGGCCGCGTGCCGACGGCCGAGTCGCTCAAGGCCTTGCTCGCGTGAGGCCTGGACGCCGGCCTCAGCGCCCCGCGAGCCAGTCGGCGGTCTTCGAGGTATGCCCGTGGAGGTCGATGCCGACCTCCGACATGACGCTCATCGCGAACGGGTGCACGCGCGTCGCCTCGGTGCCCGCGCTCGCGACCTCGAACCGGTCGCCGGCCAGCGAGCGGAGGAACGCCTCGGCCATCTGACTCCTCGCCGAGTCGTGGGTGCGGAGAAACAGGACCCGCCCGGTCACCGGGCGGCATCCTCGGCCGTCGCCACCGCCGCCGGAGCCGGCGTCGCCTCGATGCCGGCGAACCAGTGGCGCGTCCGGTTGCAGAAGGAGCACACCGAGAGCATGA
>Ga0209641_10001244_pt1 | contig 22955 bp, 18 predicted proteins | sample RifCSP16_1_FD_184022 | JGI IMG/M metagenome (GOLD analysis project Ga0209641, IMG submission 184022) | Soil microbial communities from Rifle, Colorado - Rifle CSP2_sed 16_1 (SPAdes) (version 2) | ecosystem: Environmental > Terrestrial > Deep subsurface > Rock core/Sediment | place: Rifle... | reverse complement strand
CAGCCGGAGGGAAGAACCAGTACAACATGGCCACCCAGCAGTGGTCGGACTACAACAAAGATATAGTCTTAGCATATAACTGTGGCCCCTGCCATACTACCGGTTACTCAGCCACTGGAAATCAAGATGGTCGTCCTGGTCTGGTTGGAACCTGGGCTTTCCCGGGAGTACAATGCGAAGCCTGTCATGGCAAGGGGAGCCAGCACGCCCAAGACCCCCAAAACTACCGCATGACCATTGACCGCTCCGCGAATCTCTGTGGAGAATGCCATATCCGGGGTAGCGCCTATCTGATTCCAGCCAAGGGTGGTTTTGTAGAGCACCACGAGCAGTATAACGAACTCTTGGCTTCCAAGAAAGCCACCTTTGAATGCGTGGACTGCCATGACCCTCATATTGGGTTACACGCATCTAACCCTACTCGCACTGCAGCGATCAAGAACAAATGCGAGACCTGCCACTTCGAAGAAGCCCAAGCTTTCCAGAACAGCCCGATTGATGAGCATCCGGATGTGCCTCTGCAATGCATTGACTGCCACATGGCCAAAACCGGAAAATCGGCAGTCAACCCCAATCAGTACACCGGTGATGTTCGCAGCCACATCTTCTCTATTAACACCGATTCTACGGCAGTGATGTTTACTCCAGATGGGAAATATGCCAACAGTTATATCACCCTGGATTTTGCCTGTCTACAGTGTCATGTAGGCAAGAGTAAGTCCTGGGCGGCTGGATACGCTGGCCTGATTCATCCGCTAACTGCTTTAGCATCAAATTAGTGAGAAATGACCAAACTTAAACACTATCTTTTCATAACCTGAGGAGGTAAAACATGAGGAAATTTATCTTATTAGGATTTCTCGCCCTGGTGCTGTCGTTGGTCTTACTCTCGGCCTGCACCAGAGAGAGAATCGTAAACCAAATAGTGGTGGACACTTCTTTCTGCTTTGACTGCCATAGCGACCAGAATTCCTTCATTCTGGCGGCAGAAAAGCAGTGGGAGAACTCCGTCCACGCTTCCGGCGAAAACATCAACCGCAACACTTCTTCCTGCAACTACTGCCACACCAATGAAGGCTACGTAGCCAAGCTGACCACCGGAACCGCTCCCAGCGTTGTAGAAAATCCGACTGCCATCGGCTGCTTCACCTGCCACGCACCCCACACCAACGGAAATTTGACCCTGCGGACCGTAGCGGCAGTCACTATGCAGGATGGTTCGACTTACAACAAAGGCCTAAGTAATATCTGCGCCAACTGCCACCAGTCCCGCAGAGATGTGAACACCTACGTCTATGACGGGGTGAAATTCACCAGCGCTTACTGGGGCCCCCACTACAATGGCCAGGGGGATATGCTGAACGGCACTAATGGCTACGAGTATGCCAACTATACCTATACCAATTCTCCCCACACCACCCGCACGGTCAACGGCTGCGTGGACTGCCACATGTATCCATCCGGCACTTATGTCATGGGAGGTCACACCTGGAGGATGGAAGAAAATGGCACGGAAAATGTGGCGGCCTGCAACCAGAGCGGCTGTCATGCCAGCGTGACCAATTTCAATTATGCTACAGCAGATTTTCCGAACGGCGTGCAGGATTCACTCCAGACCCTTCTAGACGAGCTGGCCATCGAATTGGTAGCCGCCGGCTTGATAGACAGCGTTACCTATCACCCTATCGCGGGCCGGGTGGTGGCGACTGCCGATTCGGCCGGGGCGGTCTGGAATTTCCTGTTCGTTGAGGAGGACAAGTGCCTGGGAATTCACAACACCAAATATGCCGTGGCGCTCATGAACTCTTCCATTCAGTACCTGCAGGGTTCACAATTGTTCAGTCTGAGGGGCAGCCACTAAGAAGATAAAGTCTGATTTCAGACTCAAACAGGTGGGTCCGATTAAGCGGACTCACCTGCTTTGTTTAGGCCAACACCCTGCTTGACAAGCTGCTTAAGGTCTTGTATTTAATAAATCTGTTCTATTTATGGTCAGATTCGGAGTCAAGCTGAGGGTTCTGCTGATTTTGTTAGGCACCGTTTTATCTCTCCACTCTTTTGGCGGAGAGAATAATCCTTCCCCCTCAATCCTGATGGAAACTGATATAAGCTCAAAATCAGTCAGAGAGGGGGACACTCTCACTTATGTTATCAAGCTCTCCTGGGAGGGTCCCTCAGACAGATTCCTAATCGAGCAGTTTTCTCCCCCAGAGCTGGAGAACTTGGTAATGGTAAGCAGCCGGTCGGAAGTTCAATCATCCTCTAAGAACGGGGCCGAATATTCCACAAAGAAATACTCCTATCTTCTGCTGGCCGACTCAGTTGGGCCAGCTCAAATTAGGGCTATTACTATAAACTACTATGACATAGACCAAGATCAGGCCGATGATTTCAGGTCCGAGCCTCTTGAAGTCCAAGTCCTGCCCAAAGCCAGGCCGGTTTCCTCCCGCTTCCTGTGGTTTCTTTCGGCGGTGGCGATACTCTTAGGGTCAGGTTACCTATTCAGAGTTTATCGGAAAATGAAGAAACCTCAAGTGGCAGAATATGAAACAGGGAGCTTGGAAGAACAGGCTCAAGAAAGGATTCTGGCGTTGAATTGGGACGCTCCAGAAGACTCTATCATTGGAGCCAGAAAAATCGTAATAGAGTATTTGGAGCAAAAACTTAATCTAAGTCTAAGTGGTAAAACGACTGCCGAAATAATGAGAAGCCTTAATTCCTTGAGTTTCCCAAAAAAGAAGCTGCTGCAGGAGATCTTAGAGGAGTGTGACCGAGTCAAATTTACGCCTCACCTGGCCAAAGAGATTTCTGAGGAAAAGTTTTTGGGCAAGTTGGAAAAGTTGTGGGAACCAGATCAAGGCTACCAGGTAAAATTATAGTCTAGCACCTAAGGAGGATAGGAATGCATCCGGATATCAAGGCTCTGCAAGAAAGAATCGGGGCCGAATCTTTTTTTGTCAAGCGGCTGACCGATGAGATTTCCAAGGTCATCGTAGGACAAAAATATTTAGTCGAGCGGCTCTTGGTCGGGCTATTGTGTGACGGCCATATTCTGATAGAAGGGGTGCCGGGTTTAGCCAAGACCCTGGCAGTCAAAACCCTTTCGGCCGCCATTCAAACCAAGTTTCAGCGCATCCAGTTTACCCCGGATTTGCTGCCGGCTGACTTGATTGGCACGATGATCTACAACCCCCAGAAGGGAACCTTCACCCCCAAAAAGGGCCCCCTCTTCGCCAATTTGATATTAGCAGATGAAATCAACCGGGCTCCTGCTAAGGTTCAATCGGCCCTTCTGGAGGCGATGCAGGAAAGACAGGTAACCATCGGGGATACAACCTATCCCTTGGATGAGCCATTTTTGGTCTTAGCCACTCAGAACCCGATTGAACAAGAAGGGACCTATCCTCTGCCCGAGGCTCAGGTAGATCGTTTTATGCTTAAGTTGTCAGTAACTTACCCTAACCGCTCTGAAGAACTCCAAATCTTAGATAAGAATACCGCCACCGGACTGCCTGCCATACAGGCGGTGGTTTCTCCGGAAGACATTCTCCGGGCCAGAAAGGTGGTCCAGCAGGTCTACTTGGATGAAAAACTGAAGGAGTACATTGTCAATCTGGTTTTCGCCACCCGGGAGCCGGAAAAATTCAATTTGAAAATGAAAGACCTGATTGCTTACGGCGCCTCTCCCCGGGCCACTATTTACTTGAGTCTGGCAGCCAAGGCTGTAGCTTTCCTCAAAGGCCGGGGCTACGTGATTCCAGAAGATATAAAGGCCATAGGTCAGGATGTCCTCCGCCACCGGGTAATCATCAGCTACGAGGCGGAAGCCGAAGATTTGACCAGCGAAGATATAGTGCAGAAGGTGTTTGAAGGGATAGAAGTACCATAAATGCTGACTAAAGAAATAATCAGTAAGATCCGCCGAATCGAAATTACGACTAAACACTTAGTGCAGGATTTGTTTTCTGGCGAATATCATTCTGTCTTCAAGGGCCAGGGGGTGGAGTTTATAGAAGTGCGGGAATACCAGGTGGGAGATGATGTCCGCAACATAGATTGGAATGTGACCGCCCGTTACGGCTTCCCCTATGTCAAGAAATTCAGAGAAGAACGGGAGCTTTTAGTAATGATTCTGGTGGATCTCTCCTCCTCCCAGAGATTCGGGACCGCCCAGCGTTTCAAGATTGAAATCGCGGCCGAAATCAGCGCGGTTTTAGCCTTTTCTGCCATTCAGAATAATGACAAGGTCGGCATTTTGATCTTTACCGACCAGATCGAAAGAGTAATTCCTCCTAAGAAGGGGCGCTATCATGTCTTGCGTTTAATCCGAGAGGTCCTGTATTACCAGCCCCAGGGTAAAGGAACCAACCTGGCCTTAGCCTTAGAGTATGCCGGGCGCATGCTTCACCGCCGCAGCATAATCTTCCTCATCTCTGACTTTATGGCCACCGGTTATGAAAAGCCCTTGAAAACTCTTTCCCGAAAGCATGACATTATTGCCCTGCGTATAAAAGATCCCAGAGAAGAAAGGCTCCCGGAGGTGGGACTATTGGAGTTAGAAGATGCAGAGACCGGCCAGCAGTATTTGATTGATTCCTCCCATCCTACCCTACAGAGACAGTTTGGCCTGATTAGCTACAAAAATAGGGAAGACTGGGACACGTTCCTAAAGCAGATCAGCCTGGATAGAATCGAGATTGGCACGGATAGTTCCTACGTAGAGCCCTTAGTCCAATTCTTCCGCAAGAGAGCCAAGAGATTCCGTTAAAATTAAACCAGAAGGGAAAAGCACATGGAAAATAAAAGATTTGTCTGGCTATTAAGCTTGATGGCTTTGAGTCTGGTAATCTCCCTGATTGGGCTTTGGACCATAATGTCCAGGCTACCGGTTTCCGGAAAAAAGATGAAAACCGGGCCTTCGGCAGATGTTTCGCAGACTTCTCCTCATCTGTACACTTCAACTACAAAAGGGGGAACGGTCATAGCCAGAATCGGCGACAAAAAGATTACCAAGCCCGAGTTATTGGAACAGTTTGGAAGCCTGCCCCCTCAAATGGCGGTCCCTTTTGCCACCAAAGCTGATACCATAAATTTTTTAAATCAGTACCTGGGCTTAGAGTTGATTTATCAGCAAGCCTTAAACCAGGGATTAGGGGCAGACTCAGCGGTTTTGTTTCAAGTGCAGGAGGCCAAAAAGCAGTTAATGATAGATAAGTACTTGGCAACCAATTTGGCCATTTATCAGCTTCCCCCTAGCGAAGAGGATATAAACGCCTTCTATCAAGCCAATAAAGCCAGGCTTGGGAATCGTTCACTAGTGGATGTCAGGGCTGAAATCGGCGCTATCTTGAGCAGGCAGCAGCAGAGAGTGGCCTACCAGAATCTGGTTGACCAGCTCTGGCAGTCAAAAGAGGTCGAAGTCTATGAAGAGAGTTTGTAGATACTGGGGAGTTTTATTCTGGGCCGTCAGCGCCACAAGTTTAGCCCAGGAAAGCCTGTTTTCAGTTCAGGCTCAGGTTGACAAAACCACCCTGACGGTCGGTGACCGGTTTGATTACACTCTAACTCTGACCTATTCTCCGGAATTTGTGATCGACTCCTTGGATCTGAAAGATAAGTTAGCCCAGTTTGAGATAATAAACTCTGTCTCCTCTGTGCAGACCACAAAGAAGCAGGCCGTCAAAAAGATAGGGCTTAGCCTGGTCGCCTGGCAGACCGGGGAGTATGAAATTCCAGCCCTGGCTATCAGTTATCGAGACAAAGAAGAGAAGCAGGACACCGTCTTCAGCGATCCCATCAAGATTGAAGTGAAATCTGTTTTGACAGAAGCCTCTGATACGACCGACATAAAGGGGCTGAAACCTCAGATAGAACTAAGCAGAAGCCTTTGGTTCTATCTGATTGCCGGCTTATTTGTCCTAGCTGTGGCCGCTTTATTATTCTATCTTTGGAAGAGAAAAGAGAAGCCCTCTCTAAAACCGGAGATTGTAAAGCCGGCCTGGGAGCTTGCTGCCCAGGAACTGCACCTTTTACAAAATCTTCTGCGCCAGGGGAAAATCCAGGTCAAAGAGTACTATTTCCGGCTCTCTGAAATCTTGAGGGGATATTTGGAAAGGCGCTTTGGAATTCCTCTTTTGGAGCGCACTACCGAGGAGATTTCCCGAGAGCTGGAGAAAGATTTTCTACACCCGGAATCTAAGACCCCCTTTTTGCTTTTTCTGCATCAAAGCGATTTGATTAAATTCGCCAAGTCGGTGCCCCAGGCCCAGCAAATCGATTTGGACTGGCAGCTGGCCTACCAGATAGTAGAGGAGACGATTCCCAGACCAAAAGTCTCTGAAACCAGAGAAGTCGTCCGAGCCTAGATATGTTTCGATTGTATAATCCCTTTTGGTTATCACTTTTGGCAGTAATAGTAGTAGCCATCTACTTCCATTTCTTCAAGAAGAATGTCAGACCCTCCAGTATAAGATACTCAGATCTATCTTGGTATAAGCTGGTCAAAAAGCCTGCTTTCAATAAACGCAATATAGTTGTGATTCTCCGTCTCCTAGCTCTGGCCATACTTATCCTAGCTTTAGCCCGGCCCCAGTCCGGCAGCACCTCCCGGGATGTGGAGTCCGAGGGGATAGACATTATGCTGACCTTAGATATCTCGGGCAGTATGCAGGCTGAGGATTTCAAGCCCCACAATCGCCTGTATGCCGCCAAGGAGGTTATCCGGGAGTTCATCCGGGGGAGAAGCTCTGACCGAGTGGGGCTGGTGGTCTTTGCCAAAGAAAGTGTCACCCAGTGCCCTCTCACCAATGACTACAGCGTCTTGGAGACTTTTCTGAATCAGGTGGAAATCGGTCAAATAGAAGACGGCACGGCCATCGGTCTGGGCCTGGCCGCCAGCGTCAACCGTCTCCGCTACACCCCGGGCAAGAGTAAAATCATCATCCTGTTGACCGACGGTAATAACAATGCCGGCCAGATTGAGCCTTTGACCGCGGCTGAGTTGGCCTCCATTCTGGGAATAAAAATATACACCATCGGAGCCGGCCGACCAGGCGAATCTTACTTTAATGCCCAAGACCCGGTCACCGGCCGGAGTGTTCTTTACCGGCTACCGGAGCTAGATGAAAAGATCTTAAGAGAGATTGCCCGGCAGACCGGGGGGGAATACTTCCGGGCTAAAGACGAAGAGGCCTTGGCCAGTATCTATAAGCAGATCGATGAAATGGAGAAGAGCAAGATCAAGGTCAAAGAGTACACCCAGTATGCCGAGCTATTTCCTTATTTTCTGTGGGCTGGTTTAGGCTTAATCTTAATCGAAACCATTCTGAACCAGACCATTTTAAGAAAGTTGCCTTAACTATGCGCTTAGGAGAGCCGATTTATCTGTGGGGATTGATCTTGGGGCCGGCTCTGCTGCTGTTTTTCATCTTTACCGAAAGAGCCAAATTGAAAGCTATGCAAAAGTTTAGCAACCTACAATTATTCTTTCTTCTGGCTGAATCTTTTTCCCCCCAAAGGGCGCGCCGGAAAAAGATATTGCTGCTCTTCTCAATTCTGCTATTGGCATTTTGCCTGGCCCGGCCCCAGTGGGGGAGTCAATTGGTGCAGGTGAAAAAACAGGGGGTGGACGTAGTCTTCGCCCTGGACGTCTCACTATCAATGTTAGCCGAGGACATCCCCCCCAACCGCTTAGAAAGAGCCAAGCTGGAAGTCTCCGATTTTTTAAGCAAGCTCAAAGGGGACCGGGTAGGGCTAGTGGCCTTTGCCGGGGCAGCCTATATTTCCTGCCCTTTGACCCTGGATTACCGGGCCGCCCAGTTATTTTTAGACAATGTCCAGTTGGGAGTGATAACCAAACCTGGCACAAATATCGCCGAGGCCATCAGCACTGCGGCTTTAGCTTTTAACCAGAAGGAGAACAAATATAAGGTCCTGGTTCTGGTGACAGACGGAGAAGACCAGGGGAATCAACCCCTACTGGCAGCCAGAGAGGCGACTGAGCAAGGCCTGAGGATCTATACCATCGGGATTGGCACCCCAGCCGGAGAGCCAATCCCTCTAAGGCAGCCGGAGGGAGAATTTATGGGGTATAAGAAGGATGAAAGTGGAACTGTAGTCCTTTCCAGGCTGGACGAAGAGGTATTAGCCGAGATTGCCCAAATAGGGAACGGCAAATATCTCTCCCCCTCCCGAACTGGCTTTGACCTGGACAAAATCTATCAAGAGGTCTCCGGAATGGAAAAAAAAGAACTCAAAGGGACTCTGGCAGTAGAATACTTGGATAGATACCAGTATTTTCTATTGGCAGCCATTATGCTTTTAGTCTGGGACTTATTCTTTACCGATAGGCGCGAAAGGAAGTCTCTCTTTTCTCGATTTCTCAAAAAGGAGAAAGCTCTAGTAGCCACTGTCTTGTTCATCCTATTGATTACTCCTTTTGGCTGGGCTAAAGAGAGCCCTTCTTCCTTAAATTCGAAGGCCAATCAATTATACCAGCAGGAAAAATTCCAGGAGGCAGCCAAACTCTACGAAGAGGCAGCCGTGGAAAAACCAGAGTCATTTCCCCTGCAGTACAATCTGGCCAATGCCCTGCAGCAGAGCCAGGATTATGGCCAGGCTTTGAATGCCTATCAGAAGGCCATCCAGACCGGGGATTCTGGCCAGCTTTCCCAGGCTTACTATAATCTAGGCAACAATCTTTTCCGCATCGGAGAGTACCAGCCGGCAGCTGGCTCTTATAAGAAGGCATTAGAGCTAAACCCCCAAGATAAAGATGCCAAATATAATTATGAACTGGCTCTAAAGAGGTTTAAAGAGCAGTCTTCTCAGCCTCAGCCGCAGAAAAACCGGAAAGAGCAAAAACCGGATCAACAAGAGCAACAAGAAAGCCAAGAGGAACAGCAAAAACAAAAGCAGGAGCAATCCCAGCCCCAAGAGCCAGAGCAGCAGAAGCAGGAGCAGAGTCAAAAACAAGACTCCAATCAAGCTGAAGAAGAAAAGCAAAACCAGTCCCAAAAAAGAGCCGATCAGTCCCAATTGAATAAAGAAGAAGCAGAGAGAATCTTAGATGCTTTAGAACAAAAAGAAAAAGAGCAAAAATTAACCCAGCAGAAAAAAGCTCTGATCAGATCGAGCAGAGGAGGAAAAGACTGGTAAATATGCGTCGCAGCCTAACTTTTACTTTGTTTCTCTTGGCTCTGACACTCGGCGCACAGGGCCAGAACGTCAAATTCTATGCTAATCTGGACCGGACCCAGATTCAGCTAGACGAGCAAGTAGCCTTGACCGTTTCCTTGGAAGGGGAGGTCCAGGCCGTGCCTCGGCCTGTGCTTCCCCAGTTGAATCAATTCATTATTTATGAGGCGGGTCGCTCCCAGAACTTCTCTTACGTGAATGGACAGGTTTCCAGCTCCATTAATTTCAACTATGTCTTGATGCCAAAACTGGCTGGAAAGTTCACCATCCCTCCGATTGAAATCCAGCTAGAGGGAAAGACATATCGCACCAATCCCCTAGAAATAACTGTAGCTTCAAGCAGGAGCCGGAAAGAGCCTCTCCAAAAGGGTAAAGCGGAAAGCCAAAGAGGACAAATCCCTGATCTCTGGATTGAGACCTCCCTGGATAGAGATACCGCTTACGTGGGGCAGCAGGTCACCCTGACTCTAAAATTTTACCAGGGGGTCAGACTCTTTCAAAATCCGGAATACGCTCCTCCCTCTTTAACCGGCTTCTGGACTGAAGACCTCCCCCCTCAGAAAAAGTATTATCAGACCATCGGCAATCGGCGCTACTATATCCAGGAGATAAAGACCGCTTTGTTTCCCGCTACCAGTGGCCGCAAGACCATTGGCGCAGCCGAGTTAAAGTGCCGGGTGGAAGATCTGGAATCCTTTTTTGGCCGAGACCCTTTTTCACTCTTTGACCAGGATTTGACTCAACTCTTCAGCCAGGGCAAGCCCAAGATTTTGCGCTCCAAGCCCTTGAGCCTGGAAGTTCTTTCGCTCCCCCCTGGTCAGCCGGAAAACTTTTCTGGCGCGGTAGGAAAGTTCAGCCTCAAGACCGAGCTGGACAAAAGTGAAGTGGAAGCCGGTCAGCCCCTCACTTTAAGAATCACCATTTCCGGAGTCGGAAACATAAAATCGGTGACCGCTCCGGTTATTCCTGAACTGGCTGGTTTCCGCACTTACAACTCCGGCAACTCAGAAAACATTTCCAAGGCAGACTACAAGTTACAGGGGACTAAGACCTTTGAGCAAATTCTGATCCCCAAGGAGCCGGGCAGCTTTATAGTTTCTCCTTTAGAGTTCAGCTATTTTGACGTTTCTGAAAAAAAATACAAGACCTGGCGGTCTCCCAGCTACACCATCACGGTCCGCTCCGGCGGCCCTTCCAGCATGGTTTCCCTCCCTCTGGCTGAAAATCAAATCACCAATAAGATTAAGGACATACACTACCTGAAAACCCAGTTAGGCCATTCAAAGAAGGGAAGCTATCTTTATCAAAGCCGGTGGTTTTTAGTAATGCAGTCTGTACCCATTTTAGCCTTGGTCCTGTTGTGGCGCAGGCAGGCTCTCCAAGATCGGCTCTTGGGAGACCGAGCCTATGCCCGGCTCAAACTGGCCTATAAGAATGCCTGCAAGCAGCTGGCTTTGGCTCGCCACAACCTGACCTCTGGCAAGCAGAGTGAGTATTACGCCCTCCTGCAAAAAGGGCTGGCCGGTTATCTGGCTGATAAGCTGAACTTAGATAGCACGGCAGTTTTTACTGCCGAAGTAGTGGCCCAGTTGCAAGGTAGGTCTCTGCCGGAGAGCCAGATTCAGTTAGCCACTTCTATTCTGCAAGAATGTGAACAAGCCCGCTTTGGAGGAGCAAGCCGCGATAAAAACTACAGGTTGCGCCTCTTGGAAGAAGCTGAGACTCTCCTGAAGAATCTCGAAAAACACAAATGGGATGGTCAAGTTAAGACCAAGGCTTAAATGAAAAAGCTTCTTTCCATCGCGGCTATTTGTTCCCTTCCCAGCCTGGCCCTGGCTCAAGAAGACCCAGCCGAGATTTTTAGGGCTGCCAACCAGGCTTATGACCAGAAGAGTTTCTCCACCGCAGTAGACCAATATCAAACATTGCTGGAGAAAGGAACACTCTCCGCTGCAGTTTACTATAACCTGGGAAATGCTTACTTTCGGCTGGGAAATCTGGGGGAGGCGATCTGGTGTTACCGCAAAGCCCTCAAGCTAAATCCGACCGATAAAGAGACTGAAGAGAACTTAGAATTTGCCCGCCTGTATCAGGTGGATAAAATTGGGGAGCAGAAAAGCTTCTTCTTACTTTTGCTTTTCACCAGTTTGCCAAGAGTCCTGGGTTTAGGCCTCTTGAGCTGGTTAGTCACTTTGGTCTGGTGGCTGGCTTTAGCTAGTTTACTTTTATTTTTTGTCTACCGGAAACGGAGCAAGATCATCAAGACTCTAATGCTGGCTACGCTTTTGCTCTTAGTCTGGTTCGGTTCATCCCTGTGGAGTGGAGCAAAAGCAGAGGAGAAGAAAGTCGGGGTAGTCTTAGCCGGCCAAGCCGAAGCCAAAAGTGGTCCGGGTGAAGATTACCTCAGCCTGTTTACGGTGCATCAGGGGCTGGAGTGCGAAGTCGAAGAGGAGCGAGCCGATTGGTATTTGATTTACGTCTCCAACGGCAGCCGGGGCTGGATTCCGGCCAGGGCTTTAGGCTTGATCTGATTTTTTGATCAAATTTCCTGTTTCTTCTGGTTAGTTAATCCCTTAGATTCTCTAGCAGAGTTTTATGAAAGCATTTTATAAGTCCAAGCGCTTCTGGGGAGTGGTCTTATCTTTTGGATTTCTGTACTACTGTTTCTACGACATTGATCTGAAAGCCTTAGGCAGAGTCATCTCCGGCCTAAATCCCCTTTTTCTCTTAGCCGCAATTGCCAGCCAGCTTTTAATTCCAGTCTGGAAGAGCCTGCGCTGGAAGTTCATCTTAGAGCCGGTCAAGAAAATCAAATTCTGGGATATGTTCTCGATCTTTTGTATGGGCTGGGTCTTAAATATCAGCCTCCCCATGCTGACCGGCCAGGTGGCCCGCACCTTTCTTTTAAGCAAAAAGCACCAGATCGGAAAGACCAAGTCCTTTGCCACAGTAGCCTTGGAGATTGTCTTTGACGGCGGCTCCCTTTTGATCTTGATGACCCTTTTATCCTTTTTCTTTGCCTTCCCGCACTGGCTGATCAGAGGGCAGCATACCCTGGCTTTAGTCTTAGGCATAGGGGTGGTTTTACTCTACCTTCTAATCCTGAACCAGAAACTCTTTTCCAAGATCAAAGAGAGATTCCCTCACAAGCTGACCGAGAAGATCCAACATCTGTCCAGCTCCTTCTCAGAAGGGTTACAAATCTTGAAAAGCTCGAAACACATTGTGATTGTGGGGTCACTCTCCTTTCTGGCCTGGTTTACCCAGGTGCTGACCGTCACTTTGTTGATTGTCGCCTTCGGATTTCAGCTGCCGGTCTGGGGAGCTATCGTGGTGGTAGTCCTGAATACTTTGATGCTGATGTTTCCCATCACCCCTGCCAATATTGGAACATTTCAAATTGCCACGATTGGCGGCTTAGCTTTTTTTGGGATCAAAAAGACCGAAGCTTTGAGTCTGGGTTTACTTTTGCATTTCATAGATGTGGTGCCTCTGCTCATCTTGGGAATATTCTTTATGATCTTTGAGAAGTCTTTGATCTCAAAGGAGACCGAATCTGCGACTCCCATCTCCCCCAGGCCCGAAGAAGACATCTTAGAGGAGTACAAGTCAAAGGAGAATAAAGATTAAACAAAGACAGCCTAAAGATAAGCTAAATGCCAGGGCAGGCTCATTAATCTGAAGAGCCGGGGCGATTACTCTCCAATTCTCGTCATTGGTAACCATCTTACACTCATATGCTTAACGGATAGCTTTACACTAATAGTTTAAGCAGCCAGTAACTGCATACCTTGACTTGGCTTACTGGCTGCCATAAATTAAAGCATAATCAATAGTCTCCGTATAAAATATGATCTCAGAAAGGACTAAATGGCTCAAGAAAAAGAAATTCAATCCAGCTACTTTCTGACTGAAGTCAAAGCAGACCCCCTGGGCAGGGGGGAGGTTGATTATGTCAACATTATCCAGCCTGGGTTTCTACTCCCTCACTTTACCATCCCAGATGCCTTTGGCAAAGAGTTTAGCTTAAAAAAGCAAATAGGCAAGCACCATATCATTTTAGCCTTTCTGCACCGGGTAGACTGTCCTTGTACCCGGCCTTTACTTGAAACCCTGCAGCAAAAATTAGGAGAGATTCAAGCCCGCCACGGATTATTAATCGCCGTCACGGTTGATTACCCCAGAATACTGACTAAACTAATCCGGGAGATGCAACTGGAGTTTCCGCTCCTTTTTGATGCCCAGCAGACCGCCATCCGGCTCTACACGGTTTTCCACCGGAGCTCAGTCCGCCAGGAGCCTCATCCAGCCTTATTCTTAGCGGACCGGGAAGGGGTAATCCGCCATAAAGAAGTAAGTCTGGAGCACGCCGATAAACTTTCCCTGGGGGTTCTTCTGGAGCGTTTGAAGGAAATCTAATGCATTTGAGTTTTAAGGAGCTAAAGGGGGTAACTCGGCTTTTCTCTGACTATCTCTACTCCTTTGCCAACTTAGCTGAGTTTTTCAACGGAGACTACCGAGAACTTTCCAGCTTTCAAAACATTCTGGAGCAAATCAAAGCCAAAGACTACCCCAGGAAACTATTAGTCCAGATCCTGGCCGATCAAAACCAAAAGTTCGGCGCCTCTCCCCGGACTCTGGCTAACATTGAAGCGCTGAAAGATGAGAGTTGTTATGTGGTCTTCACCGGCCAGCAGATTGGTCTTTTAGGAGGCCCGCTCTATACCCTCTATAAGAGTCTGACCGCCATCAAGCTCTCCGAAAAGCTTTCTGGGCAACTGGGTATAAAGGTTGTCCCAATCTTCTGGATGGCCACCGACGACCACGATTTTGCTGAAATAAACCATATCTTTTTTGTGGACCGGCAAAATAGTTTAGTCAAGCTGGAATACCAGCCGGAAAAAGATTGGCAGGGGTGGCCTTCAGCCCAGATAATCTTAGACCAGAATATTTGCCGGACATTTGAAATCCTATCTTCCAGCTGCCGGCAGGCTGGCTACACTAAACCAGTCTTGGAAAAACTAAGCCAGTTTTATTCAGCCGGCCAACCCTATTACCTAGCATTTGCCCGCTGGATGAATCACATTTTAGGCCAATACGGACTGATTTTTTTGAACCCGGCTGACCCCCAATTCAAGGCTTTGCTCCGGCCGATTTTTTCGGCTGAACTAGAAAAGAACGGGAGTCTGCAACTTTTGATTGAAAAGACCAGCCAGAATCTGGAAACTCTCAAGTATCACCGGCAGGTTCACAAAAAAGTAGGCTTGACTAATCTTTTCTATCACTCTCCCCGACGCCTGCACATTACCAAGCAGAATGGCAGGTTCGGGTGGGAGGGCGCCAGCCCGGAATTTGGCGGTTCTGAATTAGTTAAACTGATAGAATCTTCCCCCCAGAATTATTCCGCTAATGTCCTTTTGCGTCCTTTACTGGAAAGTTTTGCATTTCCTAACTTAGCTCACGTGGCCGGCCCTTCGGAGATTGCCTACTTTGCCCAGATTCGCTCTTTGCACACCGAGCTGGGAGTAGAAATGCCGGTCATTTACCCTCGCCAGAGCTTTACTCTCTTGGAGCCGGAGACCAAGCAAATATTGACCGAATATCAGATCTCTCCACCAGAAATAATGCAGGATGTTGAGCAGGTTTATACCCGGATTATCGAGAAAAAAATCCCAGCTGGCGCAGAAAAATTACTCAATCAGACTCAAGCAGAGCTGAAACGCAAAGTAGAGGAATTAAGTGAAAAGATTCTGATGATCCAGCCTACTCTCAAGCCCAATCTTGAATTTACTCAGGCCAAAATTGACTTTGAATTCAACAAGTTCAAGGAGAAGTTTTTCCAGTCCTATAAGAAACAATTCAAGCAGATAAAAGAAGAATTATACTTGGTCCAGGATCTGCTCCATCCCCAGAATACATTTCAGGAGAGAATCTTCAGTCCGATTCACTTCCTGAGCCGGTACGGATTTGAGTTCACAGATTTTCTCTACCAAAAAATTGATTTGGAAAACTTTGACCACCAGGTGTTAGAATTAAGTGAAAGATAAATTCAAAATCGGGATTACCTGTTACCCGGTCCCGGGCGGCAGCGGAGTAATTGCCTCGGAGTTAGGTATCCAGCTGGCCCGTCTCGGCCATCAGGTGCATTTTATCTCTTATTCTCTTCCTTTCCGTCTACCTCAATATCAGGAAAATCTCTTCTTTCACGAAGTGGAGATCACTAATTACCCCTTATTCAAATATCCCCCCTATACTCTTACTTTGGCCTCCAAGATGGCCGAGATTGCCAAGGACTGGAACTTGGATATCCTGCACGTCCATTATGCCATCCCGCATGCTATCTGTGCCTTTTTAGCAAAGAGTATGCTGGGGGAAAGTGCCCCCAAAATAATTACTACACTGCACGGGACTGATATCACCTTAGTGGGACAAGAAAAGTACTTTTTCCAGATAACCAAGTTTGGGATCGAAGCCTCGGATGCAGTGACAGCGGTCTCAACCTATCTGTGCGAAACTACTAAAAATGAATTTGGAATCAATAAGCCGATTCACTGCCTGAACAATTTTGTGGATACGACTCGCTTTACCCCCGGCAATCCAGCCTGCGAGAAGGCTAAATTTGCCCCCCAAGGCGAAAAGATCTTAATGCATATGTCTAATTTCCGGCCGGTGAAAAGGGTTCTGGATGTGATTAAAATCTTCGCCGAGATCAAAAAGCAGATTCCGACCAAACTAATTTTGATTGGAGAAGGTTCCCAGTTGGATAGCGCTCTTTCTTTAGCCCGCCAGCTCTGTGTGCGCAAAGAGGTTGTCCTCTTGGGGCAGCAGGAATTCGTGGAAAATCTGCTCTGCCTGGCAGATTTGTTCTTGCTCCCTTCCGACACAGAAAGCTTTGGCTTGGCTGCTCTGGAAGCCTTAAGCTGCGGGGTTCCGGTGATAGGCACCAATCTGGGAGGGCTTCCAGAAGTGGTCCGAGACAAAGAATGCGGGTATCTTTTACCCCTGGGGGACACAGCCGGTATGGCCGAAATGTGCCTGGAGCTTTTGGGGGATGAACAAAAGCTGGCCTGGTTTAGCAAAAATGCCCGCCAGCGGGCGGTGGAAGCATTTGACGCCCAGCTAATAATCCCAAAGTACGAAAATCTTTACGCTACTCTGGTAAATTGAACTCAAAAGAAACGAGGAGGAAAATTGAAATTAGATGTTCTGGTAATGGCTGCGCATCGGGATGATATCGAGATAGTCTGCGGCGGCACGGTCATAAAACTGGTAGACTTAGGCTACCAGGTGGGGATCTTGGATTTGACCGAAGGAGAGATGGGCACCCGCGGCTCAGCGCATGACCGTGAAAAGGAGGCTAACTGTGCCGCGGAGGTAATGGGAGTCCAGCTGCGGGATAATCTGAAATTACCCGACGCCAAGGTGGAGCTAAACTGGCAGACTAAAATGAAAGTGGTTGAAAAACTCAGAAAATACAAACCCCATCTGTTGATACTTCCCTTCTGGGAGCAACGCCATCCTGACCATGCCGCCTGCTCTCATTTGGGCTGGGATGCTTCTTTTTTGGCCGGCCTGAAGAAAATTAACGAGGTCCCGGGCGAGCCACACCGCCCTTTTAAGATTATCTATGCTACGGTCTCGGTCATTGACAAAAAGCCCAGCTTTATTGTGGATATTTCGGATCAATTGGAGCGGAAGATAAAAGCGGTGAAGTGTTACGCTACTCAGTTTCTGGACCGGCCCCCGGAGGGGAAGGAAATCTTTCCTCCCGCCCGTGACATATATACATTCATAGAGGCCAGAGCCAGGCATTATGGTTATCTGATTGGTAAGAAATACGGGGAGCCTTTTATGCTGAAAGAGACAATGGAAATCGAGGACCCCATGAAGATGAGTGTTAGGTCGATTTGAATAAACTGGAAGTGGATAGGATCTGGTGGTCCTTGCGGACTTCAAATCCGTCAGGCCGGCGCAAGCTGGTTGGCAGGTTCGATTCCTGCCCCTTCCGCCAAAGTTTATGAGTAAAGAATCTCTGCAGGAGAAATTGAGAGCCCTCCCCAGCGTGGAGGAGCTGTTGAGTTCGGAGGAATTGAAGAATTTGGTTGCCCTCTATTCTCATCCTATAGTGGCAAAGGTCTGCCGGGAGGTGCTGGCGGATGCTCGTGAAATGATTGTCCATCAAGAAAGAGAAGTATATAAAGCCGAAATCTTATCTGAGATAGATTCACATCTTGCTCAACAATTCTCTTTCAGGGTCCAACCGGTCATCAATGCCACCGGTATCATCCTGCATACTAATTTGGGCCGGGCGCCTTTATCCTCGGAAATGCTCCAGCATATTGCCGAAACCGTGACCAATTACAATAACCTCGAATACAATCTGGAGTCAGGCCAAAGAGGCCAGAGAGGAGGGCTAGTCGAGCAACTCTTGTGTGAGCTGACCGGAGCCGAAGCTGCCTGTGTGGTTAACAACAATGCCGGTGCTATGTTTCTGATTCTTTCTACCCTGGCCACAGGCAAGGAAGTGATTGTCTCCCGGGGTGAGTTAGTGCAGATCGGGGGTGGTTTCCGGATTCCAGAGATTCTGAGTTTGAGCGGGGCGATTTTGAAGGAAATTGGAACTACCAATCAAACTGCAATTGAAGATTATGAACGAGCGATAACTGAAAACACTGCTATTTTACTTAAAGTCCACCACAGTAATTTCAGGATGGAGGGATTCGTACAAGAATCCTCCATAAAGGAGCTGGCTGAACTTGCCGTGGAGAAAAAATTATATTTGATCTATGACCAGGGGAGTGGAGCGGTGATCGATACTAAACAGTTCGGTTTAGCGCAGGAGCCTCTGGTTCAGGAGGGGGTATCATCTGGCGCAGATTTAGTGGCGTTCAGCGGGGATAAACTTTTAGGTGGGCCTCAGGCCGGGGTTATAATAGGGAAAACTGAATTGGTGAATAAAATTAAATCTAATCCCCTCTACCGGGCGCTCAGGCCGGATAAGTTCACCCTCTCAGGATTAGAGGAGACGGTTTTACTATATTTGAAAGGACAGGCTTTCGAAAAAATTCCTATCTGGAGGATGATCTCACAGCCGGCAGAGCAGATTAAGAGAAGAGCAGAAGACTTACTCAAACAGATGAAACAAAGCTCCTCTAAACTCTCTGTGAAACCGGCTAAGACTTACTTAGGGGGAGGTTCTCTTCCTGGCCAGATCATACCCAGTTATGCGCTAAGTCTTGAGTCGATTCTGCCGCTTGAAGATTTGAGCCGGCGCTTTCGAAAGGCCAAGCCACCTGTCATTGGACGCATTTCACAAGAGCAGTTTCTTTTGGATTTGAGAACTGTCTTTCCAGAACAGGATTCGGTCTTAGCCTCCCTTATCTCTCAAGTCTTGCGCTAAGATGTTCGTCATCGGCACTGCTGGACACGTTGATCACGGCAAGTCCAGTCTGATTCGAGCGCTGACCGGCATCGACCCGGACCGCCTCCCCGAAGAAAAAGCCCGGGAGATGACCATTGATTTAGGTTTTGCTTGGCTGGCCTTAGGAGATGGTCAGGAAGTAGGAATCGTAGATGTCCCCGGACACGAAAGATTCATCAAAAATATGATTGCCGGCGCCGGGGCGGTGAACGCGGTTCTCTTCGTGGTAGCCGCAGACGACGGCTGGATGCCGCAGTCCCAGGAGCATCTGGATATTCTTTCTCTCTTGGATGTAAAACACGGAATAATAGTCTTGACCAAGACCGATGCGGTCGAAGCTGACTGGCCAAACTTAGTGGAGCAGGAGATTAGAAAAAATGTGGCCAATACTTTTTTGGCCGATGCCCCTCTGGCAAAAGTATCCTCGCTCAAGGGAGAAGGGCTGGAGGAACTAAAGCAAAAGATAGCTTCTATTCTGGGAGAAATGGAGGAGCCCCGGGACATCGGCAAACCGCGTCTGTTTATTGACCGGGTTTTCACTATGGCCGGCCGGGGGACGGTGGTGACTGGAACTTTGACGTACGGAAAATTACGGCTAAATCAGGAAGTAGAGATTCTGCCTGGTCGAATCAAGGCCCGCATTCGGGAGTTGCAAACTCACAAAAAAACAATTCCAGAAGTCTTGCCCGGCAATCGTGCGGCCATAAATCTAAGCGGAGTTGAAAAGGAATTTTTGAATCGAGGGGACCTAGTTACCGTTCCGGGCCAGGACGAAGTCACTTCAATACTATATGTGAATCTGAAACTCCTTCCTCAAATCCAGTGGAGTCTGAAAAAACAGATTCTCCTGCAGGTGATGTTAGGGACTGCGGAAGTTTTAGGCACGGCCATCTTGCTTGACCAAAAGGAGCTTCAGCCAGGAGAAGATGGTTTGGTGGAGATAAGATTGAAGCAGCCCTTAGTTCCCCGGCTAGGGGATCGCCTGATATTGCGCCTGCCTGGGCCTCAATTGACCATTGGGGGAGGACCGGTTTTAGACTGGTCACATTCTAGCAAGAATATCATAAAGGAAAAGTTAGCCAAGATTTTAGAAAGCCGTCGCGAACTGATATTGCCCAATCTAATTCTATCGGAGTTAGAAAAACAGGGATTTACTAAACCGAATGAAATCGCCAAATCCAGCCACTTCTCCAGCGCAGAAATTCAGAGCGAGATTAAGAGTCTGCAGGACCGGGGGCAGATTCAAAAGCAGGGGGAGCTTCTTTGTCTTCCCGCGACCTGGCAGCGGCTCAAGGATAATATTTTAATCCAGCTTCGAGATTTTCATAAGCAGTTTCCTTATAAGCCGGGCCTGAAAGGGGCTGAGCTGGCTGGTCGGCTCCAGGCCGAGCCTGATTTAGTCCAGCTAGTTCTGGAAAAACTGGAAGAGGGGAAAAAAGTTGTAACCAGACAAGGATATGTGGCCCTGTCTTCTCACCAGCCTCAATTGACAGAAAGTCTGCAAAAAAAACTAAAGACTCTCCTGCAAAAGCTGGAAGCTTCTCCAATTTCTCCTCCCAGCCGGCCTGCGCTTTTGGAGGAGGACCAGGATTATGATTTGGTGGTTACTTATTTGATTCAGACTGGCCAACTTCTGGAGTTAAGAGACGGATTGCTTTTTCGGACCAGCGATTTTCAGATTGTGCAGGAAAAAGTTAAAGAGCTGATTGCCCAAAAAGGGGAGGTCTCGGTTGCAGACGTGCGGCAGAAGCTGGCCACCACTCGCAAGTACGCAGTTCCCATCTTAGAAAAATTGGATCAACTGGGGATTACCAAAAGAAAGGGAGACTACCGGGTTCTGAATGAAAAGTAAAAGAGAAGGGTTAGTCTTATACAACGGGAGAATTTATACCCAGGAAAAAAAATTCCCTTTAGTCTCGGCTTTGGCCGTTCAAGGTAAACGGATTATCGGTCTGGGCAAAGATGCGATTACAAGAAATTATCCTTCCAATAGATTTAGAAAGATTAATCTGAAGAAAAAAACAGTCCTGCCAGCTTTCTGTGACTCCCATGCCCACTTTCTGGGTTATGTGCAGGATTTGGCTAAGCTCGATTTGGAGAAGGCCAAATCTTTGGCCGAAGTCTTGGAGCTGATTAGAAAGTTTTCCCAGAAAAAAAAACCGGGGGAATGGATTTTCGGCTACAACTGGGATGCCAATCTCTGGAAGGAGCCACTTCCCCCGGATAAAAAGGCGCTGGACCAAATCTCCTCTCTCAGTCCCGTAGCCCTGTCAGCCCGGGATGGACATCAGCTCTGGGTCAACTCTCTGGCCTTGAAAATGGCCGGAATAGACCAATCTTCCGGCGAAATCTCGGGTGGCCAAATTGTCCGCTATCAAGACTCCCAGGAGCCGAGTGGAGTCTTAAAAGACAATGCTAGAAAAGCGGTAGAGGAGATCACTCCAGAGGAAGTTCAGCCAGATTTGGTGAAAAAAGCTCTAAAGAACTTGCACCGGAAGGGAATTACAGCCATTCACAATATGGAGAATGGGAAGAGTCTATCTTTTTTCCAACAATTAGAGTCGAGAGAAAAACTGGCCTTAAGGGTTTGGCAGACGATCTCTAGAGATAATTTAGACAACGCCATAAGAGCTGGCCTCAGAACAGGTTTCGGCTCGGATAAACTCCGAATCGGGGGGGTGAAGATCTTCGCGGACGGCGCCCTGGGCTCTAGGACAGCTCTTATGTTTGAGCCTTATGAGAATGAACCGGACAATTTTGGTCTGGAGATAGTCAGCTGCGATGAGTTAGTTGATTTGATAAAAAGAGGAACCCGATCCGGAATAGCTCCGGTCATTCACGCCATTGGCGATAAAGCCAATCATAACGCTCTGCGAGCCATTCAAGCGGCAGATGGTGATAAGTTGCTCCGCCCTCGGATCGAGCATGCTCAAATTGTCAGGCCAGAAGACCTGGACCTATTTGCCAGGCTAAATGTAGTAGCCTCCTTTCAGCCGATCCACTGCCCCAATGACTACCAGATGGCTGTCAAACATTGGGGCAAGAGAAACCTTAATTCTTATCCAATCGGGACTCTTCTGAAAAAAAACGTCAAGGTCTGCTTTGGCTCGGATTTCCCTCTGTATGATTCTGACCCAATCTTGGGGATCTACTGTGCGGTCAACCGAACCCTGCCTAAATCAGAGAACCCGGCCTGGAACCCGTCTCAGAAGATAACCGTTGGGCAGGCTGTTACAGCCTACACTAAAGCTGCAGCCTATGCGGCTGGCTGGGAAGATAGTTTGGGAACCTTAGCAGTCGGAAAGCTGACAGATTTGATAGTGCTTTCAGATAACATTTATGAAAGAAAATCAGAACAGATTCACAATATCAAAGTGCTGGCCACCCTCTTTGATGGCCATTTAGTCTGGGGAGAATTGTATTGACTTTTGTCTGAAAGTTAGGCTTCTTAAGTCAGCAAAATGTTGCGCAAATTTGTCCTTCTCCTAAATCTAGTTTTGGCTCTGCTCTTGCCAGGCTCTGGAGCGACCCAGGAGGAGAAGCACGTTAATCTGTTGACCATTTCCAGTGCCATCACTCCGGTCTCAGCCAGAATCATTGTCCAGGCCCTGGAAAAATCAGTAGAAGATTCAGCCCAAGCTCTGTTAATCCAGTTAGACACTCCGGGAGGCTTAGACGAGTCGATGCGGCAGATAGTGCGAGAGATTTTAAACTCCAGAGTCCCGGTAATCGTTTACGTCTCACCAGGTGGGGCCAGGGCTGCCTCAGCCGGGGTGTTCATCACCCTGGCCGCCCACGTGGCCGCCATGGCTCCCGGCACCAATATCGGCGCGGCTCACCCGGTTGGCCTGGGGGGCCAGATGGATTCTACTATGTTGAAAAAAGTTGAAAATGACGCAGCCGCCTACATCAAAAGCTTAGCCAAAAAGCGCAACAGAAACGAAAAGTGGGCCGAAGAAGCGGTTCGTAAATCAGCCTCTTTAGCTGAATATGAAGCCCTAAAAAAGAATGTGATTGACCTGGTGGCCAACGACATCCGGGAGCTCTTAGAGCAAATAGACGGCAAAAAGATAAAGTTAATAGAAGACCAAGAGAAAACTTTATCAACTAAGGGTGTGGTTCTCAACCGCATAGAAATTTCCTGGAGAGACAGAATCTTAGAGGTCATCACCAATCCCAACATTGCCTATATTCTCTATACTCTGGGGATGTTGGGTTTATTTTTCGAGCTTTCCAATCCCGGGGCAATTTTTCCGGGCATCATCGGCGGCATCTGTTTGATTTTGGCTTTCTTTGCTTTCCAGAGTCTGCCCATCAACTATGCCGGCGTCCTCTTGAT
>Ga0209641_10001239_pt1 | contig 22999 bp, 23 predicted proteins | sample RifCSP16_1_FD_184022 | JGI IMG/M metagenome (GOLD analysis project Ga0209641, IMG submission 184022) | Soil microbial communities from Rifle, Colorado - Rifle CSP2_sed 16_1 (SPAdes) (version 2) | ecosystem: Environmental > Terrestrial > Deep subsurface > Rock core/Sediment | place: Rifle... | reverse complement strand
TGTGAAAGTACACGACCCTCCTCCAGGTGTGAGATACGTTCTCTGATTTTACTATAAGCCTCCATTGTCCCCATCCCTGCCTTGAGATTGGTAAACAAATCCATCGCCTGGGCTGCACAGAGCAATTCTATAGAAACCACATATTCCGCATTCTTAAGCACTTCTCGGCATTTCCTTGCGGCAATTGTCCCCATGCTTACATGGTCTTCCTTGTTAGCTGACGTAGGAATTGAATCAACACTTGCTGGATGTGCAAGCACCTTATTTTCGGAAACCAGAGCAGCCGCCGTGTACTGTGCTATCATAAACCCTGAGTTGAGACCGGCTTCTTTTATGAGAAAGGCTGGTAAACCGCTCAACTGAGGGTTAACCTGCCTCTCAATGCGTCTTTCCGAAATATTGGCAATCTCCGCTCAATGCGTCTTTCCGAAATATTGGCTATCTCCGACAGGGCAATGGCAAGGAAATCCAATGCAAGCGCTACCGGCTGACCGTGAAAGTTTCCACCGGATACAATCTGGTCATTATCGGGAAAAATCAAAGGATTATCGGTCGCCGCATTCATCTCAATCTCTATAACCCTCTTTGCATAATGAAGCGCATCAAGGGAAGCCCCATGTACTTGTGGCGAGCATCGAATTGAATACGCATCCTGCACCCGAGAACAATCTTTATGAGAGGATACAATTTCGCTGTTCTTTGTAATACGTCTGAGATTATCGGCGCTTATGATCTGACCCGGATGCGGTCTCACTTCATGAATCTTTTTGTCAAGTTCAATATTCGATGCCAGCAAGACCTCTAAGCTCATCCCGGCAGCAATGTCAGCCGTCTTGAGTAAATTTAAGGCATCATAGACCGTAAGGGCGCCTATGGCCGTCATAACCTGTGTCCCATTGATTAGCGCCAGTCCTTCTCCTGCGTCGAGATCAATTAATTTTATACCAGCCTCATCCATAGCAGCTTTTCCACTGAGAATCTTACTCTTATAAATAGCATCACCCTGCCCAACAAGAATCAGAAACATGTGGGCAAGAGGGGCCAGATCACCACTTGCTCCGACAGAACCTTTTTCAGGCATCAGTGGATATATACCCTTGTTATATATCTCCACGACCGTCTTTAATGTCTCCAGTTTGATGCCTGAATGGCCCTTTGCCAGATTATTAATTTTTAGGAGCAACGTAGCCCTCGTTGTTTCTTCGTCCAGATAATTCCCAACGCCTGCCGCATGGCTCATTAATATGTTTCTTTGTAATTGTTTCGCTTGATTTTTTGAGATAACCACGTCACTCAAGGCACCAAAACCAGTAGTTAGCCCATAGATAACCCGTTTACCTTTTAACGCATTGTCTACGGTCTCGCGTGCCTTAATTACCTTTAACTCAGCCTCCTCGCTCAGCATCACTCGTTTCTTTCCCCTCACTCCTTGAATAAATTGATCGAGAGAAAGGCTTTCACCATTTAAGACAATGTATTCCACCTAGAACTCCGTTATAAATAATACTGTCAACCCAATAACATTTAGTTTATCCATTAATTCCTTACCCACCCCTGACCCCTCCCAAGAGGGGAATAGAAAAGTCCCCTCTTGGGAGGGGATTTAGGGGTGGGTTCTGATACAATAAAACGTAATTACACGCTATAATTATGAGTAATTGCAAAGCTAGGAATGATACCGTTAACAGGAAACTACAGCGTTTTAACCAACCTTACCACCTCATCAATAGACGAGTATTTTTGGGGAAACTCTAGTCTGGGTCTCTCAATAAGTACCAAATCTATTCCTTCATTGCGTGCTGCATTAACCTTTTCCAGTACCCCTCCTGCCTCCCCACTTTCTTTAGTCACCATCGTATTAATTTGATACTGTCTGAACATTGCGCGGTTCAAATCCTCTGAAAACGGGCCGTGCATGGCGATAATGTTTGTAGTAGGAATCCCCATATCAAGACATAATGCAATGTGCTCGGGTATGGGCAGGATACGCACGTATAATTCTTTTTCCTCCTTTAAGACGACAAACCTCGCCACACTCGATATGCCTGTCGTCAGAAATATTCTTTTGCCAAGCGTTCTGGACTTGTCAACAGCCTCTGCCATAGTCTTAACTCTGTGGATCAAGGGATGTGCTGAAATTGTTATCGCTTCTCTTTCAAAACGCAGATAACGAACGTTGGTTTTTTTGCAGGCATCCATTGCATTCTGTGATACCTCTATAGCATACGGATGTGTGGCATCTATCACAGTATCTATTCCCCTTTCCTTTATCAAACGAGAAAACCCGTTTGCATCCAAACGGCCTTGCAGGCAAACTGCCTCCAGTCCCAGTTGCTCAAACATCTTTTTGCCATATTCAGTTGCAACGGTTGTCAAGAGGCTCAATCCCGCTTCATGAAGCCTTCTGACAATCTCTTTGCCTTCTTCTGTACCTGATAGCACAAGGATCATACTTTTTCAATACCCAATACCGTTCAGAAACTTTTCTATAGTTTCGATGAATGTAACAAAATCATAAGGAGCATCGTTGATAACCCTTACATCAAGGCCATCGATACTGATGTCATGAAATGCGGCATTAATGATCGCCTCATAGATATTATCCCTGATACTTGACTGAGTAACGAAAGTATCTTCTTTCTTGCGGATATATACAAAAACATCTATATCTCTAAAGAAAGTTTCACATACAAAAGAGCCGTATATGTAAGCAAAAAACCCCTCTCGTCTTGATAAGCACACGAGAAATAAGAGAAGTTATATGATTTCTTTCGGTTTGAGACAGGGTATGCATATTGCTTTATCTGTTATTATTTCTGAACCTATGACCTTGAACCTTTCTCCAAGCTTTGTTATAGTACAACAAATAAAATTTATGGTCAATTATAAAACTGTCTCACTGGAATAATTATGCTCATTATCAAATCCCGGCTTTTCTATAAAATCGGTGTATCAATTTTTCTCTTCTTAAAACTTCGATGGAGAGACCTTTTCAAACTTCTCTTAACAAAACCAAAGACAAAAAAGATTAACCACAATTCCAGCAAGAATGTTTACAAGGAGGCGGACAAGACTCTCGTCTCCATAGTTCAGGACGACGATATTTATGCATTGCTCAAGGAAGGTATCAACCTCATCGGTGGCCTGGAAAGGCTGAACATTAAAGGCAAGTCCGTCCTTATAAAACCCAATATTGTCAATCACTATCCAAGCCCGTCCAATACAAATCCACTCGTGATCAAAAATCTGATAAAAATCCTGCATGAATGCGGAGTATCTAAAATATTTGTGGGTGATATGTCCGCTATTTTTGCACTGCCCACAAAGAAAAATGCCATGAAATCAGGCATCTGGGAGGCTATTCACGATGAAGACATGACGTTTGTTCCCTTTGAGGATTACGGCTGGGTAGAAGTGGACATACCACACGGAAGATTTATAAAGAAGGCTATCGTGTCAGAGTTTATTTATAACGTAGATAGAGTTATCAATGTCCCTGTCATTAAGACTCATAGTTATGCAAATTATACTATTTCACTAAAGAACTTCATTGGGGCTATCCACCCGCAACAGCGTCCTTACTTCATTGCGCCCGACTTCTGGGACGAAGTCATTGCCGAACTGAACGTAGCCTACACCCCTCATTTGAATATTCTTGATGGTACAAAGATTTTTATAAAAGGCGGCCCGACGAAAGGCGCTGTTGCCACGCCCAATCTTATCATTATTACCGGAGACAGGATTGCTGCAGATGTTGTAGGATTAAGCGTTATCAGGGCGTTTGGTGGATGGGAAAAACTCAAGACTATGAATATTTGGGAACAACGCCAGATCAAAAGGGCAATAGAATTAAGTCTCGGAGTCAGCAATCCTTCTGAATTAAAAATCGTATCCAAATGCCTTGGCACAAACAAACCTGGTTTTGATGAACTCATGAGAAAGATTCATCACGTATTGAATAACGTAAATTAAGCCGTTGGCAACTTTTTTAATGTAACGCGAACTTCGGCTCGCTTACATCCTATGCGAACTAAAGTTCGCACGACAACTACAACTTTGAATTTCCTTAACGTGAACTTATAACCACCCCTCAATCCCCTCCTTCGCAAGGAGGGGAAGAAGGGGAGGTCTTCTATAGACTATTTATCATATAAGTTATGGACACGAAAACCGCTTAAATAAAATTAATATTCCTATACAATCAATTTAAACAACGTAGATACAGAGAATTTGCCTGTAGCACGCTTATCGGCAATGAAGCCCGTATCATAAGGAGGATGTGACCTGATAACTACGGATATATTAATCATTGGCGGTGGAATAATCGGTCTTTCCATCGCCCGAGAACTTAATAACAGACGTCCAGATTTAAAAATTACCTTAATTGAAAAAGAAGCCACTGTGGCATGTCATGCGAGCGGCAGAAACAGCGGCGTACTCCACGCCGGTTTTTACTATACGCCAGATAGTTTAAAATCAAGATTTACTGTAGAAGGAAATAAACTTCTCACCGATTACTGTTTGAAAAATAATCTATCAATAAATCGGTGCGGAAAAGTTGTCGTAGCTAAGGATGAAAAGGAACTGGATGGTATATTTGAACTAAAAAGGAGGGGCGATACGAATGGCGTGGATTTAGAGTTAATTGATGAAAAAAGGCTGGAAGAACTCGAGCCAAACGCAAGGACTTTCGATAAGGCTTTATATTCACCAACAACTTCCGTAGTAAATCCAAAAGAAGTAGTCGGACATATATCTGATACCTTGAAAAGGAAGGTAGATATTTTATTCAATGAGAAGTTTATTAAAAGAGATGATACCGACACAGTAAGCGCCAGTACACACAAAATAAAATTCAAACATCTGATCAATTCAGCAGGTCTCTACGCAGACAAAATAGCTCATCAATTTGGGATTGGGCAAAAATATACCTTAATTCCATTTAAGGGTTTATACATGGAATACAAAGACAGTAATTTAAGGGTTTATACATGGAATACAAAGACAGTAATTTAATTCACAAACACATATATCCAGTGCCCAATTTAAAAAATCCATTTCTTGGTGTCCATTTTACCATTACGATAAGTGGGAAGGTAAAGATTGGTCCAACCGCAATTCCAGCCTTCTGGAGGGAAAATTATGAAGGTATTTCTCATTTTAATCTGAACGAATTTCTTGAGGTTTTGTTTTATGAGGCAAAGCTCTTTTTTACCAATGCCTTTAATTTCCGAAGTTTAACCTTTGAGGAGTTCAAAAAATATTACCGGAACTATTTTATACAACAAGCCACTCATTTAGTAAAAAATATTGATATGAACAAGTTTGGTAATTACCTAACCCCGGGAATCAGGTCACAATTACTCGACAGAAAAGAAATGAAACTGGTAATGGATTTTGTTGTCGAACATGGAGAAAATTCCACGCATGTATTAAATGCAGTATCGCCTGCGTTCACATCGGCCTTTTCATTTAGTAAATTTATCGTTGATAAAGTAGAGAATAAGGTAATAGTTCACCGGAGGAAAAAGATTTGACAAGATAACATGATAGACATGATATAAATAAATTAATTTTTGACAGGACTAACAGGATAAACAGGATGAAATAAGGATGAAAAAATTATCATGTTAATCCTGTCTAAGATATCTAAAACTTGACTCATTTGTGAAGATAAATCTCGGATAAAGATTTTTAATGGCATAGGCTGCGATGGAATCCTGCTTTCTTCACACATTTTCCTTTCAAAATGAACAGTACATTTCAAAGAGAAATGCCTTCGCTACATAACATTTAATTAAAATAAGAATTAATAACTCTCCTAGCATAGCGGGAAATAAAGGATTATGATATATTTTCACACGTGAGTTATCCCTGTAAAAGGGGAATGATATTTGCTTTTATATTTTATGTCTTCATGCACCTCATTGAATTTGTTTCCTACAGACCATATCTGAAGACCCCGGTTTTAAGTTTTGCGTTATCTATTATCCTTCGCCACGCATGGACAGCCGTGTGGCCTGTCAGCGAATTTGAAGGTGAAGGGCAACATATTAAGGAGGTGAAATATGGCTGTTAGTGCAAGTGACATCAATGGCGTTAAGACGAAGCTTGTGGATGCAAGAACCGCGCTTGTTACCATGCTTGGTGAAAGTGATAAGCAAAAACAAGAGGGATGCAGTACAACGGTAAAAAATCTAACAAATGAAACTATATCGCTTTTTTCCACTTTAATGGAAAAAGCAAAAGGCACAAATGTCGAAGGCAAGCTTAAGGAATTAAAGGACGCCTGGGATATCTTCAGGAACACAAGAGATAACGAGGTTATCCCTAATTTTTTTGCAGGAAAGGTAGCCGAAGCAAAGGCTGTAGGCGGGGGTATACAGAAGGAAAGGTTCGCAAAGATATCTTCGATGGTTGATGAACTTATAGGAATGACGTAAAAGGAAAAAAAACATGTAGGGGTTGAAAATCTTCAACCCCTACATTATTCTAACAGATTTTTTAAAAATATTGCTTAATACCCCAGAAGGCAGAACTCTTTCGGAACGCCTCGTCAAGATCGATCTCGACAAGTACACCCCATTCATATTCCGGAATCCAGCACCAGGTACCTATCACAGGAACACCCCGATAGTCTGGATAACCTGTAACATCGTACCCTTCACTTCCGCTTAAGCATTCGGCTATTCCCTTTGTCAACCTTCCTGATTTAGGACTAATCCCTTTGAGTTCCAAAGCTGTCCTGGTTTTTATCATTTCTTTTCTTTTCAGTTCGATTACAAACCGTGACTCAGTGATAAGAACCCCCTCCGAATTTATAAGATAGCTTTCCCCGCTTTCACCAATCTCCATACTCTGCATGAGTTTATTCAACTCCATTGTATCCACCCGGAAAACCACGACACCTGCAAAAGCGCCGTCATTGTCCTTGATTACGGCAGATACAAACAACGTAGGCACATTACGTTCGACCTTGCCGAACTCATTCAAAATAGGTGTAGTTGAAGACTTCACGTCACTCACAAAAACTCCGCGCTTTTTTGCTTCCAGGAAATAGTCTTCCCCGGAAAAGTTCATATTTACCAGATTTTTTTCTGTCGATAACTTTACAATCCCGGCAGAGTCACAGATAAATATACCTTTATACCCATATTCATCTCTGATAAACTCCAAATAGTTTAGGGCTTTTACAAATTCATCCACTGATGCCACACCCTTTGCAAAATGAATAGTCTGCGGCTTGCGGGCAATCGCTGCAGCATTATTCTTATGTCCCTCCATCCTCATTTTTACTAATTCGACCTGTCGATGCATAAGACCCCGCAGATTTTTAATAGTAGTATCCTGAAAAAATTTACGTACCTCATTACATGCCTCATCTATGTCAATTTCGGCAAGAAGACCCCAGTTAAGATACGGCAGCCACATCCAGTACCCAATCACGCTGGTGCCCCGATAATCGAGGTAGCCTGTATCGTTGTACCCCTCTATCCCTTTCAAACATTGCTGAACTGCCTGTGTCAGGTATCCCGTCCTGGGATTTGCCACCTTCAATTCTAACGTTGTCCTCTTCTTTATAAGGCCGTCTCCCTTAAGATCATCTGTAAATCGGGATGAGGTTAGCATGTACCCGTCTTTGTTGATTAAATAAATTTCTCCCGTTTCCGTAGCTTTCATGGGTATTATTAATTTTATAAGCTCATTTACGTCAAGTCGAAAGACCAAAACCCCCAGGATATCCATTTTTTCACTAGTAACTTGGGTTGATACAAACATCGTGGGTAGACCTAATTCTAACTCACCAAACTCATTCTCGATGGGTACTGTAGAAGGCATAATGTCGGAAAAAAACGTTTTACCCTTAATCGCCTCTTGAAAATATTGTGCAGAGGAAACATCCTTTCCGATATAATTTTTATCCGTCGAAACAATGATCGTACCCGCAGGATTTACGATAAAAACTTCCTTGTAATGATATATGTTTTTCAGAAAAGTGAGATATTCAAGTGGCCTGGTAAAGTCTGGTTCTTTATCATCTCGAATCACTGAGCTTCGGTAGGCAGGCAAGTTATTGGCAGTAACCCTTATATCCTTCTTTCTGGCATCTACCCAGGCTGTTATAACCTCGGCCTGTTTTCGTGTAATACCCTGCAAGTCCCTTCCTATACCTTCCCTAATGATACCGAAGGTGTCAGGAAAAGCCATTTTTGCTGTAAACAGTGACAGCAAAGAAATTGCTATAAATGTAGCTATAATTGATTTGGTTGTTTTAAACATTATGCTTTCTCTCCTCCTTTCGTTCGAATTTGGAACAAACTTCACCTTTTTCATCCTATCATAGAAATCGTTAACTTAAATATTATACATTAGTTTTTTTTAAATTCAATATTTTATTTAAGGATATTATTGTTTAACTTCCTTACGCCCTTTTTTATAAAGTTCAAGCCGCTCTTTGATTACCTTATCAAAACCATTATCGGTAGGTTTATAGTATTCCTTTCCCTGAAGTTCTTCGGGCATGTACACCTGCCCTACATAACCACCAAAACTATGTGGATATTTGTACCCCTTTCCATATCCAATGTCCTTCATCATAGGAGCCGGTGCATTCCGTATGTGAAATGGCACCGCTAATGCGCCTTTCTCCCTGACATCTTTCAATGCCTCTAGATAAGCCATGTAGGAGGCATTGCTTTTAGGAGCACAGGCAAGATAGCTAACACCCTGGGCTAGGGGTATCCAACCTTCTGGCATACCCACAAAATGAAATGCATCCTTAACAGCCACAGCCAATTGGAGCGCCGATGGATCCGCATTGCCAACGTCTTCCGCTGCAAATATGATCATACGGCGCGCAATAAAAAGAGGGTCTTCGCCTGCATCCAGCATGCGTGCCAGCCAGTAAAGCGCAGCATCCGGGTCACTACCCCGCATGGATTTAATAAAGGCAGAAATAACATTATAATGTTCTTCTCCGCCCTTGTCATAAAGGAGCGCCTTCCTTTGCATTGCCTCCTGGGCAATTTCCGAGGTTACTGTTCGCTTACCCTCTTGATCCGGTTTCGTAAGCATGACAGCCGATTCCAAAGTATTTAAAGACGCCCGGGCATCTCCATGAGAAAGGCGTGCAATAAATTCGAAGGCGTCATTCTGAATCTCTACTTTCAGATTTCCAAGTCCTCGTTCCCCATCCTGTAATGCGTTGCTCATAATAGTCTTTAGATGATCTTCGGTGAGTTGTTCCAGTACCAGTACCTTACAACGTGATAAAAGAGGGGCATTCACCTCAAAGGATGGGTTTTCTGTCGTGGCGCCAATCAGAGTTATCGTGCCGTCTTCCACATGATACAGAAAGGCATCCTGCTGCGCCTTGTTAAACCGGTGAATCTCATCAACAAAAAGGATAGTTTTTTTATTGTAATACTTAATTTGCTCCCTGGCTTCTTCGATAACTTCCCGGATATCCTTAACTCCCGACAGAACTGCCGAGAAGGAAACAAAGTAGGCATCAATTGACTGGGCAATAATAGAGGCCAGTGTTGTCTTCCCTACGCCCGGAGGTCCCCAAAAAATCATAGATACCAGTTCCTTGTTTTCCACAAGTCTTTGGAGTATTCTGTTTGGGCCAACGAGGTGTTCTTGTCCCACAAACTCTTTTAAATTCCTTGGCCTTATCCGGTCGGCCAGTGGAGCTTTTTTCGTGGTTTTCACCTTTGCATCGAACAAATCTCTTTCTGGTCTTTTAACCGTCACCTAAATTTCCCCTTGTGATTTAGTCGGATTTGTGGATTCAGGCATTTGGGACCTCGATTCCAGGGTCTCTGCCATCGTATTAATTGCGCTTGCAAGTTCACCAATCTCGTCACCCGATTTATAATGTGCCCGTACATGGTAACTGCCCCTGGCAATTATTTTGGCTGTCTCTGTAATATGGGAAATCGGCGCAGAAATCTTCTTCCCCAAAAAAAAAGCAACAATGATAACCCCCACGGCAACCAATCCAAAGGTAAATAAGATATAATCCCGTAATTCATAAAGTTTTCCATACCCCTCACCGACATCGATCTCAGCAATCACGCCCCATCCGTAATCCGGCATCCAGCGCCAGAATCCTATCACATTCACGCCCCGATAATCGCTGTAACCGTCAGCATCAAAACCTTCTGAACCTTTCAGGCACTCACTAACCCCCTTCGTCGCAACGTTCGTTAGCGGGTTAGCAACCTTCAATTCCAGGGCAGACCGTTTTATAATCCGATGTTGCCCTTTTAAATCTTTCACAAACTTAGATTCTGTCAGTATGTATCCGTATCCATTGATAAGATAGGTTTCTCCGGTCTTACCAATATGAATATTCTGCATCATTGTGTTAATTTCAGAGACGTCTATACGCAGTGTTACCGTTCCTACAACCGAATTCGACCTGTCTTTAATCGGCGAGGAAATGAGCATGGTAGGCACGCCAGTTTCTAACATCCCCGATTCATTTTCAACAGGAACATCTGACGGTATGATGTTAGAGGTAAAAAAAAACCCTTTGATAGAAGAACTAAAATAATCCTTTGTTGAGATATTTGTACCAACAAGCTCTTTTCTTGAAGCAATTCGCACAATACCCTCACGGTCTGCAATAAATACCTCTTTCGAACCATATTCCTTCCATAAGTAATCGAAGTATTGAATCGCTTCCAAATTATTTAGTAAATCTGTATGTTCAGTACCTCCCGCAATCGACTGTATAACAAGAGGGACAAGGGGATTATTAGCGATACGTTGGGCATCAGCCGTACGTTCTTCCATCCATTTTGTGATCAATTCAGTCTGCTTCTGTACCGCTCCTTCCAGGTTTTTGATAATTTGATCTTTCAAGGCCTGGAAGGTAATGGGGTAGACAACAAGACGCATAACAATGAGCGGCAGGAATGTCAATACCAGGAAAAAAATACTGAGTTTGCTTTTTGTAGGTTTGAACAAGATATTGCTCCACAATATTATTACAAATACCTTTATCTCAATGCAAAGACGCAAAGGGCGCAAAGAAGGAAAGCAGAGGTTGAGAATATGAGAAGTTGGGAAGACGAGAAAATCTCATCCTCACAACTTCCCAACCTCCCAACTTCATACTCTTCACACCTCTGCGGTTTATTTTACTTCTTCGGCACCTTTTCCCAATCGGCTAAGAACCTTTTGACGCCGTCATCAGTAAGCGGATGCTGGACAAGCAGGTCAAACACATTAAAGGGAATTGTCGCAACATCAGCCCCCATCATCGCTGCATCCCGCACGTGTATTGGATTTCGAATACTGGCGACAATAATTTCGGTCCGATAACCATAATTGTCGTATATTGTACGAATCTCCTCGATCAGTTCCATACCTACTTGCCCCCTGTCGTCCAGCCTCCCGACAAATGGACTGACATAAGTACCACCGGCCTTTGCCGCCAGGAGCGCCTGATTAGAGGAGAAACAAAGGGTTACATTGGTCTTGATGCCCTCTTCTGTCAATCTTTTTACGGCCTTCAAACCATTTTTAATTAAGGGAATCTTGACCACAATGTTCTCAGCGATCTTTGCCAGTTCTCTAGCCTCCTTGAGCATACCTTCTGTATCCAGGCTCACCACTTCGGCGCTGACGGGACCTTTTACAATGGAACATATTTCTTCAATCGTTTCACGAAATGGACGACCCGTTTTGGCAATCAAAGAGGGATTGGTAGTCACCCCGTCCAGTATGCCCAGACTATGAGCCTCCCGAATTTCTTTCACATCTGCCGTATCAATAAAAAATTTCATTTTATTTCCTTTCCTTTCTTAACTATTTGCCACGAATTTCTTAACTATTTGCCACGAATAAACACGAATTTACATGGATAACACATTTATGTATGTTGGGTTGAATATTAAATACTTAATATTACAAAACAATTACTTTGAATGTACCTTAACATTTTTAGACTTCACTTTGTATTTGCTTCTTATAAATTCCAGGTCTCTTTTCTCTGCTTCAGGATCTTCTTTATACAACTGACTCAATTTATCTCGTATTTCTCTCATCATCTTTACTGCATCAAATTTTTTATCTTTCATAAAGCACCTCCATCGGACTTCTTATTTCTAAGAGTGGATATCCGTATTTAAGATTCACAGCATTATAATGCCTGATTTTCGTTAAATTAACTATGTATACTTTAAACACACAATTTGTACACCAGTAATTCTAATAACAATTGTGTGCCGAAGGAACTGGTCTTGCTTTTCACATCCGTTTCCAGCAAAAGTGCGTGTTTTTTCATGAGGTCTTCTTCGGTATACAGTTTTACCTGTTCAAAGAAACGCTTTGCAAAGAATGGAACGACTTGCAATTCCGATGTAACCTTATGCTCATCCCCTCCCTGATTTAATATTTGCTTTGCCCTCCACAACCGTTTAATTTGCCACGACAGGAGACTGATAATCCTTACCGAATCTTCGCCATGTATCAGCATCTGACCAAGAATTTTTATCGCCAACATTACATTTCTTTGCGCAACGGCATTGGTCAGCTCAAACACCGTACGGTTTCTATCCACACCCACGAGGGCATCCACGTCCCTTTCATCAATCGTTGCTTTCTCACCAAGGTAAATGGATAACTTTTCCAGGTGTTTATCTATGATCGCCAGATTGTTACCCACGTCTTCAACCAGTTTCTGTGCTGCTACAGAGGATATGTTCTTTTTATAATGTTTTGCACGAGTGGGAATCCAATATAATGTTTTGCACGAGTGGGAATCCAATTTGGCAAGAGATGGTCCTTTAGCTTTTTGCATTCAATCGATATCCCGACTTTATCAACAAGGGTTGCCAATTTTGTCCGTTTGTCCCATTTATCACACACCAGCGCCAGAGAAGCGTGGCTTGCAGGTGTTTGCAAATATTTTTCGAGGTTTTCCCGATTCTTTTCTACAAAATCCTCCGCCTCTTCCACGACTACCAGCTTGTTTTTGCTGGCGAAAAATGGCAATGTTCTTAATTCATCAAATATCACGCCGCCAGAGGTTTCGTCCCCCTTAAATTCTACCAGGGAAATGCTAGGATCGGCACCCTTGAGAGAATGAGCTTTTACTGTTAAAAGCGCCTCATTGATAAAAAATTCTTCATCTCCAAAAAATACGTAAATTGGAAATTTTTTGTCTTTTTCCAATACGGTTTTAAATTGGTAAATATCCATTACTTTACCCTCTGGGCAATCCCTGCTACCACGAAATAGACCTCGTCTGCTTCGTCTGCTATCATTTGATTAGCGCTCCCTGCAATGTCCCTGAATACACGCGACAGGGCATTGTCAGGCACAATACCAAGTCCAACCTCATTCGATACGATAATAACGTCCGATTTCGACTCTCGACATACCTTGCAGAGTTTATTAATTTCACCAAGTATTTGTGACTGTTTCTGCTTTAAGTTTTTTCTCTGCATTTCTGCGGTATCGGTTGTATTTGCTATTTTATCTGGAAATGCCTTTTCCCCCTCCCCTTTACCCCTCCCATCAAGGGAGGGGGATGTTGTCTCCCCTTTCGTTTTCCCTTCCCCGGGCGTTGCCACCCCTTTCGTTTCCCCTCCCCTGGTGGGAGGGGTTAGAGCCTGCCCCGTACCCGATACGGGGGTAGGGGGATTTTTATCATCTTTTGTAAGGGCGAACGGCCGTTCGCCCCCACATGCGCCCGCATCATCACTCAAAAGCATGTTCGTAATATATAAGGTAATACAATCAATATAAATAAGCCCTACCTTCTCATTCAGATTCGATATAACCCCGTCTACATGAAAAGGAGCTTCAATGGTCTTCCAATTAAAGGGACGACGGGCACGATGGATTTGAATCCGTTCGCGCATTTCTTCGTCTTTAACTTCTGCGGTGGCAATATAAACGACTTCATTATACTTCCTGGCAAGCCCTTCCGCAAAGGTAGATTTGCCGCTCCGTGCGCCGCCGAGAACAAAAGTCATTTTAGCCATTGTAGATACTTCAAGTTAGAAAGTCCCCTCTTGGGAGGGGATTTAGGGGGTGGGTAAGTCGGTAATTTGTGAGATATTCACTGAGATTTCATGACCAAGGGACCCACCCCTAACCCCTCCCAAGAGGGGAATAATTCATACCATTATAAAATATGTGGATTTAGTTAAACACGGAGACACAGAAATACAAGCAAACTATCGGCTATCCAAATATTAAAAGACTCAATAAAAACAAAAGTTCAGCAATTTCATTGGTTGCGCCCAGGGTATCTCCTGTCATACCGCCAATTTTCTTTTTAATATACCAAATCCAGACCAGGGTGAAAATGATAATTATTGCAAATATTACGAATCCACTCAGGCCGTAAAAATACCAAAACAAGAATATCGGAAGGAGCGATGCATAAATCACGTGTCTTCGTGTAGTTCCTTCCAGAATAAAACTTCCCGTGCCAGATTCGCCCCTGGCATATTGAGACAGCCCTGCGGCACAAACCTGCGCCCATCTCCCCACAACTGGCATTAATAGCAACGCAGCACATTTATTTACCAGAATAGGCGAGATGAAACAGGATACGCATTTTACGCTGGCATCAAAAGACGAATAATTTATCTTAAAAATTTCACCAATGCTATGGAAGCTAAGGTATTTGAGTCCGAGCAAAGAAATCAGGCCAATAGCGCCAAAACTGCCAATGCGGCTGTCCTTCATTATTTCCAACCGTTTTTCCTTATTCCAGCCGCCCCAGATGCCGTCGCAGGTGTCGGCAAGCCCGTCAAGGTGTAATGCCCCTGTTACTGCAATAGAAACAAGGATAATCAGTGCATCCGTAATAAGAGGTGGAAAAAAGAAATAGAGAGGCAGGTATACTGTTGAGAGGAACACACCAATACACAAACCCACGACAGGAAACCAGCAGACAACGGAACCAAAATCCTTTGGCTTTATTTTATCTTCCCTATCAATAGGAATGACGGTGAGAAATTTAAGCGCCCACAAGAAATTGTTCATTTTCTTTATAATATTACTGTGTAAAAACTTTTTTTATAGAGTTTTTTACCACCCCTTCATCGCCTCCTTGCGAAGGAGGGGAACAAGGGGAGGTTGAATAGTTACGGCAATACTGCTTTATGAGCTTATAAATTTTGACAAAAACTGTCAACTAGAATCCTTTTTGTATCAAATCATTTTTGTGATAGAATTGCCTCTACGGGTTATCAGATATCGCCTTTGGGACTGTAACCTAAATTCTGCAATGGGACACAGATTAACGCAGATAAGTATAGATAAATAACGTAGTGGAATTTTCCCTCCCCCTCTATCCCCATTGGGGAGGGGTACAGGGGGAGGAATCAGTGTAAATTAGCATTTATCTGTGTCCGACTGCAATTTTTAGGTATAATATTTTAGAAATTTGCAAATTTCAAAATTCGTAATAATTAAGCTTTTTGAACAGCCACGAGATCAAATAATTTATCCTAATCCATACAGGAATTGAACTGTGCGCATATTCTGTAATGCAATAATTATCTGTCTTTTCATCTTCTCCTGGCTTGCGCCTCTCTACCCTGAAACCATTCTATCAGATAGTGTACAGTCCATTATCAATTCCAGCACCTTCTCAAGGATTCATAAACCTATCGTCATTCGTAGCGATAGAAAGACACTGGGATATTTTATTGAACACGTTGAAGAACTTACAAAGCATGGAAGGGATTTTGACAGAAAAGAGTTGATCCTTGAGGTTAAGGGCAATGGTACGTATGGCATTCAGATGCCCTCAAAACACGTCACAGGGGAGTTTGAACTCGTAGAACAACAACCACACAAGGTAATTTATATGGGGCGCGGCAGCGCGGTTGTGTTTTTCAATTTTTCAGGCGCTATTGTATTAGAGATTAGTTACACAACACAAAAAGATGAAAAGGGATATTACGAGGAAGTAAATACGTCCGTCCACTTGAAATTCGACAATGCCGTTCTTGGTATCCTTGCTAAGGCGGCAAGCCCTATCCTTATTCCAAAACTGGATAACCTCATTACCAAATTTTCGACTAAGACCAAAAATGTGGTCGAGGCTGCCTATGCAAACAAAAAAAGTACAAAACACCCCCAATCCGCCGATAATAAACAAAAATAATCCTTTTTACAGAATTCTTGATTGTAAAATTCCTACTCGAGAATTGGCTCACTCCGGATACGGTTATTCAGTCTGTGTAGGATGGGTGAATCGTAATCGCACCCATCACCACAAGAATTTTGCTATTGATGGGCCTGCTCCGCTTGACCCATCCTACGTGAACTACCAGAGTGTTCCCGCGTTCCCGCAAATTCATTCTTAAGTACCATTCTTAAGTGACTAATGCCCCGAATCACTGGCGCGAAGCGGCGTGGCGGCGTCGGCTGCATGCCATGGTTGGGCCTATTAATCCACCAAAGATTAATTTTTATCCATTTCATTATGTTCTAAGCATGGATTCCAATAATATTCGCCCGTCCCGCGTACGTCCAACTCATAGCAATAATCCGTCCAATGTGACTTTCCAAAAATATCATCATAAGAAATATGACCATGTACAAATAACACTATGGATTTTTTAAGAATTGCCTCGAAATCCTTTTGTACGAGATAGCCGGTTTCACCTTTTGGGTCCTTTGTGGGATGCAACTCAATAAGAGATTCTCCTCCGGGACCAATGGTGGCTTTGCCGGTAATCTCTACACCGCCATATAAAAAATTCGGAATTTTTCCTGGGGGTATCCATTGTGCTATAGCTGACGACTGGACATTTATCGCCGGTGATTTTCCAGTATTTTGAATCGTGATTAAAGCCTTCAAGGGTGCTCCAATCTGTACATCGTAAGGGGATGTAACATGCATGATGGATATGTAGGGTCTATCGATAGATTTATTATGACGAAATCCAAAATACAGGGTAAAACACAGACCGATTATCCCGATGCAAGTGCCAACGCCCAACTTGCTTGGGAGGCTCCAGCCTGACCATTGACGTTGTGTGGGGAATAGAAACATTTTTGTCCATTGCCCAACATGAAATAGGCGTACTAAATGCCGTCTTGCTTTACGGCTATTAGTACATATATACTTTTACGGGTGACTTATTATACGGCCATTGGGGCATATAATAAAGTTTGTATACAACTTGCCGATATAGTAAGTATTTGGTAAAACAATGTCAAGTTTTTTTACTGTGTGAAAACTCATCTGACAAAAGCAAAAAATTACTAAAAAAGAGAAGGCAAAGGCAGTATTGCTCAGGCTGGAGGGCACGAAATGGCTAATGGCAAGTCTTTTATACGGCGCTGGTCTCAGGTTGATGGAATGTCCGGAACTCAGGGATAAGGATATAGATTTTTCGTATAATCAAATTGGGATTTGAAATAGGGTTTTGGCAATGTCTACCTGCCTTTTGCAAGAATGTTTTTTGTAAAATAGCTACAGAAGCGCCTTTCCTTCCATATCTTCCGGCACTTTAACACCCATATAGTTCAATATCGTCGGGGCAATATCATACAAAGTCACACCTTCACGCCGCACGCTATTGCGGGTTTGTAACTTGAACCCAACGTTTTATATGGTTGATTTTGCCATTGCTTGTACAAGGCGTTTTTACTCGAATAAAATTATGGGTTCAGGTTACAAACCTGAACCAGCCATGGGGAATTAGATGGTGCGTAACTATTTAGCAAAATATCAAGTTCCATCTTCTACTCTCGATAATTTTAATATTACCTGTAGAATTCACCATCTAAAAACAAGAGAGTAAACGCCTGAATAGGCAAGAAACATTGTAGCAAAAAGGCTCATGGAAAAACAGGGTGCCATTTTTCGGGTGAAACAAACTGTTATACACCGAAATTGACTTATCTCTAAATGTGGAAAAGACCTTCTTATTGTCGATCTTTCCAATAACCAGGTTTCCTATGAAGGTGGGCAACAGCAACAATGAATATCTTTTCAGACTCGGTTCGATAAATAAGACCGTATGGGAAACGCTTTAAAATATAACACCTGTATTCTCCTTCATAAATTGACCAGGCCATTGGAAAATGCTGAATTATGCTTAATCCCTGCTCAATTTCATCAATGAAATCGTCTCCAAGTCCTCTTGATCGTTCTTCATAATACCTAGATGCAGCCTTCATCTCCTCGTCTGCATCAATATGAAACTCTATTTGGTACATCGGAGTTGTTCACGGGCTTCTTTAAGAACTTGGAGGGCGGTTTTAGTTACCTTTGATCCTGATCGGATTTCTTTATCTCTGCGGCGTATTTCAGTAAGCCAGGCAGATCTAATTTCTTCGGCCTCCCTCTCCTCAAGACTTTGAATCAGTATCTCAGCAAGTTCTGCCCTTCTTTCATTTGGCAGGGCTAAAGCCTCCGCAGTAACTTTCTCAAACTCACTCATTGTGCTTTCTCCTCAAGTTTGTTTGATAAATGTTATTCATAAGAGGTACTATATTAAGTTTTATACTATTGTGCTGATATGAAATATATAGTAATGACTCGATATTTGTCAAGATATAAAATTGGCAAAATGCGTGGACAAATGAACCGAGATTAAAGGAAAACCACACAACTGTAAATAGGATAAGCCAATTTAAGTAAATTTACATTTTGCATTTTTCACCTGTAATTGTCATTTCGATCCCTTCGTATTTGTCATTCCTTCGCCTTGTGTCATTCTGAGGCAAAGCCGAAGAATCTTAAGGCTCAGGACGACGTCTGAACGTGAATTTGCTCGGAATGACAGCCAAAGGGGGATTTCATCCCCCTTTGTGACCGAAGGTCATGGATGTTTAATTTTGCAGTTATATCTTTATAACCTGGAGCAAGTCTCTTCTGTGACTATTGAAGAATTTCTCCTTCCATATCTTCTGGTACTTTAACACCCATATAGTTCAATATCGTCGGGGCAACATCATACAAAGTCACACCTTCACGCCGCACTCCATACTGACTCCTGCCATTTCTCATAATAAAGATACCGTACTGGGAGTGGTTTGCATCATCAGGACCGGTGTCGTTCTCACTTGCCCAGATAGTCCTGTTCCCCACACTCCCAATAGACCGCCAGAAGAGGTCTCCATAATACACAATTAAATCCGGAGGTATGCCGTTACATTCCGTGTAAATATCTTCGGGTTTGAAGACCTTTGTATTAATATTCCCGCCATTCTCATCCCGTAAATCTTCCAACTTCCTTATCAACTCATTCCGAAAATGCTCATAGTGCTGCGGTGCAATGACTCCCCTGGGTTCACGACCTTTTACATTCATAAAAATTCGGCCGTAATATCCGCCCTCACCCCAGACCATCGTATTTTCCCAGTCAACGATACTCTTATTGAATGGTGTACTTTCTGCAGAATATTGCACAAGTTTCAGGTAACCATTCTGGATAAGCCATTCATTTATGCAGATACCGCCAACCATCTTTTTAGCCCCGTGATCGGATACAATAAGAATCAAGGTGTCGTCACTTAACAGCTTCATGGTTTCACCAATTTCCTCATCAAGGTATTTGTAATAATTCAGAATGGCATCCTGATATTGAGAACCTCGTATATGTTTAGGATGATCCTGGTCAAAATATTTCCAGAAGGCATGGTGAATCCTGTCGGGGCCCATTTCTACAACCATAAAGAAATCCCATTCTTTGGAACGGATAAAATGTCGGGTTAGCCTGAACCGTTTCTCCGTCATATCATAGATTGTCTTCAAAATAGGCTCTTTATTATCGCTCCGGAACTCCCCGACATCAAGGATATAACCATTTGCAATGGACTCCACCTCGTCTTTCAAGTTATGTGGATACGTATAGTCACACTTCGTGTCGGGCGTCATAAAGCAAGTTACCATACACCCATTGACAGGTTTGGGTGGATACGTCATAGGTACGCCAATCACCACAACCTTTTTCCCCATTTTTGATAAAATATCCCAAACGGTATCCTGATGAATGGTGCTTGAATTTGCAAATGATAATCCCTCATAGTCGTAACTCAATCGATTTCTAAATCCATATAATCCCAACCTGCCGGGATTGGCGCTAGTCATCATAGACACCCATGCCGGACAGGTGATAGCCGGAATGGTACTTTTCATCTCACCATAGACACTATTGGAAATCAGTCGTTTAATATTGGGCAACTGATCTAACCACCTATCAAATAAGAGTTCGGGCGGTATCGAGTCCAGACCTAATACGAACACCTTTTTTTTATTAATGACCATAATTATTCTACAAATGAGGGTTACAAATCCGAATTGAAGAGAATTATTTTCCTGGAAATATATGCTGTTTTGATATGTTTTAAAAAATCAGGAGGGGTCTACCTTTGACAATACCTTAATAGTAAAAGCCCGCGATCGGAGTCGAACCGACAACCTCATCATTACGAATGACGTGCTCCGCCAATTGAGCTACGCGGGCATTTATCAATGTCAATTAAAACACGCAAAATTATACTAATATTTTATGTATTTACCATAATTAATTTACACGGAAATACCCCTCACCCAGACCCTCTCCCACAAGGGGCGAGGGAACTTTCCCTCCCTCCCCCTTTATCCCCCTCTGAGAGGGGGACAGGGGGAAGGGTTAGGGGAGGGTGATATATTTTTAAGTATCTGTTGTTACTACTCTGTGTATCTCTAATACCTGTTCAAGTAAGTTCGGCAGGGCTTCTACTGAAAGCATTGTTGCAGCATCTGAAAGCGCCTGTTCAGGGTTTTCGTGTACTTCCAGGAACAGCCCATCGCACCCTGTTGCAACAGCGGCTCTGGCGAGCGGCATAACCATGTTTCTTTCACCTCCAGAGGCGCTTCCCTGACCACCGGGTAATTGAACACTGTGTGTAGCATCATAAATCACAGGATAGCCTAATTCACGCATAATGACTAACGACCGCATATCACTGACCAGATTATTATAACCAAAACAAGCTCCTCGCTCCGTTAATAAAATCTGTTCATTCCCCGTACTTCGCACTTTTTCGACAACTGCCTTCATATCCCAGGGCGCCAAAAATTGGCCTTTTTTGATATTAATTGGTTTTCCTGTCTTTGCTGCAGCCAGAATTAAATCAGTTTGGCGACAGAGAAAGGCAGGTATCTGGATAATATCGAGTGTTTCCGATACGATTGGAATTTCTTCTTCACTATGGACATCAGAAAGTATCGGTAAGCCCAACCGTTTTTTAATATCAGCTAAGATCTTTAGACCTTCCTTAACGCCTGGTCCTCTGTACGAATTGACAGATGTCCGATTTGCTTTATCGTATGATGCCTTAAAAATAAAGGGCAGCTTCTTTGACTGGAAAATGGTCTTTAATCTATCCGCCAGTTTCAAACAGCTTTCATGAGTCTCTATGACGCACGGACCTGCAATGAAGACCAACGGCTGTCTTTGGCCTATAGCCAGATTTCTTATGTTTATAATTTTAGCCTTTTGACTAAGCATAAGGAAACAATCGTGTGCAAACAATACCAGGATACGGCAAAATACAATGATGTAATATAAATAACAATTCAAAATGTGTCAATATAATATAAATATACTAAAAATGGGTTGCTACCTCTTTGTTCTGTGTGTAAAATAATGACCTTCATTTATCATTATGAAATGTGATGGTTAGGGATTGACAATAAATAACATGAACAACTTCATGTTGCTGTGCCATCAGGGCTAAAGCCCCGGTACGACGTGTACCCATTAACCTCAGCCTTAAGGCTGGGGTTAATGACGGTCTTATCCCCGTTTTCACGAGGACAAGTTTTGTAAGTTTTTCTTCGTGCCCTTTGTGTTCTTCGTTGTTAAACTCTTTTTAGTTGCGGCTTTGCTGTGCTAGGAATCCCTGATTCCGAGCAAAAATGAAGGGAAGGCAAGTAAATAATTGGTTATTTTATTGACGCTAAGGGAGTATAATAGAATAACATTAACATTTTGCCTAGTATTTTCATTGATATAGCTTGAATTATAGGTTAATTATGTAAAATTTATATTATTACACCCCCTAAATATGAGGTGACATACATGAAGAACAAAATAGGTGTATTTGTATTTTTGTTGTGCGGAATATCTTCCACTGCATTTGGACAGTTTTATGATTACGATACCCCTGAGATTAAACTAAAATCCGGCTTACCGAGCGTATTTGCCGTAGAAAGCGTCCGGCAAATAACAGAGGGAGATCAGGAATCCGTATTAAATATCAGTGTGACAGTAAAGAAAGGAAGGATTGAGTCTGTTAGCAGAGACGGGGGATGTTGGGTCGTTACCGTAAGAACAAGCAGCAAAGAAGCTTCAACGTATTTGATAAAGGACAGTCAATTCAAGATTGTAGGAGAAGAATCGAAAAAGGTCATCGTTAATGCCATTCATTGGAAAGACGGAAACTAAAGACACATGAAGGTATATTTTATAGGCGCAGGCCCTGGAGACCCTGAGTTAATAACGATTAAGGGATTTAAGGCTATCCAACGCTCCGGGTATTGCATTTATGCTGGTTCTTTAGTAAATAAAGAATTACTCAACGTCCTTCCATCTCACGCAAAGATATATGATTCTTCTGATATGCGCCTGGAAGAAATGGTGGTTGTTTTTAAAGAAGCCTTTAGGCAAAATGCTGACGTTGCAAGGATACACTCAGGAGACCCATCAATTTATAGCGCAATGCAGGAGCAGATGCATGCCCTGGACAAACTAGGAATTCCTTATGAGGTTGTTCCCGGTGTCAGTTCATTTGTTGGCGCCGCATCGGTTTTAAGACAAGAATTAACTCTCCCTGGAATCACACAAACAATTGTAATTACACGTATGGAAGGGAAAACTCCCATCCCTGAGAAGGAACACCTTGGCAAACTGGCAACCACTACTCCCACGATGTGTATTTTCCTGAGTATCGACAAAATCGATGAGGTTGTGAAAATACTCATTCCCCATTATGGTAAAGACTGCCCTGTGGCCGT
>Ga0209641_10001238_pt1 | contig 23002 bp, 25 predicted proteins | sample RifCSP16_1_FD_184022 | JGI IMG/M metagenome (GOLD analysis project Ga0209641, IMG submission 184022) | Soil microbial communities from Rifle, Colorado - Rifle CSP2_sed 16_1 (SPAdes) (version 2) | ecosystem: Environmental > Terrestrial > Deep subsurface > Rock core/Sediment | place: Rifle... | reverse complement strand
TGAGCCCGCAGCCGAGGACGCCAACGGTCTTGATCGCCATGGTCGGAGAACAATCGGACGGCTAGCGGCGGCGGCCCGGCAGCGCTATGGGCGCGTGCAGGGTCCCCTCGGGGCAGGGATTCTTGATGATCACGTTGAGCGACGTCGTGCCGTACCGGTAACTGCCGTCCGAAAGCGCCTCCCACCCCGGCCCGGACCGCGCGACCGGGGGGTCACGCAGCGATTCCTGGAACGCGGTCTCAGGTTTTTCCATCGGGAGCGCGAGCAAGTTCAGGATCAGCGGGGCGTTGAGGGCCGGGCGCGCCTCCTCGGCCCCCAGCGGCCACGCGGTGCCGGCCAGGAGCCCGACGAGCGCTACGGCACCGACGAGCATGCGGCTAGTCATAGACGATGAGGGAGTGCAACGGGTACTGTTTGATCTTCTCCCGTCCCTTGAGGAACGCCAGCTCGATCAGGAACGCGACGCCCACCACGTGGCCCCCCAGTTGCTGGATCAGCCGGAGGGTGGCGGCCATGGTCCCCCCGGTGGCGAGCAGGTCGTCCACGGCCAGCACCCGCTGGCCGGCTCGGATGGCGTCCTCGTGGATCGCCAGGGCGTCCCGCCCGTACTCGAGCTCGTACTCGACCTCGATGGTTTTCCCGGGGAGCTTGCCGAGCTTTCGGACCGGCACGAAGCCCGCGCCCAGCTCGGCGGCCAGCGCCCCGCCGAAGATGAAGCCGCGCGACTCGATCGCCACCACCAGCTCCACGCGCTCCTGGATGTAGCGGAGGGCCAGCTGGGTCACGACGTACTTGAAGGCCTGGGGCTCCCTGAGCAGCGTGGTGATGTCCTTGAAGAGGACGCCCTCGGTCGGGAAATCCTTGATGTCCCGGATCTTCGACTTCAGATCGGAGAGCTCCATGGCCGCGGTTGATATTACCGCCACCCGCGTGCGCACCGCAACCTCAAAAAGGACCGAAGCGGGGCGCTAGGGCAAACTCCTCACGCGGTCGGGCAGTTCGGCGAAGTGATGCAGGACGAAATCGGCCCCGGGCGCGGGGGAGCCGCCGCCAGCCCGGAAGTGGCCGACCCGCATGCCCACGGACCGGGCCCCGGCCACGTCGGCGCCGGCGTCGTCGCCGACGTGCAGGGCGTGCCCCGGCTCGGCGCCGGCCCGGCGGAGCGTCCCCGTGAAGATCGCGGGGTGTGGCTTGCGGTAGCCCACCTCATCCGAGTAGGAAAGCACCGTGAAGTAGCCCAGGAGCCCGTGGTGGTCGAGCACCTTGCGGAGCACCACCCCCGGCGTCCGGCCGGTGTTCGAGATGATGCCGAGCGTCACGCCGAGCTCTCTCAGGGCGGAGAGCGCCTCCACGGCACCGGCGACGGGCCGCGGCAGGAGGCGCAGGACCGGGGTGATGTAGGCCGCCACCGCCTCCTCGAAAAGCTCGGGAGACAGGTCCGCCGTCACGCCGGGTGCGGCCAGCTCCAGGAAGATCTTCACCTGCTCCCGGTACGGAGGGTCGCGGTGATTCGCCCAGAAGCGATCCGTGAGGGCAATCCCGGAGGCCTCGTAGGCGGCTTCCAGGTCTTCCGGACGGGTCGGACGCCCGACTCGCGCCAGCACCGAGGCGGTCCCCTCGAGGCGGAGCTCCTTCCCGCGCTGGAGGTTCTCGGGGGTATCGATGATCAGGGTCTGCCAGAAATCGAAGGTGACGACCTGGATCACGGCAGCTGCGAGAGCGCGGCCGGGAGATCGCCCAGCTGCCGGATGACGGCGTCGGGCTTCCGGCGGAGCGCCGCCGGGGGCGTCGCGGTCACCTGAATCGCGCGCATGCCCGCGCCCTGAGCGCCCTGAACGTCGAGCACGGGATCATCTCCCACGTGCACCGCCTCCGCGGGGGCCAGGCCGATCTGGCGCAGCGTGAGGTGGAAGATCTCCGGGTCGGGCTTTCTCACGCCGCACTCGTCCGAGAAGGTCAGGAGCTTGAAGGGCGCCAGCAGGCCGTAGCGGTCCAGGACCTTCCGCAGGACGACGCCCGGCGTGCGCATCGTGTTGGCGATGACGCAGAGAATCGTCCCCTGGGCGGCCAGCGCCGCGAGCGCCCCCCCGGCGCTCAGGTCGGGGGTGGGCGGAACGAGCAGGGCCGGGTTCGCGTACGCCTGGACGAGGGCGGCCAGGGCCCCCGAACCGAGGCGGCCCGGCAGCCCGGGCTCCACCGCTTCGAGGATCGCCGCGACGTGCCCCTGGACCGACACGTCCTTGCACGTCCGCCAGAGCCTTCCGAGGAACCGCCCCGACTCTTCGTAGGCGCGATCAAGGGCTTTCGGAGTCACCGCCAATCCCGCGGAGCGGAGGATGGTCTCGAAGTCCATCAGGCGCTTCTGCTTGTAACGGTTGTCGCTCGACGGGGGATCAAACATCAGCGTCCCCCAGAAATCCACCGTGACCGCGCGGATCATGGCCCTAGCGTCCTCGCGAGCCCGGCCGGCGCCTGCCCTCGCTCCCCTGGCCTTCGGCGGTCACCCTGCGGTGGCGTCATCGGCGGAACTTGGGCGGGCGCTTCTCGAGGAAGGCCGTCATCGCCTCGCGGGGCTCGTCGGTGGCGAAGCAGGTGGCGAAGGCGTTGATCCCGTACGCGATGGCGGTCCGGAGGTCGGTCTGGCGCCAGCGGTTGATCAGCTCCTTCTGGGCGCGCACGGCGGTGGGCGCGCAGGCCAGGATGCGCTCAGCCAGCTCCCGCGTCGCGGCCTCGAGCCGGTCGGGCGGCGCCACGCGGTTCACGAGCCCCCACTCGAGGGCCTGGTCGGCGGTGATCATCTCCCCGGTCAGCAGGAATTCGGCGGCGCGGCCCGGCCCGACGAGAGCGGGCAGCAGCGCGGCCTCGATGACCGAAGGCACGCCCACCTTGATCTCCGGCAGCCCGAGCCGCGCTTCGGTGGAGGCGGTCCTGAGGTCGCACGCCATCACCAGCTCGAAGCCGGCGCCCAGGCAGTAGCCGTTGAGCATGGCGATCACCGGGAAAGGCGCCTCATGGACGGTGCGGATGGCTTCGTGGAGCGCCGTGATCAGAACCTTGGCTCCGGCCACGTCAAGGTCCTTCATCACCCGGACGTCCATGCCGCCGGTGAAGGCCCGGCCGCTGCCGGTGAGCACGGCGAGCCGGACGCCTGGATTTCGCGCCAGCCCGTGGAAGGCGTCGCGGAGCGCCTGGATCAGCTCCAGGACGATCAGGTTCAGGGGCGGCCGGTTGAGGGTGACCCACGCCGCGCCGTCCCGGTTCTCGACCCGGAGGATGGGCTCGGTCACCGGGCCTTCAGCTCCCGCGGCGTGATCTCGTCCACGTTGAGGCGACGAAGTCGGCGACCCACTCGTTCACGGCGTCCCGCCACTCGATCTGGGGGAAATGGCCGCAGCGCTGGAGCCAGCGCAGCTGCGCCCTGGGCAGGTGGCCGGCGACCGTTTCGGGGTGCACGGGGGGAACGATGCGATCCTGCCGCCCGTGGATGAGGAGAACCGGCGGGGACAGGGAAGCGAGAGCGCGCCGGTAGCGATCGCCCTCGGCGACGAAATCCGCCCTCACGCTCCTGAGCGTCGAGAGGAAGGCCGCGCGCCCTTCGGGGCTCACCCGGATGGGATAGCCGGTCCGCACCAGGAAGTCCACCTCCTGGGGGCGGGGTTCGGCAAAGCACCGGGAGAGCGCGGCCCTCAGGAGACCCGGCCACATCAGCCCTCCGATGAGCTCGCCGAGGCCGGGGGCGGCGAGCAGGCGGTACACCCAGGAAACCCGGTAATCGAATCCGGGCACCACGCCCCCGACCAGGGCCAGGCACTCCACGCGCGACGGATAGGCCAGGGCGTACGCCACGGCCACCGCGCCGCCCATCGAGTGGCCCACCAGCGCCAGGCGATCGAGGCCGAGCCCTCGCCTGAAGCCCTCGATGGCGCGGGCGAAGAAGGCGAGCGGATAGGGGCCGGGGGGCTTCGAGGAGAGACCGAAGCCGGGCAGGTCCAGGGCGATCGCGGTCGCGTGACGGCCCAGGGCCGGCAGGTTGTGGCGCCAGACCCCGCCGAATCCCCCGAGGCCGTGGAGCAGGAGGATGGGAACGCCGTTCCCCTCGCTCACATAGTGGAAGGTGAAGCCGTCGAATTCTCCGCCGCGCAATCGAAGGTCGGGCATGAATCGAGTATACGAGCAGGGTCAGGACTCGACAAGCGGATCGCCGTCGAGCAGGCGCGAGAGCGAGTCCCGGAAGGGGAAGAGGCTGAAGATGCCACCGGTATGGAGGAAGCAGACGCGGGGGCCAAACTCCTTGGGGTCCCGGGCCAAGTGGTCGAGGAAGCCCAGAAACGCCTTCCCGGTGTACACCGGATCCAGCACGATCCCCTCCTCCCGGGCCAGCTGGATCAGCGTGTCCAGCTCCTCCTTCCGGCTCGCTCCGCGACCCTTCCCCTGGTAGCCGTCCAGCAGGTGGACGGCCTTGGGGGGCTCCACCGCCAGGCCGAAGCGCTCGGCCGCCCGGGCGATCGTGGCTCCGACGTAGTTCCGCACCTGGGCCGCGGGATGGGCGATCGGAACTCCTACGACCTCGGCCGAGAGCCCGGCCAGCTGCCTGCCCATGAGCAGGCCCGCCTGGCTCCCGCCGCTGAACGCCGTGATCACGAGCGTGTCGAAGGCCGGCGCGCCCTGCCTCCACTGTCCCGCGATCTCTTGGGCGCACTCCAGGTACCCGATGGCGCCGAGCTCGGTGGCGCCGCTCTCCGGAATGACATACGGACGTCCGCCCCGGCCGCGGACCGCGTCGCTCAGCCCGGCGAGAACGCCCTCGATCCGGGCGAACTCCTCGGGCGCGCAGTAGACGACGTCGGCGCCGAGGAGTTTGCTGAGCAGGAGGTTCCCGTCGTAACTGGCCGGCTTGTCGCCCTTGAGAGCCAGGATGGCCCGAAGCCCGAGGCGCGCCGCCACCGCCGCGACCGCCCGGCAGCAGTTGGACTGGAGCGTCCCGCACGTGATCAGCGTGTCGGCGCCCTGGCTCAGCGCCTCGCCCACCAGGAACTCGAGCTTCCGCACCTTGTTGCCGCTCTCGAGGAGGCCGGTCAGGTCGTCCCGCTTGACGAAGATCTCGACCCCGAACCGGCGGGACAGCCGCTCCAGCGGGAGAATCGGCGTGGGCAGATTCGCCAGAAGGGTCCTGGGCAACTGCCTCATAGCGTCATCTTGTCAGCGGAGCAGGTCCGGGGGCAAGTCTTTTCGGGCTCGACGCCCTGTCTTCCACGCCGCCTTCAGGGCCTCGAAGTCCCCGGCGGGCTGGCCCAACAGACGCCGCACCATGAGGGCATTCAGCGCCGGGTAGTCGCGGTTGTTGTTGTTCAAGACGACGAAGACCCGCTTGGCCTTGGCCCCGAGGATCCGCGCATCCCCGACCAGCTCGACCAGCTCGTCCTCCGAGTAGAGGTAGTCGTACTTCGCCTGCACCGAGGGCTCGTCGCCGTGAAGCTGAGCCAGCCACCCGGCGGCGTTCCTCCCGTGGAGGCGGAGGATCGCCGTGCCCGTCGTGGCCTCCACGACCCGGGGGATGGCGTTCGGCGTCGGCGGCGCGTCAACACAGACCGCCGCGAGCTTGGCTTTGGCCAGCGTGTCGAAGACCTCCCTCGCGTGCGCCGGGATCCATGAGCGGTCGCGGAACTCCACGGCCACCGTCCAGCCGGGCAGGCGATCTCGCAACGTTTCCAGGTAGGCCAGAGCGCCGTCACTGTACCGCACCCACGGGGCCAGCTGAAAGAGGATGTAGCCGAGGCGCTCGGCCTCGGCCAGCGGCCTGAGCGCCTCCCGGAAGAGCGTGAAGCAGCGATCGAGCGCCTCGGGGGGAAGGGCCGAGCGGTCGATCTCTCCCCGCCGGGTGGTCTTGGGAGCGGCGGGGAGCATGGCGCGGAGGTCGGCGGGGAGGGACTCCGCCCGCGGATGGTGGCCGGTCATCAGCGAGTACGCCTTCACGTTGAAGAGGAACCCGGGGGGCGTGCGCTCGACCCAGAGGGCCGCGTTCCGGGCCGAGGGGAGCGCGTAGTAGGAGGAGTCCACCTCCACGGTGTCGAAGGCGGTGGCATAGTAGCGGAGGCGCTCTTCCGCCGACATGGAGCGGGCGGGATAGAACTCTCCCTCTTTGATCAGGGACGGGTCCGTCCAGGAACAGATGCCGACGCGGTACTCGGTCAATAACTGACGAAGCGCTTCAGGTTTTTGAGGTAGTAGCCCAGGGCGACCGCGACGCCCGCGGCGCCGACGCCGATCAGCAGGTTCTCCACCGCGCCCGTCCGCCGGTAGGCCAGGAACTCCCAAACCGCGAACCCGGCCCCGAAGACGACGGCGGTGCCGATCAGAATCCGGTGAAAGATGATGAGGAACATCGCCTAGCCGCCGGCGGCGCGCCTGGAGCGCCACCCGTCCACACCCAGCACCCGCCCGGCGTGGCCCAGATAGAGGAGGAGGATCAGGGCGATGAAGACCTTGTCGAGCCCGGCCTGGGGATTGGCGAAGCCCTTGGCCGACAGATAGTTCAGGACGAGGAAGAGGGCGACCAGACAGGAGGCCCGCGTCCAGAGCCCCAGGAGCAGGCCGATCCCCACCGAGAGCTCGGCGGCCGCGTCCAGCCAGGCGAAGAGCCGGAGGTTCGGGATCACCACGTCCGACAGGAACACCTTGTACCAGTTCGGGCCCGGACCCGCGAGAAAGAGGTTGAGCGAGCTCAGCAGCGCGTCCGAAAAGAGAAAATTGCGCTGGAAGATCTTGATCAGCGCCGCGCTCAGAAACCAGTAGCCGGTGAAGAGCCGCCCGATCAGAAGCCCAAGGTCGAGCCTACTCATGGCCTCCAGCCGAACGATATCACATCTCTCCTCGGACTTCTTCGTTGACAAGGCGCGCCCGAAGGCTTAGGGTTGAAGGGCTCCGAGACGCTCGCGACCGGGTCTGGGGAGCAAGGAGCCATCGTTGCTGAAGATCGAGGTCTTCGACAACCAGATCGAGCCCGCCCTGAAGGCCCTCAAGAAGGAAATGCTCAAGGGGGGGATCTTCAAGGAGATGAAGCGGCGGGCGTATTACGAGAAACCCTCGGTCAAGCGGAAGCGCAAGCAAGCCGAGGCCCGAAAGAAGCGCCGGAAGGCGCTGAAGCGCACCCAGAGCGACTTCGAGTAGTGCCGTGCCGATGAGCGGAGCCTTCCACCACGCAGCAATCGCGCTCGCCCAGACGATCGGATTCTCCCTGGAGGAGCGCCAGATCGTCCTGGACCTCCTCAAGGGCGTCACGACGCGGGGGCAGTCGGTGGACGAGCTCCACGCCGCGGTCCTGGCGCGGCTCGGCCGCCGGGACTTCCGCTGGCCCGAGTTCGACCGCTGGCAGGCCTTTTTCGCGGAGCGCTGGAAGTTCCCCCCACTCTGGGACGACTTGAAGAAGGCCCCCGCCCCGCGGAGCGCTCCCCAGGCCCGCGACGCCTACCAGGAGCAGAAGCTCTACCTCCTCCTCCACTGGCTGCAGAGTCTCGAGACGACGCGCGCCCAGAGTCGCCTCGCCCTCGCCCGGTATGCGCAGCGGGGCATCCGCGCGGAGATCGCGCGGCAGGGCGATGGCGCGCCGTGCCCGGTCTGCGATCCCATGAACGGGCGCCAGGTGGCGGACAACGCCCACGACCTTCCGCCGTTCCACCCCGGCTGCCGGTGCCTGGTCCTGGGGATCAGCGAGACGGGTCCCTCACCGGCCGCCCGGAGGCGCCGCCCGGCCGTCCGGATCGACACCCCCGGTAGAAGGAACGGCCGCCGGGCCGCTCGTTAGAAATACTCGAACGCCGACTCGCCCGTCTCCATCCGGAGGCGGAACTGAGCCATGAAGAATCCCGCTTCGGCCATCACCAGGTCGCGGTCCTCCGTCCGTGGCCGGACGAGGAGCTGCGGGATGTGGGCGCAGGCGGCGGCGCCCACCAGCGGCACGTCAGCGCGCTTCTGCCGCCCTGATCAGCGCGCGCACGTTCGCCGGGGTGAGCGGGCAGGCGGTCACACGCACACCGAACGGGGCCAGGGCATCCTCGACGGCGTTGGCGATGGCCGCCGGCGGCGAAATCGCTCCGCCCTCCCCCAGCCCCTTGACGCCCAGGGGGTTCCGCGGGGAGAGACATACCTGGTGGTGCGTCTCGATGAACGGCAGGTCCCCTGCCGTGGGAAGGGGATACTCCATGAAAGTTCCGGTCAGCAGCTGGCCGGCCTCGTCGTAGCGCAATTCCTCCCAGAGCCCGCCGCCAATCCCCTGGGCCACGCCCCCGTGGACCTGCCCCTCGACGAGCACCGGGTTGATCACGCGGCCGCAGTCGTGCACCACGACGTACCGGAGGAGCCTGACTGCCCCCGTCTCAACGTCCACCTCCACCAGCGCCACGTGAACCGCGCTCGAGTACGTGACGGTCGGGACCGTGTAGTAGGTGGTCGCCTCGAAGTCCAGATCCCGGGCATCGGGCCGGGCGAAGCTCGGCACGGTGGACTGGACGACACGGGCCAGCGTCACCGCGGAGGTCGGCACGCCCCGCACGAGCACCTTCCCATCCTCGATCTCGATGTCCTCCGGGCTCGCCTCGAGCAGTCCCGCTGCCACCCTGCGCACCTTGTCGCGCAGCTTTGCCGCCGCCGCCGCAATCGCGTTGCCCGCGAGGACCGTGCTCCGGCTGGCGAAGGTTCCGACACCGAACGGGATGGCTGCAGTGTCTCCGCCAACCACAGTGACGGCCTCGATGGGCACGCCCAGCGTGTCGGCGCAGATCTGGGCGAACACCGTCTCGTGCCCCTGCCCCTGGGAGGCCGCGCCGGTGCTGACGATCACGCCGCCGGTGGAATCGAGGCGAACCACCGCCCCCTCGTACGGCCCCACGCCCGTTCCCTCGACGTACGCCGAGATGCCGATCCCCCGGTGAACGCCGCGCGCCCGGAGGCGGGGCTGCTCCTGCTTGAACCCCTGGTAGTCCACCGCGGCGAGGGCCGTCTCCAGCGCTCCCGGAAAATCGGCGCTGTCGTACACGAGGGGCTGGCCGTCCCGGTAGAGCAGCCCCACGTCGTACGGAAGCTCGTCGGGCCTGATGAAGTTGCGGCGTCGCACCTCCGCGGGGTCCAGCCTCAGCTCGCGCGCCAGGAGGTCCACGGCCCGGTCCATGACGAAGACGGCCTCCGGGCGCCCGGCGCCGCGGTAGGGCGCGTGGGGCGTCTTGTTCGTCATTACCACCTTGGCGTCCACGGCGAAGTTCCGCACCCGGAACGGGCCGAGGAAGTGCGCCACGGTGTTGTATGGCTGGACGATCCCCCAGGGGTTGTACCCGCCCTGGTCCAGGAGGAAGCGATCCCGAAGCGCCAGGATCGTGCCGTCGGCCGTCCCCGCGATCTCGACCTCGTGGATCTGCTCCCGGGAGTGGATGGCCGCCACCATGTGCTCGCGGCGGGTCTCGATCCACTTCACCGGCCGCCCCAGGTGCCAGGCCACCACGGGGATGAAGACCTCCTCGGGATAGATGGTGGCCTTGGTCCCGAACCCGCCGCCGACGTCGGGCGCGATCACGCGCACCCGGTGGGCCGGCAGCGACAGCGCCCCGGCCAGGATGCCCTGGATGTGGTGGGGAATCTGGGTGGAGTCCCACACGGTGAGGAGCCCATCGCGTCCGCGCGGGTCCGCCACCACGCCCCGGCACTCCATCGGCATTCCCGCGTAGCGCTGAACCCTTAGGGTCTCGCGCACGATCACGTCCGCGCGCCGGAACGCGCCTGCCACGTCGCCGATGGCGTGGGTGAAGGACGCCCCCACGTTGTCGCCCCACCCGGGATAGAGCAGCGGGGCGCCGGGGACGAGCGCGGCGCGGGGGTCGGTGACGACGGGGAGCGGCTCGTAGTCCACGGCGACGAGTTCCACGGCGTCCTCGGCCACGTACCGGCTCTCCGCCACCACGAGGGCGACCGGCTCGCCCGCGTACCGGACCGTGCCGGACGCCAGGGGGAGCTGAGCCGCCACCCTCAGGCTGAAGCCGACGCGCGCCTGGAGCGCCGGCGGGGGCATGCCGGAAACCGGGAGCGGCTTGAGCCACGCCTTCAGATCGTCGAAGGCGAACACGGCGACAACGCCCGGAAGGCGCAGCGCCGCGTCGGCCCGGATGGCGCCGAGGCGGGCGTGGGCGTGGGGGCTCCTGACCACGGCGGCGTGGAGGAGACCGGGGAGCTTCAGGTCGTCCACGTAGGTTCCCCGCCCACGGAGGAGCCGCGGGTCCTCCCGGCGCTTGACCTCCGCCCCGATGTACTTGGCGCCCATATAGCCCCTGGAATCCTTGCTTACGGCGACAGGATTGTCAATGATGGCGGGGTGACGACCGATCGGGAGTCGCTCGCCAACCCGCGTCTCTGGCTCGCCTTCGCCACGATGCTCCTCACGTCGGGAATCCCCAACGCCTTCCCCGTTTTCTTCCCCGCCCTCCTCGAGGAGTTCGGCGGCTCGCGCGGGGCCACGGCGGCCACCGCCTCCCTCTTCTGGCTCCTCGCCGCCTTCCTGGGCCCGCTCTCCGGCCACTGGATGTCGCGCTGCGATCCGCGGCGCATCCTCTCGGCGGGCCTGCTCGCCGTGGCCACCGGCCTGGCGCTCGGCACGCGGGTAGGCTCGCTTTCCGCCTTCCTCGTCGTCGTCGGCGGGTTCGGGGGAATCGGCCTCGGGCTCACCGGCATGGTCGCCCACGCGCCGCTGATTTCCCACGACTACAGCCGCCGCCGCGGCCTCGCCACCGGCATCGCCTTCTCCGGCTCGATGCTGGCCTACACGCTCTCCCCCGGCATTCAGTGGGCCATCACCGCGCTGGGCTGGCGCGGCGCCTTCGGCCTCTACATCGCCGCGCTGGGCGCGCTCCTGCCGCTGATCTGGTGGATCCACCCGGGGCGGCTCGCCGCCGGGCGGGGAGCCGCCCCCGTGCTTCCCCAACCGGGGGTCGTCCCGCTCGTGGCCTCTATCCAGTTCTGGAGCCTGCTCGTCGTGTTCGCGCTGCCGCCCCTCATCGGCTACCTCGCCATCACGCAGCACGCCCTCTACTTCAAGGCCGTCGGGCTCTCGGCGGCGGAAGCCTCCTTCCTGCTCGGCCTCGGAGGGCTGCTGGCGGCGGGGGGACGGGCGCTGGCGGGATGGCTCGCCGATCGGATCGGGGGAGCGCCGGTGGGATTTCTCTCCTTCACCTCGACGCTCCTCGGACTCCTCTTCCTGCTGGGCACGGAGGCGTGGCCGTGGCGCCTCCTGGCCTACGCCTACGTCCTCTTCATGTTCCTGCCGATGGGGTCGCGCGCGACGATCGTGGCGGTGCTCGTGAGCCGGATCGTTCCGGCCGAGCGGTACGGCCTGGTGTTCGGCCTCCTGGCAGTGGGAAACGGCCTCGGCGCGGCGCTGGGGCCGTGGCTCTCGGGGTTCCTCTACGACGTGACGGGGAGCTACGCCACGATCTACCTGGCGGCGGTCGGCTTCACCCTGGTGGCCGTCCTCGCCCTCCTCGTCTTCACGCTGAGCGCCCGCCGGAGGGCTACCTGACGGCCTCGGCCAGCTTCGCGTAGCGGTCCAGGAGCGGGAGGATCGTGTCGCGATCGGCCGAGGGCAGCGCCAGGAGCGCCCGCGCAACGCCCATCCCCTGATACGCGCGGAGCGCCGCCTCCTCGGGCTTGGCGCCGAAGAGCGAAACGGAGATCGACGCGGGCTCGCGCCCGGCCTTCTCGGCCCGCGCGCGGAGATCGGCGATGCCCGCCGCCAGGTCGCCGGCGCGCCCCGCGATCGGCATCCAGCCGTCGCAGAAGTCCACCACGCGCTGGCGGGCGTTCTCGGTGTTGTTGCCCAGGAGGATCGGCGGGTGCGGCTTCTGCACCGGCTTGGGATAGGCCCAGATCGGGTCGAAGTCGACGAACTCGCCGTGGAACTCCGGCTCGTCTTTCGTCCAGATCTCCTTCATGGCGAGGACGCGCTCGCGGAGCAGGCGCCAGCGCTGCTTGAAGTCGGTCCCGTGGTTTTCCATCTCCTCCCGGTTCCAGCCCCCGCCGATCCCGAAGATGAAGCGCCCCCTCGACAGCAGGTCGAGGCTGGCAACCTCCTTGGCGAGGGTGATGGGGTCGCGCTCGATGACCAGGCAGATCCCCGTCGCGAGCCTGAGGCGCGTGGTCGCGGCCGCGGCGCTGGCCAGCGCCACGAATGGATCGAGGGTGTGCCAGTACTCCTTCGGCAGGTTGGGGCCGCCCGGCCACGGACTCTTGCGGCTCTTGGGGATGTGGGTGTGCTCGGGCAGGAAGAGCGACTCGAAGCCTCGTTCCTCCGCGGCCCGCGCCAGCTCATCCACACGGATCGCGTAATCGGTCGCAAAGATGTACACGCCAACTTTCATGCGGCTTCTCCTGGGAGATCGAGAGGCGCATAGTAGGGCTTGCCCGCCAGCGTCTCCACCTCCTTTTTGAAGTTCGTCCCGTAGTATTGGTCGGCGTCGGACAGGGCCCAGGCCTGCCGCTTGTAGCACCAGCTCTCCGGGCGGAGCGCCTGGGCCCGCTTGAAGTACGGGATCGCGTCCTCCCGGTGCCCCTGGGCGTGGAGATACTGACCAAGGCGGAAGTTCGCGGCCGCCAGCGCGTGGGCGGCCGTGGGCAGGGACAGGCGCCGGCGCACCTCGCCCTGGCCCAGCGCGAAGGCGCTCTCCGCCCCTCTCGCGACCCAGTCGCGGAGCCCGGCCACGTAGCGTGTCATGTCGGTCTTCGTGTACTCGATCCAGCGGTTGTCCACGAACGCCACCTCGGGGGGCCGGACGATCCGCCCGGCCTCGTCGATCCAGACTGCGGTCGGGACGTTCACCATGTTGTAGAGGGTGGCGACGCGGTGCTCGACGTCGATCAACGAGGGGTGCTCGGGATTCGCCGCGCGGACCCATTCCCCGGCCCCCTCCCCGCCCCGGCTGTCGAGCGCGACCGTGATGATCTCGAGCCCCTTGGGCCTCAGCTCCCGGTAGAGCGCCTGCCAACCCGGCAGGTCGAAGCGGCACCCTCACCAGGACGCCCATGCGACGAGGACCACCTTCCTGCCGCGGAACTGGGAGAGCGTGTAAAGCCGCCCGTCGAGGTCCGGCAGGGTGAAGTCGGGGGCCGTCAGGGACACGAGCCGGTCGGCCAGGCCCTGGGAGCGATCACCCAAGAACCAGACACGGTGCTCGGGACTCGCGACGACCGGCTGGTCGAGGAGCCGGGCGAGCCGGCTCAGGTTCACCCAGGTCTCGTCCCCGCGCCGCGCGACGAAGCTGTCCTCCCCCGGCGGCTCGGGAACACACAGGCCCTCGAGACACACCCCCTCGGCGGTGAGCTCCCAGCCGCTGACCCGAACCACGTCCTCGGGCGAGAGCCAGAGGTCCTCACCCTCCGAGCGGGCCCCGCGGACGACGATGGGCTTGTCGTCGTAGATGAGCGTGACGTCGGCCGGGCTCATAGCCCCCAGCCGAGCCACTCGGCCGTCGCCCGACCCATGATCCACTCCTTGTCCTCGTGGGAAAGGAAGTCGAGCTCCTCCGTGAAAAGCGTGATGGCCTGGCGGTACGGGCAGGGCAGGCGCGAGTAGTCGGTGCCCCAGAGCATGCGCCGCGGGCCGAAGGCGTCGTAGACGCGCCGGATGTGGCGGTGGAGGCCCGGGAAGGGGTACGTCTCGCTCGTGTAGCACGGAAGCGCCGACGGCTTGACGGCGACGTTCGGGTAGCGGGCGAGCGCCAGCACCTCGTCGAGCCCGGCAAAGGCCGCGTCGTCCTTCTCCCCGATCGGGAGCGCCAGGTGATCCACGATCAGCTTGAGCCCGGGGTGACGGCCCGCGACGGCATCAAGCCGCTTCACCAGCCCCGGCACGTACACCATCACGGGCAGCCCCGCGCGCTCGGCCGCCGGCCAGAACCAGTCGATCGCGCCGTTCTCGAGCCAGCTCTTCCACGGATCGCGGTGGAGCGTCAGCCGCACGCCGAGCATGCCAGGCTGCTTTCGCCACGTCGGGAGCTGTCCTCCCTCCGCCGCAGTCTCGACGGGAAAACGCCCCATCACCGCGAACCGGTTCGGATACCTCAGGGCGGCGGCGAGGGCGAGGTCGTTCCGATCCCCTTCCCACGAGGGCGGGACGATGACCACGCGGTCCACGCCGGCAGCGTCCATGGCACCGAGCAGCTCTTCGGCGCCCAGCGGGACCGGGCGCTGGGCCTGGTTCTCGCGTCCCACCGGCCAGGGGCGCTCCCGTGTGTTCGCGCCCCAGATATGGACCTGCGAATCGACGATCACCATAGGTGCCGTGCCGATCTAGTTCACGCGGATGAACTTCTGGAGGGAGCGGATCTCGCGCGGCGGATTCTCGTGGCGCCCTTTGAGGGTGTACGACACCTCCGCCACGTAGAGGTCACCGCGCGAGTCGTTCACGACGCCGTGGGGCGCGACGAACTGGCCCGGCTTCTCGCCCCTGAACCGGTCGCCGATGCGGCCCAGGAGGTCGCCCTTCAGCGAGAGGATGCTGACCCGGCCGCCGAGGTTCGGGACGCTCTGGTTGACCGCCAGGTCGGTACCCAGCTCGCCCACATAGATCGCGCCGCCCTCGCGCCGGTCGATCAGCAGCCCGCACGGCCGGTGGACGTTGTTGATCTGAGCCAGGTAGCGCCCCTCGGCGTCGAAGACCTGGACCCGGTGGTTCTCCCGATCCGCCACGTACACAAGCCCCTCGGCGTCCGTGGCGATGTTGTGCGGGAGGTTGAAGCAGCCGGGATCGGTTCCGGGCTCGCCCCACGAGAAGAGATGACGTCCCTTCGGATCGTACTTGTGGACCCGCGAGTTGCCGTAGCCGTCCGAGATGAACAGGTCGCCCGTCAGCGGCGACAGCGCGACGTGGGTGGGCCGGTTGAAGGGCTTGCCGCTCTGGAGCGGCGCCGGCTTGTCGGGGTCGCCGATGGTCAGGAGCAGTTTGCCTTCTGGGGTGAACTTGCGGATCGTGTGGTTGCCGTCGTCCGTCAGCCAGACCTCGCCGTCGGGCCCGATGGTGATGCCGTGGGCGCGGCCGACGAGCCCCTCGCCCCAGGAGCGGAGGAAGTTCCCCTCCCGATCGAACACGATGACCGGGTGCTCGCCCCGGTTGAAGACGTACACGTGGTCACTGGAGTCCACCGCGACGCCGGCCGCTTCGACGTAGCGCCAGCCCTCGGGCAGCTTCCCCCACCCTTCGAGGACCCGGAACGCCGGCATCAGACGGCCCCCAGGACCTGGGCGGCTTTCTTGAACGCCGCCGGCTTGACCCAGAGGATCGCCCCCCAGCGGCCGGCGCCGGCGGAGACCGCGTCCATGGCGGTCACGTTGACCTTGGCCGCCGCAAGCTTGTCGAGGATATCCGAGCAGGCCCCGATGCGGTCATCCCCCTGGATCAGAAAGCCCCGCTTCGGCCCCTTGACCTTCCACTTCGCCTGCTTGGCAACCTGCTTGAAGGCCTCGGGATTCTCAGGAATGAAGTCCAGCTGGGCTCGGCGGCCCGCGGGAAAGCCGGAGTAGGCCAGGAGATTGACGCCGGCCTGCCGGAGCGTAGCCAGGGCGCGGGCTCCCTCTCCGGGCTTGTCGGGAACCTGGATGTAGAAGTACTCGACGCGCTGAACGGTGTCCATGATGGCCTCCTGATGAATGATTTGCAGGCCGGATTTTACGCGCTCCGGCCGAGCGGGGCAAGCCCCACGCCGACGCTTACCTTGACACCCCTTCGCCCCGCCACCTAGACTGTCGGTAAGGAGGCGGCATGCCCCTGGATCAGCCGCGGCGGGATCCCTTCTGTGCTCTCGGTGGCCAGGTCGATGGCCCGCGGGGGCGTTCGTGGCTTCCAGGGCGGTTAGTTCGCTGCGCTCTCGTTCTCCCGGTCTGCCTCGCGCTCCTCACGGCGTGCGCATCAACCTCGCTCCCCACCGGGACTCCAAAGCCTCGAGCTGAAAAACCAACCTATAGCGTGGGGGAAAGATGGATCCGCAACGACGGGGTGTACGACCTGATCCGGATCGAACCCGACCTGTACGTCTTTTCGGCCCGTCCGAACGTACAGGTCCACCTCACGAGGAACCTTGGCTTGGCGCGAGTGGAGAAGGGTCAGTACTTCTCCGAGTTCAGTCCCCCCCTCGAGCCCACTTGGCCCTTGGAAGTAGGGAAGTTCGGGTCCCACACCAGCAGGTGGCGGCATGAGGGCATGCCCGGTGGCTTTCCCGCCAGGTTCTCCTGGAGCGTCGATGCCCACGAGGAAGTTGAGGTCACCGCAGGAAAGTTCTGGGCCTTCCGGATCCAATTCTCCCTGGAAACCCCTGGTGGGCGACGATTTGAATTCACGGTCTGGTACGCACCCGAAGCGGAACAGTTCGTCAAGGCCAGCAGTGAAAACTTCGGGATTGTCAAATTCCATCTCGTTACCCTCGGCCGACGGGATCATTACGAACCGCTGCAGGTGATTCTAGACGAACCTAGGGACCAAGCCCGCATCTCCATGGAGGACTTCCGAGTCCTCGGCAAGGTAACAATTGGACGGACCAGACTGATTAAGTGGGTTTCGGCGACCCTCAACGGAGAAGAAATCAGCACGACTGACGAGCGGGGATCCAACAGAAGGGAAGTCCCCGTCGACCTCCGTCTGAAGCTCCGGGAGGGAAAGAACGTCCTGATCATCACTGCGGTCGATTCTCGGCGGGAAACGGTTCAGGAGGCCCGGACGCTCTTCTACGACAAGCCGGCACCGCCGGCCCCCGCACCGATCGCCGCCGCGCCTCCGCCAGCGGCGAAGCCGGCTCCTGCGCCAGTCATGCCGCCGCCTGCCCCGGCGAAACCGGCAGAGCCCGAACCCCCCAGGGTGGCCCCAGCTCCGGCTCCGCCGCCGACCGTCATCGCCAAGCCGGCGCCGCCGTCTGTGCCCGCTCCGGCCGTCCCCCCGGCTGCACCTCCGCCGGTCGCCGCGCTGCCGCCATTGCAGGTGACGGTCTCGTCGCCCAAAGACCAGACCCGCGTGGAGCACGAGAGCGTCGGGCTGGCGGGGTTGGTGTCCGGGGGCAAGGGGGTCAGCCGCGTGCAGGTGACGCTCAACGGCGTAGAGGTCTCGCGCCTGGAAGAGCGGGTTCCCCGGCCGGCCCTGGCGGTAAACCTTCCCCTGAAACTCCGGGAAGGGCAGAACACGCTTGTCGTCACAGCCACGGAGTCGGATGGAAAGATCTATCAAGAGGTCCGCACCGTCCATTACGAAAAGCTCGTCCCGCTGACGGTGGCCTTCCGCTATCCCGAGGACCGATCGCGCGTCGGCGAGGAGGCGAGCGTGGTGGCCGCCGTGGTCACTTCGAGCAAGGGCGTGGCGAAGGTCCGCGTGCTCCTGAACGGGAAGGAGGTGCACGAGCAGAGCGAGCGGGCGCCCCAGCCCTCCCTGCTCGTGACAGTGCCGGTGACCCTCCGGGAGGGGCCGAACGTCCTCGCGGTCAGCGCGAGCGAGCCCGACGGGACGATCCGCCAGGAGGTGCGAACGATCGTCTACGAGAAGCCCAAGGAGGTGGCCGCGGCGGTTCCGCCGCCGCCCCCGCCACCGCCCACCCACGACCGCTGGGCGGTTGTGGTCGGGGTGGGGCGCTACGAGAGCCCCGATATTCCCAGGCTCCGCTACACCGTGCCGGACGCCGAGGCGATCTACGACGTCCTCACCGGCCCAGGGGGCTTCAAGAAGGAGCACGTGCTCCTGCTGACGGACAAGACCGATAAGAAGCCGACGTACCGCAACCTCAAATGGGCCCTCGGGACGTTCCTGGCGCGCTCGGCCAAGAAGGACGACACCGTCCTGATCTTCTTCGCCGGCCACGGGGCGCCCGAAGTGGACCAGCGGGGGGTCGAGCGGGACGGGTTCTCGAAGTATCTGGTCCCGAGCGACGCCGAGCCCGACGACCTCTACTCCACCGCACTCCCAATGGACGAGCTCCAGACCATCTTCGGCCGGATCGAGGCGGAGCGGGTGGTCGTGTTCCTGGATGCCTGCTACAGCGGGGCGGCCGGGGGACGGACGTTCGCGTCGAAAAAAACCCGGTCCGGGCACGTGGACGAAGCGTTCCTGGAGAGGCTGGCCCGCTCCAAGGGAAGGGCCATCGTCACCGCCTCGCGACCGGCGGAGCTGTCCATTGAGCTGCAGGAGCTGGGCCACGGCATCTTCACCTATTACCTGGTCCAGGGCCTCAAGGGGGCGGCGGATCTGAACCGCGACGGCATCGTGACGCTCCAGGAACTCTATGAGTACGTGGAGCAGCAGGTGACCCAGAAGTCCCGCGCCGTGGGCGGCAACCAGCATCCCGTCATGAAGGGCGAACTGGAGGGCGTCCTGCCGCTGATGAAGGTAAAGTAACCGCCGAAGGTGCGAGGCTAACGCCATCTCGATGACCACGGCTCCCCAGACGAAGTACGCCAGGAGCGGCGGCGTCCATATCGCCTACCAGGTGATCGGGGAAGGTCCCTTCGACCTGGTCCTGATCCCCGGCTGGGTCTCGCACGTCGAGCTCCTGTGGGAGGAGCCCACCATCGCCCGGTTCTTCCGCCGCCTCGCGTCGTTCAGCCGGCTGATCGTCTTCGACAAGCGGGGCACGGGGATGTCGGATCCCGTTCCCCTCACCCAGCTCCCGACGCTCGAGGAGCGCATGGACGACGTCCGCGCGGTGATGGACGCGGCCGGCTCCGAGCGGGCGGCGCTGTTCGGGGTCTCCGAGGGCGGCCCCATGGCCTTCCTGTTCGCCGCCACCTATCCGCAACGGACCACGGCGCTCGTGCTCTACGGCGAGTATGCCCGGTTGGCTTGGGCGTCCGACTACCCGATCGGCATCCCCCGGGAAGGCTTCGAGCGGCTCCTTCAGCGCATCGACGAGACGTGGGGGACCGGCGCCATCTTCAAGTACTGGGCCCCGGACGCCGCGGGTGACGAGCGCCTCCGGCAGTGGTGGGCCCAGTTCGAGCGCCGGGCCGCGAGCCCGGGGGCCTCCATGGCCCTGCTCCGCATGGCCTACGAGATCGACGCCCGTCCCATCCTGTCGACTGTCTCTGTCCCGACGCTCGTCGTGCACCGCTCTGGGGACCGCCTTGTCCCAGTAGAGCACGGCCGCTACGTGGCCCAGCACATCAGGGGGGCGAGATACGTGGAGCTGCCCGGGCGGGACCACACGTTCTGGACCGGCGATGCCGAGGCCCTGCTGGTCGAGGTACAGGAGTTCCTGACTGGCGTCCGGCCGGGGCCAGAGCCCGATCGAGTGCTCGCTACCGTGCTCTTCACCGACATCGTCGGCTCCAGCGAGCGGGCCGCGGCGCTGGGCGACCACCGGTGGCGGGACCTCCTCGAGAGCTACTACGCCGGATCCCGTCGGCAGCTCGAGCGCTTCCGGGGGCGCGAGATCGACACGGCGGGGGATGGGCTCTTCGCCACCTTCGATGGGCCGGCCCGCGCCATCCGCTGCGCCTCGGCCATCACCGACGCCGCGCGGCAGCTCGGCCTAGGGGTCCGGGCCGGCGTCCACACCGGCGAGTGCGAGATCATCGGCAACAAGGTCGGCGGGATCGCCGTCCATACGGGCGCCCGGGTAGCGGCCATGGCGAAGCCTGGAGAGGTGCTCGTCTCTCAGACCGTCAAGGACCTGGTGGCGGGGTCGGGGCTCCGCTTCGAGGAACGGGGCGCTCACGCCCTCAAGGGGATCCCCGGGGAATGGCGGCTCTTCGCCGTGATTCCGGGGTGAGTCCAGCGAGCGGCGACGCCGTTACCTGAGGAAGCGCCGGGCCAGGTAGGTCTCGAAGGCCGGACCCTCGCGCTCTCTTAAGACGACGGCGACGTGGAGCTGCTCCAGGTACTGCTCCAGCGTCTTGCCCCCGAGCGTGATGTTGCGCGAGGCGAAGAACTCTCGCACGTCGGCCTCAAGCTCGGGCGTGGCCAGGGCGGTGATTCCCTCGCACATGCGCCGGATCCCGCTCTTGGCGGGGAACTGCCGCTCCAGCGTGGCCCAATTCGCCTTGACAAACTCCCAGGCCGCCTCGCGCGCATAGACGCTCGCGAGGAGCGCCCGCGCCAGGAACGGAGCATCCTGCGCCCGAACCTCGCCGTTGATCGTCTTTTCGAGCGTCCGGCCGAGCAGCTCCGCCTGCCTGAAGCCCGCCAGCGCGTAGAGATAGCGCTGCTCCTCCTGGGGGGTTCGCGCGGTCTTGAAGCGCTGGAGGAATTCTTCGTACTCGGTCTCGCCGCCCGCGTGAGCGAGGACGGCGATCAGGGCCGGCAGCAGGCTCGGGTCCACGGCGGTCGCCTCCTCGAGGGAACCCTGGTAGAACCGCCGCGCCTCCGCGTGGATCTCGGCGTCGCTGCCGAGGGTCCCGATGGCGCGCACGAGGTCGGCGCGCAGCTGCCGGATCAGCTCGCCTTCGTCGGGCTCCGGGGAGAAGCCGAGCCGCTCCACCGCCGGACCGAGGCGGTCCCGCACGAGCGCCTCGAATTTTGGCCGCACCGCAGACGAGATGATCCGGTTCACATATGCGAAGGAGCCGGTCAGCACCGCCCAGACGTTTCGATCGGTCTCGGCGCGGAACTCGGTGGTCAGCTCGAGGTAGTCGCGCAGCGGCATCAGGCCGGCCACGGTGGCCGCCCAGGCGTCGTTGATCAAGTTGAACCGGTCGATCGGCGCCAGGTGCGGGAGCCGTCGGGTCAGCTTGCGCAGCAGGTCGGCGGCATAGTGCACGCGGTAGAAACCGGAGCCGCCCGCGTTCACCAGCGCCCATTCCACGGGGCCCGGCACCTCGACGCGCTCCTCCGGCCCGGCCAGGAGCAGCGTCTTGATCACCGCCCCGCCCCTCACGCCGATGCGAAGCGAAATCGGGATCTGCCAGAGCTCCGATTCTTCCCCGCCGTCGGTCAGATAGGTGAAGCGCCGCTGCGCGAGGACCAGCGCGCGGCGGCTCTCGTCCACGCTGGCCGTCACGACCGGATAACCACCTCGGAAGATCCACCCGTCCATGAGTTCCGGGATCGGCTTGCGGGCGGCGGCGCCGAGCGCCTTCCAGAGATCCGTTGTCTCCGCGTTAGCGTACTGGTGTTCGCCCAGATAGCCGCGGACGCCCTCGCGAAAGACCTCCGGGCCCAGATACTGCTCGAGCATCCGGAGGACTGAGGCCCCCTTCTCGTACGTCAGCAGGTCGAACATCGCCTCGGCGTCCTTCGGGGCGCGGACCTCGAACTCGATCGGTCGCGTGCTCCGGAGCCCGTCCAGTCCCAGCGCGGCGGCCCGCGAGACGCCGAAGGTGACCCAGCGCTCCCAGGCCGGTTTCCAGGCGTCCACCGCCAGCATCTCCATGAAGGTCGCGAACGCCTCGTTGAGCCAGATGCCGTTCCACCACGCCATCGTCACCAGGTCGCCGAACCACATGTGGGCGATCTCGTGGGCGACGACGTCCGCGACGCGCTCCAGCTCCGCGTGGCTGGCGGCCCCCGCGTCCACGAGGAGCGCGGTCTCCCTGAAGGTGATGGCGCCGAGGTTTTCCATGGCGCCGGCCGCGAAGTCGGGGATCGCCAGCAGGTCAAGCTTTTCCCCGGGATAGGGCAGGCCGTAGTACTGCTCGAAGAAGGCCAGAGAGGAGGCCGCGATCTCGCGGGCGAACGCCGTCAGGTGCCGCTTGCCCGGCACGCACCAGATCCTGACCGGCGTCCGGCCGACCATGATCGCGTCGGTGGCCTCGAGCTCCCCCACGACAAAGGCCAGAAGATAAGTGGACATCTTGATCGTCGGGGCAAACGTGACCGCCTTCCGACCCCTGTCGGGAATCGGCTGCTCGCTGGCGACGGGGGTGTTGGAGACCACCTGGAGGCTCTCCGGCACGACGAGGGTCACCTGGAAGACGGCCTTGAAGGCCGGCTCGTCCCAGCACGGGAAGGCCCGCCGGGCATCGGTCGCCTCGAACTGGGTCGCCGCCAGGATCTTGTCGCCCTCAGGCCTCTTGTAGGTGCTCCGGTAAAAGCCGTGGAGCCGGTCGTTCAGGATGCCGGTGAAGCTGAGCGAGAGCCGCCAGGGGCCAGGGGCCAGGGGCTCGGGAAAGGTCAGCCGCGCCCGCTCCGCCGGCTCGTCGAGCGTCGCCTCACCCTTCAGCGTGACGCCGGCCGCGCCCCGGATGGACACTTGCTGGATCTGAAGTTCGGCCGCATTCAGGACGATCTCCGTCACGGGCTCATGCATCGTCACCGTGACCATCTCCTCGCCCGTGAAGGTCAAACGCTCCAGGTCGGGCTCGAGCCGGATCTCGTAGCGGTCAGGGACGACGGTCCTCGGCAGGCGGTAGGGATCGGCTGGGGCGGGGCTCATGGGGGGAAGTATACCCGAACTGATACACTTGACACCTTGCTGCGTTCCTCCGACACTACCGCCCATGGATCCCGAACTGGTCGGTTACCTGGACGAGCGCTTCGCCTACCTCGACCAGCGGTTTGAGGCTGTCGATCGCCGGTTCGACGCCGTTGATCGGCGGTTCGACGCCGTGGACCAGCGGTTCGACGCCGTTGATCGGCGGTTCGACGCCGTGGACCAGCGGTTTGATGGCATCGATCGGAGCTTCGACGCCGTGGAGCGGCGGCAAGACGCCACAGACACCACGCTGGAAGATACCCGTCGTCATCTGGGAGTCCTGATCGAAAATCTCGATGGCAAAATCCAATTGGTCGCGGAGGGCGTCATCAACGTGGATCAGAAGATCGACCGGGTCCGCGACGAACTGAAGGCGGAACTATACTCGGAAATCGACGGAGTCAAAACGCTCATCAGACTATCCTACAGGGACCTCGACAGCCGTGTCCGCCGGCTGGAAGCGGACAGTGGATAAATTCAACGATCGGGTGGCAGTCGTCACGGGGGGAGCCAGCGGCATCGGCCGGGCGCTGGCCCTGGCCTTCGTGCAGGAAGGCGCCAGGGTTGTCCTTGCCGACCTCGATGAGGCTGGA
>Ga0209641_10001237_pt1 | contig 23068 bp, 24 predicted proteins | sample RifCSP16_1_FD_184022 | JGI IMG/M metagenome (GOLD analysis project Ga0209641, IMG submission 184022) | Soil microbial communities from Rifle, Colorado - Rifle CSP2_sed 16_1 (SPAdes) (version 2) | ecosystem: Environmental > Terrestrial > Deep subsurface > Rock core/Sediment | place: Rifle... | reverse complement strand
TGGGGTGAAGAAGGGCTTTCATTTACCGGTCCTGATGCCGGTGTGAGGGAGGCAGCCATTAAAAGGATCAATTCCCACATACCAATTGCATCCAAATTTGGAGCGATCATCATTATCGGGTTAATACGGGGGATCGTAAAACCGGGAGTTGATCCAAAACAAGCAATGGATTGGCTGGTTGAAGCTTTAAAGAGGTGCTGTGGTGAAGCTGAAAAACAAGGGGTAATGCTCGCGCTGGAACCCATCAATCGTTATGAAACCACATTGATAAACTCGACGACCGAGGGATTGACCTTGATAGAGCAAGTGAAGGCAAAGAATTTTGGCTTACTGCTGGATACTTTCCACATGAACATTGAAGAAGCGGTTATTGAAGAGAGCATCCGGAAGTGCGGAAATCACATTCTTCATTTCCATGTGGCTGATTCAAACCGCTGGTATCCCGGGGCGGGTCATCTCAATTTTAAGGGAATTTTATCTGCACTTTTCCGTACCAGATACGAGGGTTGGATATCAGGGGAATTTCTACCAGAACCAGATGCAGAAACAGCTGCTGAAAAGAATTATTCTGAAATGATCAAGTTTTCCCAGTTGTGATTGTTCAAAACCTGCCCAGTAAATAACCTCTTTGATTATCCAATCAATTTAATGAAATCCTGACCGTAAATGATATGATTGGGCATAATCCTATTCTTGAATCTACCCAGGAATCAGCAAGATATGTCTCCAATAAACAACAACCATTCCAGATTTTCAAAGCAGAGAAATTCATTAGTGTTGAAAAAAGCCCGGGTATGGATAAATTAATATCATGGTCAAGAAAACCAATAAGGAGGTAGATATGGATGCAGATCAAACGAAAATCTACCAAATGATCTCAGGTTATGCAAGAACAGCGGAGATATACACTGCGGTTAAGTTAGGAATTCCTGATATCTTATCAAAAGAGCCAAAAACACTTCAAGAAATTGCCGACGAAACGAATATTGACACAAATGTGATCATCCGATTCCTAAGGCTTTTAATTTCACGTGAAATTATTTGTCTGAAGGATGGCAAATATTGCCTGACTAATTTGGGAGATCTTTTTAGAGCAGACCACCCCAATTCTTTACGTAATTTAATAATTTATGTCGGCGAGGTTCAATATCGCGTTGGACAGGAAATGTACTCTTCGGTAAAGACAGGGAAGCCCGCCTTCGATAAAATATTTGGCATGTCTTTTTTTGATTATTTATCGAAAAATGCTGATATGAGCAGTTATTTCAACGAGGCGATGAACCATCAAGCATCCATCCGGACAGAAGGATTAATCAATAGTTATGATTTCAACCATGCAAAAACCGTACTAGATGTAGGAGGAGGAGATGCAACCCTGATTTCCTCCATATTAAAGAATTATCCAGAGCTGAAAGGCGTTGTTTTTGAAGTATCAACAGTCGTTGATGAAACCCGAAGGAATTTAGCCAAGAACAACTTAAAAGAACGCGGCGATGTTGTTTGTGGAGATTTTTTTAAGGATAGCATTCCATCAGGATCTGATATCACTATTCTTTCCAATATCCTTCATGATTGGGAAGATAATGAAGCGATAAAAATATTACGGAATTGCAACAAATCGATGAACGACAAAAGCAAGCTTTTAATCATAGAGCAATTAATTCCTGAAATTGTGACTCCGGGATCTTCTGCAGTAGGAAGTGATATGAGCATGCTGCTTCTTACAGGAGGTCGTGAAAGGTCATTATCTGAATACGAAGAATTATTAGACGAAAGTGGACTCACCCTATCCAAAGTCATCCCATTAGCATTGTCAAACATTCCTGAAGGAAAGAAGCCGGATTGGGTAATAATGGAATGTAAACAAAAAGAAAAGAATTTTTGAGTTCTAATTTTTTATCGTAATCCCTTAATTTGCAGGTAATAGGCAGGGCTTGATCCAGGTGAGGATGATCGAAAATCATTTCCTGCTCTTCTATTTTCACCTTTAATAAAGATTCTATCAACTTTTCGATCATTAATTAATGGGTGGTATTCAATTATTTAAAACAATTGATTCAACCCTAATTTCCAACACATCAATATATTGATATATGCATAAAAGATTACTTAAGTAACCCAATAAACAGTACGAAAGTGACATTTTGCACAATATTCAACCATTCTATTTGGTATATAATCAATTTAATTGTGATTAATAGCACAATAATCATTACCAGAACCATTGCTTGCCAAGAATCTTTTAACTGTAAGTCAGACACTCAACTCGTAAATATTGAAAGTTTGGAAATCGAAATTATTTAAAGGAGAGATGCATGCAACGAAAGAATTTATTCACAATTTTTATCTCAACCGGTTTTTTGCTAATGTTGGGAGCCGGGATCTGGCTTTCGAATGCAGATCCTGTCAGCGCTCAATGCGGCTCAGCAGCATCTTCATGCAAGAATTGTCATGAAGTTCAAGGAGAAATGCCGGTTAATAATGATGGGACTGCCTGGCATACTTCCCATGCATTTGGCGATTTCTGTTACATATGCCATGCTGGCAACCAGCAATCCAAGGATGAAACGGAAGCACACGCAAGCATGGTGCCACCATTATCTGACATAAAAGCCTCATGCCAGCAATGCCATCCAGATGACCTGCAGGAAAAGGCGCAAGTTTATGCTTCCGTTTTGAATATTGAAATTGGAAGCAATTCAGCTCCCACAACAAGCAGCGGAGGCAGTGAGAGCAGTGTGCCTGTTGAGAATCCCCAGACCGCAGTTTCTCCAATTACAACAGAATTGGATTATGACGATCCCAACCTGGTGAATTACATCCAAACCTATGACGAAGCGGTACTTGGCAAGGTTCCAACAAACTGGGGAAATGTCATTCTATTGGTGATGATCGGTATGCTGGTAATTGGTGGCGGCGGTTTTGTGATAAGTAATGAGAAATTAATCAATGTAACCTTTGGGGATACAAAAAAGATAAGCGATGAATACCCCAGTGAAGTGGTGGATATGCTGCCTGCAATCTCAAAACTTAATTCACATTCACGTAAATCGCTGAGAAAAATTCTGGATAACCCTGCCAAATCCGCAAAAGTGCTTGCGCTTATTGATGAAATAATCACGAACGAAAAAGAAAAGGAATGAAGCCATGAAATTTATTCTTAACTACATTCGCAAGGAAACCTGGTCTCCATATGTAGCAGGGATCCTTTTAGGGATTGTTGGCATCCTGGCAGTATTGATCACCAACAGCCTGCTGGGTGCTTCGGGGGCTTTCGAAAACCTGGCTGGGATGATCGGTAAGGTATTGGCTCCAACGACATTTGACAACATGTACTTCAACTTTATCATGCCCCCAGGAATCAGTGCCGGTGTCATTTTACTGATCGGTGTCTTCTTCGGCGGTTTGATCGGTGCCGCCACCAGCAGGACCTTGAAATGGGGAAAGAAAGATTCAGCCAACAGCGATAAACAGTGGAAGATGATCTTTGGACGACAGACCTGGAAGCGCTGGTTGCTGGCTTTTTTTGGTGCGATCATCCTGGAATATGCAGCGGGGATCGCCGGGGGATGTACAAGCGGACTGGCAATCTCAGGCGGTATGCTGCTGGCTCCTGCAGCTTTTCTCTTCATAGCCGGCATGTTTGCATCCGGCATCGCTACAGCTCTCATCATTTATCGGAGGAGGTATTAATATGGCTGGAACACTGGTCACAATATTTTTGGGTGTCGCCTTCGGCTTTTCCCTTAATAAAGCCGGTTTGACAAAGTACCACAAGATCGTCAATGTCTTCCGTTTTACTGACATGGCAGTTCTGAAATTCATGATGACTGCACTGGTCGTGGCTATGAGCGGGCTGTATATTTTACGAGGTTTTGGATTGGTCACTTTCCCCAACATTCCAGCCACTTACATCGTGGGGAACCTGGTCGGCGGATTAATATTTGGGATCGGTATGGCCCTAACCGGTTTCTGACCAGGCACATGTGTCGCCGGGTCCGGCGAAGGAAAAATGGATTATATCGTTCCTGGTCTTCTTGGTTTCCTGAGTGGTGCAGTGATCTACGGCTTAACCTATCAACAGGTTTTTCCGCAGATCTCCAAACTGGCTAATTTGGGTAGTGTTGTAATGCCTGATCTTTGGAATCTCAATCCTTATCTCACCGTGCTTGCATTTGCCCTCATGTCTCTACTCCTTTTCTACCTGATCGACAGGGCTGGGTGGCAGCGCAAAGATAAGATCGAGCATGAATCTGAACCTGAATAATCTCGTGACTGGTTTTTGTGGATCATTAACATACAGAAATAATTGAAATGTAAGTAGAGGAGAAATTTATGACGAATTCATTGTCGCGCCGAGACTTCTTGAAATTAGGCGCCGCCAGTGCTGCAGCCATGGCAGTCGGGTCCATGCTGCCTCCCAAAGTTGCACATGCCGCCAGGGAAGCAGGGTTGATCTCTGCAGAAGGTGACGGGTATATCACCAGTATGTGCGAGATGTGTGTCTGGCGCTGTGGTTTGATCGCCAAGGTCAAAGGGGGACGGGTGGTCAAGCTTGAAGGCAACCCGGAACATCCCCATTCCAAAGGGAAACTCTGCCCACGCGGCCAATCGGGATTAATGAACACTTACGATCCTGACCGGGTGCTTACACCGCTCATCAGAGCAGGGAAACGCGGCGAAGGATTATTCCGAAAAGCTTCCTGGGATGAAGCCCTCGACCTGGTGGCAAGCAAAATGCAATCCATCAAAGATACTTATGGACCTGAGGCGATGGTATTCTCATCCACGCATAATCTCAGCCAACCACAGTTTGAAAACCTGTTGTATGCATTTGGTTCACCCAACTATGGAACACAACGAAGTCTATGTTTCAATGCCATGATCACTGCCTTTTTATTAACGTATGGCATTGAAGAGCCATCCCGGAATTACGAAAATGTGGAATACATCCTGATGGTCGGACGCAACATGATGGAAGCGATCTCTACCTCGGAAACTTCGGAGCTATCCCATGCGATCGACCGGGGTGCCAAACTGGTTTACCTGGATCCACGTTATACCAAGACTGCATCGAAAGCCAGCGAATGGATTCCAATCCGTCCAGGCACAGATTCGGCATTTTTACTGGCAATGATCAACGTCATAACCCAGAATGAACTGGCAGATTGTGAGTTTGTCAGAAAATACGTGGTCGGTTGTGATGGCATCGCGGACGCCATGAGCAGGTACACTCCGGCATGGGCAGAAACCGTAACAGGAATACCAGCCGAGACCATCGAGCGAATTGCCCGGGAATATGCTTCCGCCAAACATAATGCGATGGCGCATCCCGGTTGGCGTACTTCCAACTTCATCAATTCCTTCCAAACAGAACGAGCCATCGCCACTTTAAACGCATTAAGCGGCAACGTTTTAACGCCAGGTGGATGTCTATCAGCAGAAGTCGCCGGAGAAAGTGCAGGATTGGGAGCACCATCCCAACCAGCTTACCCGCGTGTATCCGCTCTTCGGTTGGATGGAACTCCCTGGAAATATCCCCTGGTTCCGCTTAAGCTGGGTGTTTTCCAGGAACTTCGGGATGCGATCGTTTCGGGAGAACCATACCAGGCGCATGGCTGGTTCATATCCCGTCAGAATCCCATTCAATCCCTTCCTGACCGAAGCAAGACATTGGAAGCATTTGCAAAGATGGACTTCATTGTTACCGTGGATATCATTATGAATGACACGGCATGGTTCTCAGATGTCGTCCTGCCGGAAGCTTCGTACCTGGAACGTTATGACCCTCTGCTGCCTATCAACGGGAAGGCATTCCTTCGTCAACCAGTCATTGAACCGCAGGGAGAGGCAAAATCAGCCTTATGGATCTACAAACAACTCGGTGAACGACTTGGGCTTGGAAAATACTTCACATACGAGGATGAAGAAGATTATCTGCGCCATCAACTAGCACCTACGGGAGTCAGCCTGGAAGAAGTGAAGAAAAAGGGATATGCAGAATTGCCTGAAGAACCAGAGAAAAAAGATATCACGTTCAATACAGCTTCCGGAAAAATTGAAGTCTATTCAGAAACCTTGAAAAATTCAGGCTTCTCACCATGGCCCACCTGGGAGGAGCCCCCTGTTCCGAGTGAGAACGAGTTCTACTTATTGACCGGAAAAGTTGCCCAGCAAACGCAGTTTGGGACACAAAATAACCAACTGCTCCATAAATATTCAAACGAACCCAAGATATGGATGAATCCAAAAGCAGCAGCAGAGCGCGACCTTTCTGATGGAGATTGGGTCGAAATTAACAGCAAGATCGGACAGGTTCACACAATTCTGCTGGTGACTGAAGCCATTCGACCGGATTGTGTGTACATGACACCAGGTTATGGACATCTTTCAAAAGGGCTGAAAACAGCATTTGGAATAGGTGCAAGTGATTCTGTTCTCCATGAAACATTCACAGACCCCATCAGCGGAGGTCAGGCGCTCAGCCAGACTTTTGTTACGGTGAAAAAGGCTTAGAGGTCCTGTTATGACTGAAATTAATCACTACGCTTTCTTATTTGACGCAACACGATGCATTGACTGTCGTTCATGCATGGTCGCGTGCAGCGTTGAGAACAACATTCCCATGGATAAAACCCGAATCTGGGTTGCAGGGATCGGCGTTAAAGGCGAATTTCCGAACCTGGAAACTGCTTCGATGGTCTACCACTGCATGCACTGCGACCTACCGGACTGCCTGTCTGCCTGCCCGGTAGGTGCTTATACCAAACGGACAGATGGACCAGTGATCTATGATCCCAAAAAATGCATTGGCTGCCGCTACTGTATGAATGCCTGCCCATTTGGAGTTCCGCACTTTGATTATGACAAGGGTTTAATTGAAGGTGCATTCATTGATAAATGTACCATGTGCCCTCAACGAATTGATAATGGTTTGGACCCAGCTTGTGTTTCAACCTGCCCAACAGATGCGCTGGAATTTGGAGAACGCTCTGAGCTTATTGCCAAAGCTCATACACGAATACAAGATCATCCTGACCGGTACATCAATCACGTTTATGGTGAAACAGAAAACGGGGGAACCTCATACCTGATCCTTTCCCATGTTCCATTCACTGAACTAGGCCTTCCTGAGATCGGTTCGTTACCCGTCAAAGAGGTAAGTGAAACTGTAATGGGTTACACCATTCCATTCTCTTTAGGACTTGGTGCAGTTTTGAGTTTGGCAGCAGCAGGAGTACATGCTGTAAATCAAAATAAGGAAAGACAGAAACCAAAGGAAGAACAAACGGAGGAGAAAGAATGAAAATCAATGTAACAATCCAACCTCGCTTCCGTCTTCCGCTAATTGTCTGGATCTTATTGGGGTTAATAGGCATTGCCTTCGTGGTCGCGATGGTCCGTTATGTGTTTGGAATCGGCGCAATCAGCAACCTAAATAATGCATATCCATGGGGCTTCTGGGTCAGTTTTGATCTGTATACTGGCATCGCCATCAGCAGTGGAGCGTTCATCATCACCTCGGTTGTCTATATTTTTGAACTCGAACAATTTCGGCCACTGATCCGACCTACCTTGTTAACTGGTTTGCTCGGTTACATCATGGAGGTGATAGCCCTGCTGGTTGACCTGGGTCATCCGGAACGAATATGGCACTATTTTATTTACCAGAACTTTACTTCTTTTCTGTTGGTGATTGGTCTGTATGTGATGGCATATTCTGCCATCATGATGGTCGAGTTTGCTCCAGCCATATTTGAACGTTTGAAATGGGAAAAGCAGGCAGCTTTCATCCGCCGGTTTATGAAACCACTGGTAATTATTGGCGCAGTCATCTCCACCCTGCATCAAGGAGCCCTGGGAGCATTACTTCTCATCCAACCAACCAAGCTGCATCCGCTCTGGTGGACAGCCATACTGCCTGAGTTGTTCTTTACATCCGCCCTGGCGATTGGATTGGGAATGATCATTTTTGAGTCAACCCTCAGCTCACGCTATTTTAAACGAGGGTTGGAGTCTCATCTCCTGGAAAAAATTGGAAAAGCCATTCCTGTTATTTTGGGGATTTATCTTGTGCTGAAATTTGGTGAAATTCTATGGGCTGGAGATATGCAATATCTCTTCAGCAGTGGGTGGATGAGCGTCCTCTTTTGGGCAGAGATCCTGTTGAGTGCAGCAATCCCATTGGTATGGTTCTCAATCAAACGGATTCGCCAGAACCCCAATGGCCTGTTCGCAGGAGCGATCATGCTTCTGGTAGGGATGATCTTCAACCGATTTAATGTGAGCTGGTTCGCTGTTCAGCATGCAGACCCAATTACGTATATTCCAACATTCATGAGCAATGTCAAATATTTTCCGTCATTACCCGAAGTAGCCATTTCCATAGGTATTTTCGCGGCTGGTATTCTCGCATTTGGGTTGGCAGTCAAGTATCTTCCAGTCTTCGATGATGAAGGAGAGAAAGGTCATTTACCTGCAGGAGATTGAACCTGAGAATTCATATGATCTCAATTAAGAAAATTAATGGATAATAAAACCTCGAAGGGTAGACCAAGTTTTCTTCAACATGTTCATCCCCCGACCATTCCTGAAGCACAAGCCCGATGGCGGTATACGCTTGGTGCGGGCGGCATTGCACTCTTTCTTGCTCTCATCCTGGGAATCAGCGGAGCATTGGAGATGTTTTTTTACATTCCAACCAGCGATGAAGCTGCCATATCCATTCAGAGGTTAAGTTACCTGGTTCCATTTGGGGGGCTGGTTCGTAATATCCATTTCTGGTCTGCCCAACTCCTCGTGATTATAAGCTCCATCCATTTATTGAGAGTTGTGTTCACGGGATCCTATTCAAACAAGCGCAAGTTCAATTATTTGCTTGGTTTAGGACTTTTCCTACTGGTCATCCTGCTCGATTTCACAGGATATATCCTGCGCTGGGACACGGGCATCCAATGGGCTCTGGTCGTGGGAACCAACCTGATCAAGACTATTCCGTGGATCGGAAATAAGCTGTATCCAATCGTCGTTGGGAGTCAATCCATTGGGTCTGAAACACTAATACGGTTCTATTCATGGCATATATTTGGTTTGATCATTCCAGCCATGATCCTGATCGTGTGGCATGTCTTCAAGGTAAGGCGGGATGGAGGCATTGCTGTTCCACCAGCAAAATTGCGGGAAAACCAAAGACGGATTTCGCGTGTTGAACTTGTGCGCATGGAAATCCTTGCCATGATCATAACTGGCGTTGTTCTATTGATTCTTTCAATTTTATTTCCGGCACCAATAGCTCAAGGTATCAAGGAAATCACAACTCTTTCGGGAGATGCGAGTGCACCATGGTTCTTTCTATGGGTCCAGCAAATGCTTAAATGGGGTGATCCGTTCAAATGGGGTGTGCTGGTACCAGTGATTTTTTTTGTTTTTACTGCGCTTATTCCCTACGTTCTCCCAAAACCTGCAGATCAAGATCTTGGCAAATGGTTTCCGAAATCCAACAGGCTGGCACAAATTGCATTAGGATCGATCACAATTGTTATCTCAATATTAACAATTTTAGGTTTAAACCCGGCAGCTTGAGATGAAAAACCACGTCACATTATTTTCCTCAGCACTCATGATGATGACCATAAGCCTGACCTGGTGGCTGCAATCACAGCGGGTGGAGCCGGTTGTCCTAACACCCACCCTGACAGGGGAAGCTGAGTATTGCATGAGCTGTCATCAAGATGTAAATGAAATCAGCGCAGCCCATCCCGTTGAAACGTATGGTTGCGTGATCTGTCATGGAGGGGAAAGACTGGCAATGGATGCTGACCTGGCACACAGCAGTATGCGCGGAGGAAATAACCCATCCGACCTTTCAATAGTGGAGCAATCCTGCGGAGGCAGTAACTGCCACAACGGAACTGATAGTGAAATGGGAGATCATATCCAACGGGTGATGACGAGTATTCAATCCACATACGCAGGTGCGATCGCCAATGTCCGTTATACGTTTGGAGCACAGGCGGATCTAAGCCCCATTTTCGGGACTTTGACAATGAACGATACCAGCCTGCCTTCAAAAACCGGTTTTATATTCCTGGAGGGGTATTCCGCAGAGGCTGAGACTCATCCCTCCCTGCAATTGTTTGGAGAGAACTGCCTGACCTGCCATTTAAATTCAAACCGATCAGAAGGAACACAAGAAATCCATTTCAGTGGATGTGCAGCCTGTCACTCTCCCGAAACGAGTGGTGAAGGAACCGTGCATACACTGACTACTGCAATCCCATACACCCAATGCAACACCTGCCATAATCGCGGCAATTATGATCTTAAAACGATGACTTTCGTTGAGCGCAGCGATCAACCAGTGACCCGGTTGGAGAAATACTACCAGCCGATAGCTCAGTTCACACAATGTGAATACACGCTCGACTGCGTAGATTGCCATACCCGAATAGAAGTCATGGGAGATGGCGATATCCACGCCAATAAAAATGATTCCCAATACATCCAATGTAAAACCTGCCATGGAACTTTAACTGAACTACCTCTTGTAAAAACTCTGACCGATCCCAACGATATTGCATTCCGCCTGGCACAATTAAATCCGATCGTGGAACTGCAAATTGGGGACACCATCCTGGTAACCGAACAAGGCGAACCCCTTTGGAATGCGCATCTCCTGCCAGATGGAACCTACGAGATGGTCGGAAAAGTTACCCGGCAACTGTTCCATTTCCGACCTGTCTTGGGCAGCGACTGCAAGCAGGATCCATTAAAGCAAGAATCCCTGTATTGCCATGAGTGTCATGCGGTGGAGCACTAACATGAACAGTATCAACCGCCGTGAATTTTTAAGAATAACAAGCCGGGTGTTCCTGACAATAAGTGGTTTGCTTGGGTTGGGGATGCTGACACGGTTCCTGGGTTACCAATCGGAAACAGGGATACAACCAGAAGTTGACCTGGGGTTGGCTTCTGATTATCCAGTAGGTTCACGAACACATCTTCCTGATATCCCGGCTGTGCTGAATCACAGTCAAAGCGGATTCACAGCATTGAGCTTAACCTGTACACACCTGGGATGTACATTGGAGCAAGTTAATGAAGCATTCTCATGCCCCTGTCATGGATCACATTTTGAGAAAAATGGGATGGTTCTTAGAGGCCCTGCAGCAAAGGGGTTGGAAAAATTGAGGGTTGAATTAAATGACGCTGGTCATTTGATCTTATTCAGATCGAATTAAAGGACAAATAAAATGGAACAAGATCTCGTAATATTTGAAATGCAAGCTGAATTATGCAAGGTAATGGGACATGCTGTCCGGTTAAGAATTGTCCATATATTGAAAGATGGGCCGAAATGTGTTACCGATCTGGTTAATGCTCTTGTTAATGTTGCACAACCAACTGTATCCCGGCATCTTTCAATATTAAGATCGGCAGGGGTCTTAACCACGCGACGAGATGGGACTGAAGCCATTTACGAAATAGCCAACCCCAGGATCATTGGTGTTTGTGAAACGATGCGAACCATTTTAGCTGAACGCGAATCACAATACAACGACCTTTTCGATCGCATTCGTAATGAAAAGGATCAATTCAATGAAAGTAATTAAAAAAGACAAAGAATTTAATCAACTTAAACAAGATATCCATACCTTTATCCTGACGAATGATAAAAAAGAAGAAAACCAGACCAATGAAAATGAATTAATCATTGGCAACCGTATTCGTGTCTTTAGAAAACAGAATGGGTCAAGTATTCGTTCCCTAGCAATGAAATGCGGAATCAGTGTCAATACACTCAGCCTGATAGAGAATGACCGCACCTCACCAAATATCAATACGCTCAAATCCATAGCCGATGGTCTTGGCGTATCTGTGTTAGCCTTTTTTGAGGAAGATAAACCTGAACACAGTCCTGTTTACCAACGACAAGGTCAACGTCCACAGATGCGATTTTCGAATGGAGCCCTGGAGAAACTGGGAGAAGGATTACCTCCTTTAGGCGCAGAACCCATCCTGGTCACTCTTGAAAACACTTCGGAAAAAATTGAGGATATCAGTCATACCGGGCGTGAATTTATCTATTGCCTGAAGGGAAAAATGACCTGTTTTATTTCTGAACAACCATATCCATTACGTTCGGGAGACAGTATTTTATTCAACGCCAGATCACCACATCGCTGGATTAATGCCCAGCCTGATCCATCTCAACTATTGGTTTTGTTTTGCCCGATGAATCCACAAGATCAACCTGCCGAACGTCACTTAGAACCGTAGTATGTGTTTGTTGACCTCAATGAATTGCCTGATTGGAAAAGGGGGCTTTTCTCTTTCAATTGGAATAATACAATCATAATAAAATAGCTTCCAATCAAGGAAAGCTTTAAGAAAGTATCTTTAATGGTATAGTACTTATTAATATCAGTACGACAACGCTACAGGAAGATATGATTAAGTTCCTAATTTCAGCCAACTTACTTGTTTATACCTGTTGAACAATCCATTTCATCATGGATAGAAATATTACCAACAAAGGGTCCATGACAAACTCAATCTATAAACTCCCCTACAGTAAAACAACCCTGGAATTCACACTTCCAGCCGGAATGCATGGCACTGAGGTTGTTTCAAAATTTGCCAAGCCAATACTAAATGTCAAAGACGCAATACAGGATGCCCTCGACCACCCGATTGGAACTCCACCTCTCAGGCAGATGGCCAAACCGGGAGATCGCGCCTGCATCGTATTCACCGATATTACCCGGGCTGCTCCTGATCAGCTTCTTGTTCCTGCATTATTAAGGGAACTTGAAAAAGCAGGAATTCGAGATGAGGACATAACGCTTCTGTGCGGGATAGGCATGCATAGACCATCCACCTCGGAAGAAAAAAACATCAAACTGGGACATGAGATCGCCAGTCGATACAAAGTCATCGACAATGAACCTCAGAACCCGGAGGTCCTGGTAGACCTGGGAACCACACCTGGAGGTACACCTGTTCATTTACATCGCGCTGCCGTGGAAGCTGATCTTTTGATCGCAACAGGGATCGTGGAACCGCACCAATACGCGGGTTATTCCGGTGGAAGGAAGACAGTCGCAATCGGAGCAGCTGGTGAAGCATTAATCGAACATACACATGGTCCTGCCTTTGTGGACGATCCCAACACCCGGCTTGGGCAAATTGAGGGAAATCCTTTTCACGAAGCAGTAACTGAAGCTGCCAGACGAGCCAAATTACGCTTTATCTTAAATGTTGTGTTGGATGACAACAAGAACCTTCTGTGCGTGGCTGCTGGAGATATGGAGTTGGCCTTTGAAGAACTTGTTTCATTTGCAAAATCAGTTTACGAAGTACCAATCTCGAGGCAATTTGATATCTCCATTGGTGGAGTGGGATATCCAAAAGACACCAATATCTACCAGGCCAGCCGTGCACCCTCATATCTGTTTTTTGCACCCACACCCGTTGTAAAACGGGGAGGTTTTTTTATCATACCAGCTCGCTGTGAGGAAGGTGCTGGTGCCGGTGTGGGGGAACAACGGTTCTTTGCTGCACTGCGGGATGCGCCCAGTATTGATTTTATTCTGGAGGATGCCCGGCGGAATGGATATCCACCTGGCCAGCAGAGAGCATTCGTTCTAGCCAAAGTTCTGGAAGAATCAAACGTGATCATTGTTGGAAGTGAATGCCCGGAAATAGTGGCAGCCTGCAAGATGATCCCCGCTTCAACCATGGAAGAAGCGTTGACAATTGCAGGCAATCAACTGGGATCAAATTGCGATGTTTTGATCGTTCCACATGCAATGCTCACCCTGCCTGTGATCACGCAATAAAATTTCTTTGTATTTCCACAATTGAGTTTTACACACCAAATGGAAAGTGTTGATTCAGTCGGTGTATAAACACGGTTCAGAAACAATAGTAGAATTAATTACAAATCATCCATTTCTTAAAATTGGAGGAAACCATGCCCGAAGTTTGGGTTATCGACGCCATCCGCACCCCTATTGGAGCCCTTGGAGGCAGTCTTGCCCCGGTACGTCCAGATGACCTGGCTGCCCATGTGATCAGGACCATTGTTGAGAGAAACAGCCTTGATCCCGCCATTATTGAAGAAGTTTACATGGGTTGTGCCAACCAGGCAGGAGAAGACAATCGTAATGTAGCTCGAATGGCTTCCCTGCTGGCAGGGTTGCCAGTGGAAGTAGCAGCAGTTACATTCAATCGACTTTGCGCTTCAGGATTAAATTCCATCAACCAGGCGGCACGTGCAATTAAAGCCAGGGAGGGGGACGTGTTCATAGCAGGCGGTGTTGAATCAATGTCGCGGGCACCATATTCACTTCCGAAAGCAGAGTCCGGTTACCCCTGGGGGAATATCACTGCCTATGATACTGCTCTCGGTTGGCGATATCCCAATCCAACCATGAAGGATCTATATGGAACCGAACAAATGGGGGAAACTGCTGAAAATATTGCCGCAATGAAGCCGCATATTTCACGCGAGATGCAGGATGTGTTTGCCCTGCGATCTCATCAAAATGCCATTGCTGCAATTGACAGCGGTAAATTCGCCGAAGAGATCGTCCCGGTGACCATCCCGCAACGAAAAGGTGACCCGAAGATCGTGGACACCGACGAACGCCCCCGCAGAGATACAACCATGGAAGCGCTTGCCAAATTGAGACCAGCTTTTAAGAAGGAAGGTGGTACGGTAACTGCAGGAAATTCATCCGGGTTGAACGATGGCGCTGCTGCGGTGCTTCTCATGAGCAAAGAAAAAGCCGAAGACCTTGGGTACAAACCAATGGCACGCATCATCACCTCGGCAGCAGCAGGTGTTCCACCTCGCATCATGGGAATGGGTCCAGTCTTTGCAACGCGTAAAGCACTCGAACGAGCTGGATTGAAAATGAACGATATTGACCTAGTGGAACTAAACGAGGCTTTCGCCGTGCAATCCCTGGCTGTCATGGAAGACCTGGAAATGGATGCAGAGATCGTAAATGTTAACGGAGGTGCAATTGCCCTTGGACATCCACTGGGATGCTCGGGTGCACGCATTCTAACGACATTATTATATGAACTGAAGCGAAGGAAAAATTTACAGTACGGCCTGGCAACTTTATGTGTTGGTGTTGGTCAGGGCGAAGGGACCATCGTGGAGTGGATCGGCAGTTAGTAATTATTTAGAAAACCAGGGGAATGGATAGGTATCCTGTATAGAAAATCGATTTAATAACCACGGTCCTCATCCATGGTTTGTATACCACGGATAAGAATGTCGCAAGGTATTTCGCGGGCTTTTGCCTGATAGCACTTCTACTCTGCCGCAATCTCCCATTCTTGATTACACAATTACATTGCGTCGAATGGCGACGGAAGAAATAGAGGGAATGAGGATAATAACTCATTGTTATAAGTTTATTGACCAACAATATTAAATTATTTCCAAGCTCGATAATAATTAATAAACCTTATACGTCTTTTTTTTGAATGACCAATTAAATTCTTACCCTGAAGTTGAAGATAACTCCCTTATTCTGACCAAAGAGAATTATTTATCCAATCGATGAAAGTCTGATCCCAAAAGAAGATTTCCATCTCTTTTCCAACAGTGGGGATATACACTCTGCCATAGTTCATGTTATCCCAGCCAGGGTCAAAGAAATGAAGATCATTTCCAGACATTTTCTTAAAAAGACAGTATGCAACTTCGATCTGGGAGGGAGAGACATCGGTAATCACTGAATTTTTAAGAGCATCATAAAGCTCTGGAATATGAGTCAAGAGGTAAGGATCTTTAAGTCTTTGAAATATTGCCTTAATAATATAGGACTGGTCGTTTATTCGGACCAAGTCTGAATATTTTTGACGAATACGAGCCAGATAAAGCGTTCGTTCGCCATTCAAATGTTGAAGTCCCGCTGGAAAATATCCTCGCGGTAGATCGTCTACATACGTGGGCAGATCGACATCAATCCCACCAATCGCATCAATAAAATTAACAAAAGCCCCAAAATTCACAACCAGATAGTGGTCTGTATTAATCCCAAAATTGTATTTGATCACTTCAGCGAGGGAACCTGCCCCGAACCCATCACCCGTATAATCGCCCATTCCACGAGCACCAAAGAAGTACCCCTGATTAATAAGCAATGGGCCGGAAATTGTATAATGTTCTGGGATTATATCCACCAATAAAGCGCGAGGTAAAGATACAACATTCACCCGCGGTTTTGTGAAATCGACATGGATCAAACGAATGACATCAGCAAGTCCATATAAGTACCCTGGATCTGGTTTTGCATAATCCAAACCGGCCAAAAGAACGATCCAATCACTTTCGTTTCCGCAAAGAGGATCTGATCTCACTGATGCAGGTGAAGGGATCTCCTTATCAACAGATGCTTCAGGTGATAGTTCTGGTTCAGGTCTGAATGGTGTTCCTGTTGGATTCAATAAATCAAAGGAGGCAGTTGGCTGGGGAAGACTCGGCGCTGGCCGAACAGGGATTTCTGAAAGATCCAATATTTCAGCCATGGGAGATTGCCAGAACGCGAGAAACAATATAATTCCCAAACTGAAGAGAAAAATACCTAGAATCCCAAGCACCTTTTTTGCAGTATTCTTCTTGCGCTTCATCCCTTCATGGGTAATTTGGGGTTGTTCCATAAATGCCTATCTCCATTGTGGATTTACTCGTTCAACAATTACTGCACTAACTTCAGAAGTACTAACCAGGGCTTTCTTTGTTCCCCAATGATAATGCAAGCTTGATTATTTTTTGAATTCCATCCCTGATCAAAGAGTATAGTTCAAGACCAATACTTTCGGGAGATTCATTTTTAATGGTTGGATCTGATATATCAAAGGGTTCCTGACCAACAGCTTCTGCTAGAAGGAAAACTCTATCCTTAGTGGCTGGAAATTCAATATTCAGAGCTTCCTTATGGCTTGATTCCATGACTAGAATCAAATCACTGTCACCTAAAATTTGAGAATTCACGGGAGTTGACAAGAAAGAAGTAATGTCGATACCATAACCATCTGCGATCCTTACTGCCGATTCAAGAGCCGGGAGCCCGGGTCTGGTCCAAGTACCAGCGCTTGAAATCTTCCAACCAGGCAAATTAATATTTTTTAATTCTGCCTTGAAGAAGGATTCTGCCAAAGGGGAGCGAAAACGGTTAGCTGTACAGACAAATAGGATTGATGGCATGATGAATCGTTATTGACTGATATGAGGGATCAGCAACCACTCCCCACTGGAGAGCAAATAGGCATCCGGTAATCCATTATAAAATTTTAGTGTGGAAGGATCCAGATCTTGGTCAGCAGCGAACTCTTCAATGGTCACACCCCCAGTGACAACAATTTGTGCTTCAAATTTTGGCAACCCGATAACATCTGTTGTTTCCACTGGAATGATAACAAGCCAATCGATCCAGACAGGATCAGGAAGAAAATAATTAACATCCTGAATGGCCTGCAAAGAAGTATCGTATTGAGCCGCCAGATTCCCAAGACTTTCCCCTTCTTGTATGCGATGGATAACAAAACGATGGGTGACACCGATTGGCTCATCCAACCCATGAGGATCATTGGATGGAGTTCCAGTTTCCAATACAGGTGACGCAGAAGGAGCCTGCGTGATTGTTGGCTTTTCTACCATTGAGGGAGTTGTTCCCAACAAAGGGTTTGGAGTGGTTGTGTTCAATATTTGATTGCCCGCAAATATTGTTGTATTATCCTGTTCAGGAGTTAAAAATTTAAGATTTCGTAGACCTGGAAATGAGAAGATGATTATTAAAGTTATTATTATGGCAAATAGCGGAATGAGCCATTTCCAAGGAATTATTTTTGGGAATTCGAATCTGCGAAACCTGAATTCATCAGGAAATACAGCATTTTCAACCAATTGGTAAACGGGGCATTTAGGATAGTTTTCACTCAAACAAAAATTTGATTGATGGTCAAGCAGAGGGATTGTTCGAGGCTTGGAATGATAACAGAAATTACGAGATGATGCATAGGAAGAATATGTACAAGGATCCTCATCCTGACCAAGATGAGGACAAGCAAAAACATAATTATCAATATTTACAGACGAATTTGCCATAATGTTACTTCAATGACACTACCTTTTGATTCCAACCACCTCAATTCAACAAGCATGGAAATTCTTAGCATTAATTTGATTCGGTTTTTGGAGGAGGAGTCTCATCTGATCCATATGCTGAATACTGATTCTTGCCAGTGTAATAATAGGGTGCATAATGACTGTAACCGCCATAATAGTAGGATCGATTTCTGGGAATGCTGTTCATCACTACACCTAAAACCCGAGCATTTACACGAGTTAATTGCTCGATGGTTGTTCGGGCAACATCAGTATGAGTAAAACCCGGTTTGATCACAAAGAGGATGCCACTAACCCAAGGCGAAAGAACCTGGGCATCTGAAACAATCATAGGAGGAGTATCAATAACCACATAATCTGCCAAAGCAGCTAATTCTCTCAGAATTTGACCCATCCTCTCACTACCCAACAATTCTGCGGGATTTGGTGGAAGGCTTCCACTGGTCAAGATCCCCATTTTCCGTGACCCATCAAAGCTCCAATGATGCAATGCATCTGGAACACTCATTTTTCCTCGAAGGACATGACTTAACCCAATGCGGTTGGTTATATTGAATTTACGATGCATGCTGGGTTTACGAAGATCGGCATCGAGGAGGATAACTTTTTTGTCGCTTTGGGAGAGAACAAAAGCCAGATTTGAAGCAATGGTCGTCTTACCTTCCCCAGGTCCCGAACTGGTGACTAAAATAATTTTTAACGGCTTATCGACTCCTGTATATTCAAGGTTTGTTCTTAACGTACGAAATGCTTCAGATATGGGGGAGCGAGGTTGAATTGCGGTGTGAAGGCTGTCAGCTTTCCCCATTCTTTTCTCTGACGGTTTGTATTTTATCTCAGCAATCAGACCAAGAACCGGGAGATTTATTTCACGTTCCACATCTTCCGGGGTCTTGATGGTCACATCCAGATATTCGATAAGGAAAACAATGCCACCTGCCAATAATAGACCCACAGCAGCAGCAAGAAGTCCCTGCTGCATCGGTTTTGGCTGGAAAGGCGCAGACGGCACAGTTGCAGGTTCAACCTGGACTACATTGGGTGTATTCTGGGCACGTGCCAACCGGACGTTTTCCAAACTTGAAAGAAGGCCGACGTACATTTGTTGATAGAGGCTAAGGGTTGCCTGCAATTGGGTGAGTTGAGTATTCGACATCTCGCTATTGGAAACAGGTTGACCTGTAACAACAAGGGTTGAATAGACTTCCTGATAAAGAGTTAATACAGGTTGAAGTTGTGCCAAAAGAGCCTGATCTTCAGATAACTTTGCTTGTTGTTCGGGAGTTGGATTTGGAATTGACAAACTGGCGATACTGGTTTGTAATTCAGTCATCTTATCCTGGATCTCCGTAATGCGAGTTGTCACCTGATTAAGTTGATCCTGTACCGTTGCACTGGAAATATTGGTGAGCTGGGATTGAAGATCGGTAATCTGCTGTTGAACCTGCTCAGCCTGCGTTTGCAGGTTCTGTTCTGCAATCACGTAACGAACAGCTTGAAGGTCCTCGTTTTGAGCTATCAAAACAGAAACCAATACGTTGGCAATCTCGGCAGCATGGAGAGGATTAGTATCTGTCACTGTCAGTTGAATGAATTGAGTGTCGGAAATGCGTGTGGCACTCGCCTGGTCCGACCCAACTTGATAACCCAATTGTTCCGATGCAGCTTCTGCAAGGGAGGAGGTGGAAAGCAATTGGATGTATGTGGAGATCAACTGCTGGCTGTCAATGTAGCTGTAATAATCAGTTCCTGAAGATTGAGCGGTGCGCATGACTACAAAGCGAGTACTTGATCGATAAACAGGCGTTTGAGATGCACTATAAAAATATCCACCTGCACCACCAAGAACAAGCCCAAGAACCAGCAACCATACCCATCTTTTAATTATTGTCAAGTAACGATTTAATTCCATGCAGGTTATCTCCTGAAGTTAATATATCACAGTTGTATTTAAGTATTTTTATTCACATATTCGTGAATCTGAATAAAAATAGAATTCTTCATCACCTCTGGAAACCTATTCCTGTAAAGCCAACGCAACCGCTTCAACCACCAAAGAGACTTGTTCTACATGCATGGTTGAGAATAATGGCAAGGTAACCTGTCGCTGCGAGGCTTCTTCTGTAAGGGGCAGTGGATGATCCTGCAGCCGCCATTTGTCCTGGTAAATTGAGAAGAGATGCACGGGGGGATAATGGTTACTTGATTGGATCCCCTTTTCGCGAAGAGAATTCATGAATTTATGTCGATCACAACCAGGCGGAAGCAAGATAGGAAAGATATGGCAGCAAGAGAATCCACGATCATCAGAAAATGGGATGCGGATTGAAGGTGTTCTATCAGTCAGCATTTCCCGATAAAGAGCCGTTAATTCTCTTCGTTGTATGTTACCGGCGGGTAATTTCTTGAGCTGAACAAGCCCCAAGGCAGAACGTATTTCATCAATCCGGTAGTTGTAACCAATATCAACGACATCATAAGATGACGCATGCCCCTGATGCCGATCCCAACTCAGACTGGTCATTCCATGGGATCTCAACAAGGAACATTTTTCAGCAAGAATTTCATTATCTGTGACCACCATTCCCCCTTCGGCGGTCGTCATATTCTTATTCGCAAAGAAGCTGAAGCAACCAAGAGATCCGAAGGTTCCAAGATCGCGGCCATTCAGATTTGAACCAATCGCATGGGCTGCATCTTCAATTAAAACCAGATCGTTGTTGTTTGCGATCTCCTGGATAGCAGACATGTCGCAAGGAAATCCGGCATAATGCATTACCATAATCGCGCGAGTACGTTCTGTTATCCTTGATCTTATTGAATCAGGAGAAATGGTCAACCAATCAAGGCTTTCAATATCAGCAAAAACTGGGACAGCTCCCGTATATCGGATGGCATTGACAGTGGCAACAAATGTCAGGGAGGGAACGATAACCTCATCACCTGGACCAATCCCAGCAGCCAAGAGAGCGATATGCAAGGCAGCAGTTGCATTGGTGACAGCCAATGCATGCCTGACTTTCACAAATTCTGCGAACACTCTTTCAAATTCCTTTGTTACAGGACCCATACTGAGCCATCCGCTCTGAATCACTCCCCTGACAGCATCCTCCTCCTGAGTATCAAAATTGACATCAGCAAGTGGAACTTTCCAGCTCAATTCAGCTCTCCTCAGGAAGGAATTGTGAGCGCATGGTGGTGAAGTCGGAGGTAGCCTGGTTATAGTCATCCAGTCTTCCCAGGTCCTGCCAATATCCTGAAAATGGGTAACTGATCACACTATTTCCGGTATCAATTAATTTGAGGACCAGGTCTGGAAAATCCATATATTGTGCATGGGGAATGTAAGAAAGTACTTTTGGTTCGAATATATAGATTCCCATACTGACAAGGTAGTCCAACGATGGTTTTTCAGAATAACCAGTTATGTGATGATCGCCATCTTTTTGAATTACACCAAAATCAATTCTCACATTACGCTGATGGGTCGCTATTGTAGCGGCAGCCCCTTTTTCTTTATGCCATGCAAACATTTGGGAGAAATCCAAGGTGGTAAGAATATCACCATTAGCTACAAAAAAAGGTTCATCCAAACCATTAATTAATGAAAGTGGTCCTGCTGTTCCCAAAGGGGTTTGTTCATAACTGTAATTCAACTTTATCCCAAATCTGCTGCCATTTCCAAAATAACTTTTAAGAAGATCGGAGAGATAACCAACAGTTAGGACCACTTCGTCAATTCCAGCTCTTTTCATTTGCCGTAAGAGAATCTCGAGAATAGGCATGTCTGCTATTGGCATGAGTGGTTTTGGGAATACAAGAGTATAAGGTGCCAAGCGGGTACCTTTTCCCCCAGCCAAAATTACCGCTTTCATCCTTCCCTCCTAAACCTCAAATTTGCCAACTTGATTCTCGTTGATATTTTCACGAAACCAAGTTATGGTACGGGACAATCCATCATCCAGCGACACCTGAGGAGTCCATTTCAATTGCTGCTGTGCCAAAGAATTATCTGACAGCAGCCTTCCGACCTCTGACTTATCTGGACGAAGACGATCATGATCAACATGGATCGTTACAGCCCTGTTGACCAATTTAATGATCTTATCAGCCAAATCCCCAATGCGGATCTCGTCCCCGGTTCCCAGGTTATATGTATTCCCCAGTGCTTCTTTCGACTGTGCTGCACAAATAAATCCATTGACTGTATCGGTGATAAATGTAAAATCCCGAACGGCATCGAGATTACCAAGATTGACCTGGTTCTGAAATAAAGCCTGCGAGATGATCGTTGGGATGACCGCCCTATAAGATTGACGAGGACCATAGGTGTTAAATGGACGAACCGTCACAACTGGCAAATCGTAGGAACAGAAATATGCCTCTGCCAATTTATCTGCACCGATCTTGCTCGCCGAGTAGGGGGATTGACCTTGAAGAGGATGCATTTCATTCATAGGAACAGTTCTAGCTGTACCGTAAACTTCACTGGTCGATGTATGAACAAGGCGACCGACATTTAAATCCAAACATGCCTGCAGGATATTCAGTGTCCCGTTGAAGTTAACTTGAGCGACTTCGACTGGATGTCTATATGAATAAGGAATGGAAATTAAAGCCCCGAGGTGAAAAACCAGATCACAACCCTTGACAGCTTTTCGAACTGCATCAGGATCCTGGAGATCTCCTGCCTGGATTTCAATGTTAGTGAGAATGCTTTGTGGAAGCCTGGAAAGCAATCCAATATCTGAACGGGAATTGTAACGAACAAAAGCACGAATATTTACCCCAAGATTAAAAAGAGTTTCAACCAGGTGGCTACCAATAAAACCACCTGCTCCAGTCACCAAAATGGTTTTGGAAGAAATGTCAGGCATCATAAGTGATCACAACTGTTAATTCAATAAAATTGATTAT